>JADMIO012916320.1_pt1 | contig 59208 bp, 48 predicted proteins | sample 8958161 | NCBI WGS metagenome assembly JADMIO01 (sample SAMN16585339, study PRJNA669376) | soil metagenome | isolation source: Crop rotation soil | place: USA: Cullars Rotation, Alabama | collected 2011 | reverse complement strand
ATCAGACCGACGATACGAGTGGGACCGTGGTCCCAGACTAATAATCAGACCGACGATACGAGTGGGACCGTGGTCCCAGACTAATAATCAGACCGACGATACGAGTGGGACCGTGGTCCCAGTCTGATTATCAGACCGACGATACAAGTGGAACAGTTATGCCCGGGAATTCCTGCAGGATCGATCCGCTCGAGAAGCTTTCTAGTGGTACCAACCCAGGCAGGTAGCACAGTGCGCGCCCACTGCCTTACGGATAGCACGACGCATCTTCGCCGCAGCGTTGTTCCCACGGGCGATAGCAGCACGCCGCTTCGCATGGCTCTTCACACTGCGCTGTGCCTGATAGGTGGCGTGGTGCTGAGCACAGCGCCCACCATGAGTAGCCCAGTCCCTACAGTCGAGACACCGGGTACGCATAGGGCACCCCCCCCCCCCTTCCGGGGACACCCCCCTATCCGTCGACACCCCCCTACCTACTCACGTGAGTAGGCTGGGCGCGGCAGCGCTAGAAGCGACCGCCCGTCATGAAGTGGGCAGTGAGCCAACCCATGAAGGCCAGTAGCGCAAAGCGTCGAGCACGCACCCAACCCGAAGGCTTGCCTGTACTGCCGCTTTGCGTGGCGAACCATGACCAGACGTGTTCGCTCAGCGTGTCGCCCGGCTTCTTATTGAAGAGCGCTCGACCCTCAATGACGCCGAACGCGGCAAGCCATGCGAGCCAAGCGATTGTGTATCCGCTCATTGAGCCCCCCGACGGATTCGAACCGCCGACCCCCTGATTACGAAACAGGCGCTCTAACCGAACTGAGCTAGGGAGGCAACGCCGGTCGCTCAACCCTGGGAGAGATCAGGGGAGTGACCGGCCTGAGTGGGTAGCGCTCGACGCCGTTCCTTAGCGGTGCTTGATGCGTGGCGCGTAAACCCCTCTACCTATATGAAGGTTGTCGGCAACCTGATTCGGGGTCACAGCGAAGGGCGCCCGGGTGACGCTGTGATGAAGTGGCGTGAAGTCTGGATTACCCAATGAGAAGTCATTAGGAATGTGTGTTTCGAGTCATTCCGTCACAGCATCACTTCCCCCAGGTCAACGGCTCGCCCCGCTGTGCTGTGGTGACGGAGTCACTGTTACTTAGGCTAACTAACTAAACCGAGACAAGAGAAATGGGCCGACCGGGGGACCGGCCGACCCTTCCCGCTGCCCCAGGAAGCCCGCTGTGCGCCCGTCTCAGCGCCTAACAGGCTTCCCGGGTGTCTCGCTACGCCGCTACGTCTTCCGTGCCGTCCTGGGCGTCGTCTTCGTCGTCGTCGGTCGGCGGCTTCGCCCACGTGATCGAAGCGCGCTTCTCGATGGGCGTTCCCTGCCCCCTGCCCGTAGTCGACTTCGTGACAACGATCTTGTCTACGAAGAGCCCGACGAACACGCGCTTGTCGTCTACTGACGCGCGCCCCCACCACGACTTAGGGCCGGTCGGGTCAGCGTCGGCGTCTTCGGGGAACCATTGGTCAAGGGGAAGCTTCGGGGCTTCGGCGGCTTCAAGTTCGGCAAGCCGCTCTTCCGCCCCTTGCTGCCGGAGCGTCAGCGCTGCCTGTTGCTTCCGGAAGTGCTTCCTGCCAACGGGTCCGTCGTACGCGCCTGCCGCGCGGTCTTCGTACAGCTCTTCAAGGGCGTTCAGGGCGTCGGCGCGCTCCGCAACAAGGTTCGCCCGTTCGCCGCTCTTCTCAGGCGCCTCAGTGAGCTTGCCGAAGCGTCGGGCGGCTTCCCACAGAAGCGCCAACGTCTCTTCGTCGCCTTCGGCGTGCCTGATCTTGTTGAAGATGCGTTCCGCAACGAACTTGTCGAGTGCCGCCATGCTGACGTTGCACGTGCCTTCGTGCTGCCCAGGTGCGGACGGGTCGACCACCTTCCGGCGACGGCAGCGGTAAGAGTCCTTGATCGATTCTTCCCCGCGCTTCGAAGTCATGACGGCGCCACACTCGCAGTACAGCTTGTCCATGGCGGACAGAATGGCTTGCCCCCGGGAAAGCCCCTTGCCGCGCCCCCTGCCGTCCAACCACGCCTGAAGCTCATACCACTCAGCGGGCTCGATGATCGGTCCGCAATCAAGCTCGACCGGCCGGAGCGTGATCGGGTCGCGCTGAATGCGGTAACCCTCAATCTTCGTGGTCGGCGTGCCGTCCGGCTTCTTCTTGTAGATCACCTCAGCGGCGAAGCCCGCAATACGCGGGTCCCGAAGGATTCGCATAACGGTTGCCGGGTCCCAGGCGCTTGAAGCGGTCTTCTTCCCAATCGTCTCGCCCCGGGTCGGCACGGCGTCAGCGTCCATGCGCTTACAAAGCCCCGTGATGCTGCCCGGGTGAATGGCGGCTTGACTGCCCGGCTTGAAGGGAAGGTGTTTGTGCGTCTTGATCTCACGCCACCACCACCGGATTACGTCGGGCTCGAACTCGAAGGGTCCGGTAAGGGGAGTGGTCGAGTGCGCAAGCTTGTTGATGACGACATTGACCATTCGGCCGTTGCGCGTGATCTCCTTCGTCTCCGAAACAAGCTCGAAGCCGTAAGGCGCCTTCCCGCCGACGTACCCGCCCAATTCGCGCTGAAGGTTCTTCGTGTCGAGAATCTTCGCCGACTTCAGCGAAGATTCTTTGTGCGACGCGTCGAGCCGCATAATCAGGTGAATCAGGTCCATGACGTTTCCCTGCCGGAAGACGCCTTCCTGAGTGGAAACAATCGTCACGCCCAGGGCGAGCAATTCCGAGACAATCGGAATCGCGTCCATGACCTTCAGGCGCGAGAAGCGCGACACGTCATAGACAATGATCATGTTGAGCCGCCCGGCGCGGCATTCGTTCAGGATGCGTTCGAACTCCGGGCGCTCCGCCGTCCCGAACGCCGACGTGCCCGGCGCTTCGCTGAAATGCCCGACGAACCTGAACCGGCCCCCGTCGCGCTCGACTTCGCGCTGAAGGTCGGCCGCCTTGTCTTCGTTGGCGCTACGCTGTGTCGCTGGGCTTGCTGCGCTCGAATTCTCGCGCTCGCGCGACTGACGGTCGTAAGCACCCGCGTACGTGTCCACCCCGGTCACAACCCCTTGTGTCATGTCGGCGACCCTACGCCCCCAACTGAGAGAACTCAAAGGTTACCCCAGTTGGGGCACTACTCCCGAAAACCGCTTCTGACCTGGGAAAACGTGAAGCCCCGGGGCATCCGCTGAGGGTTGCCGCCGGGGCTTCGGTGTGTCCGTCAGTACGGGCCATAGAGGGGCGTCGTGTAACCCACCCAGGGCGATTGCTCCGGCACGGGGAAGCCGCGCCACGCCTTCGGGACGTCGCGGTGAGTTCAGGCTTTTTCATATCTCATTGCCCCCGGACGAGCGTCTGCTCCGCCATTCGCCGTCCGCCGTGCCAATCGGATCAGCCGTCCAAATGCGGGATTTTCGTTAGTCGGAGGCCAAACGGCATTGAGCGTCAGCATATCATCAGCGAGCTGAAGAAAGACAATCCCCGATCCGCTCCACGTGTTGCCCCAGCAATCAGCGCGACCTTGCCCCTCCAACGTCATCTCGTTCTCCGCTCATGAGCTCAGCCACTGGCGAGCGGCATCGCATTCTTCGCATCCCGCCTCTGGCGGATGCAGGAAGATCAACGGATCTCGGCCCAGTTGACCCAGGGCTGTCGCCACAATGTCGCGGGAGCGGATCAACCGAGCAAAGGCATGACCGACTGGACCTTCCTTCTGAAGGCTCTTCTCCTTGAGCCACCTGTCCGCCAAGGCAAAGCGCTCACAGCAGTGGTCATTCTCGAGATAATCGACGCGTACCAACTTGCCATCCTGAAGAATGGTGCAGTGTCTCGGCACCCCATAGGGAACCTTTGCCATCAACTCGGCAAGATGCAGCGTCGTGTTGGCATCGTGTCCCACGCCGAGGAGAAGTACCTGCCCATCGAGTTCATGGACACGGGCGACCGGGCTTGCAGGCGAGTGAGGTGGCAGGGGCAATGGATCAGAGATGATCTGCTCTGCCTGTGGCCCCGCTGCCGCAAAGGCAAATGGATGGGCGCTGCGCTTTACATTTGGCAGGCGCCAGAATGTGTCAGAGACAACTCCAAGGTCCGGTGTAACGGGCGACGTGGCAGGATCGAACGGCTCGTCGTCCAGACCTGACCACGAGGGCATGACGAGCGTCCCTCCCGGACCCAGCGCAGCACGCAGGGCCTCGATCAGTCCAAGTGGCCCATCTTCGAGGGGCCGGACGCTACGGAAGGAGCTGTGGACCAGCAGCACACCGCCGGGGGTAACCCCAAGGTTGAGAAGCTGACCGATGAGCTCGGCTTTTCGCCATTCGTATTGCACGACATTGCACTCCACCGCTGATGACATCAGTCGATCATAGCACGATCAACGGCACTGTTGCAAATAGTCGGTGGTGATAAACTTATCATCCCCTTTTGCTGATGGAGCTGCACATGAACCCATTCAAAGGCCGGCATTTTCAGCGTGACATCATTCTGTGGGCCGTACGCTGGTACTGCAAATACGGCATCAGTTACCGTGAGCTGCAGGTCGACGGATCTTTTCCGCTGCATAACCCTGCTTCGGGGTCATTATAGCGATTTTTTCGGTATATCCATCCTTTTTCGCACGATATACAGGATTTTGCCAAAGGGTTCGTGTAGACTTTCCTTGGTGTATCCAACGGCGTCAGCCGGGCAGGATAGGTGAAGTAGGCCCACCCGCGAGCGGGTGTTCCTTCTTCACTGTCCCTTATTCGCACCTGGCGGTGCTCAACGGGAATCCTGCTCTGCGAGGCTGGCCGGCTACCGCCGGCGTAACAGATGAGGGCAAGCGGATGGCTGATGAAACCAAGCCAACCAGGAAGGGCAGCCCACCTATCAAGGTGTACTGCCTTCCAGACGAACGAAGAGCGATTGAGGAAAAGGCGGCGGCGGCCGAGAGAGAATATTCAGGCCAGTTATGCTTTCTGGCCTGTAACAAAGGACATTAAGTAAAGACAGATAAACGTAGACTAAAACGTGGTCGCATCAGGGTGCTGGCTTTTCAAGTTCCTTAAGAATGGCCTCAATTTTCTCTATACACTCAGTTGGAACACGAGACCTGTCCAGGTTAAGCACCATTTTATCGCCCTTATACAATACTGTCGCTCCAGGAGCAAACTGATGTCGTGAGCTTAAACTAGTTCTTGATGCAGATGACGTTTTAAGCACAGAAGTTAAAAGAGTGATAACTTCTTCAGCTTCAAATATCACCCCAGCTTTTTTCTGCTCATGAAGGTTAGATGCCTGCTGCTTAAGTAATTCCTCTTTATCTGTAAAGGCTTTTTGAAGTGCATCACCTGACCGGGCAGATAGTTCACCGGGGTGAGAAAAAAGAGCAACAACTGATTTAGGCAATTTGGCGGTGTTGATACAGCGGGTAATAATCTTACGTGAAATATTTTCCGCATCAGCCAGCGCAGAAATATTTCCAGCAAATTCATTCTGCAATCGGCTTGCATAACGCTGACCACGTTCATAAGCACTTGTTGGGCGATAATCGTTACCCAATCTGGATAATGCAGCCATCTGCTCATCATCCAGCTCGCCAACCAGAACACGATAATCACTTTCGGTAAGTGCAGCAGCTTTACGACGGCGACTCCCATCGGCAATTTCTATGACACCAGATACTCTTCGACCGAACGCCGGTGTCTGTTGACCAGTCAGTAGAAAAGAAGGGATGAGATCATCCAGTGCGTCCTCAGTAAGCAGCTCCTGGTCACGTTCATTACCTGACCATACCCGAGAGGTCTTCTCAACACTATCACCCCGGAGCACTTCAAGAGTAAACTTCACATCCCGACCACATACAGGCAAAGTAATGGCATTACCGCGAGCCATTACTCCTACGCGCGCAATTAACGAATCCACCATCGGGGCAGCTGGTGTCGATAACGAAGTATCTTCAACCGGTTGAGTATTGAGCGTATGTTTTGGAATAACAGGCGCACGCTTCATTATCTAATCTCCCAGCGTGGTTTAATCAGACGATCGAAAATTTCATTGCAGACAGGTTCCCAAATAGAAAGAGCATTTCTCCAGGCACCAGTTGAAGAGCGTTGATCAATGGCCTGTTCAAAAACAGTTCTCATCCGGATCTGACCTTTACCAACTTCATCCGTTTCACGTACAACATTTTTTAGAACCATGCTTCCCCAGGCATCCCGAATTTGCTCCTCCATCCACGGGGACTGAGAGCCATTACTATTGCTGTATTTGGTAAGCAAAATACGTACATCAGGCTCGAACCCTTTAAGATCAACGTTCTTGAGCAGATCACGAAGCATATCGAAAAACTGCAGTGCGGAGGTGTAGTCAAACAACTCAGCAGGCGTGGGAACAATCAGCACATCAGCAGCACATACGACATTAATCGTGCCGATACCCAGGTTAGGCGCGCTGTCAATAACTATGACATCATAGTCATGAGCAACAGTTTCAATGGCCAGTCGGAGCATCAGGTGTGGATCGGTGGGCAGTTTACCTTCATCAAATTTGCCCATTAACTCAGTTTCAATACGGTGCAGAGCCAGACAGGAAGGAATAATGTCAAGCCCCGGCCAGCAAGTGGGCTTTATTGCATAAGTGACATCGTCCTTTTCCCCAAGATAGAAAGGCAGGAGAGTGTCTTCTGCATGAATATGAAGATCTGGTACCCATCCGTGATACATTGAGGCTGTTCCCTGGGGGTCGTTACCTTCCACGAGCAAAACACGTAGCCCCTTCAGAGCCAGATCCTGAGCAAGATGAACAGAAACTGAGGTTTTGTAAACGCCTCCTTTATGGGCAGCAACCCCGATCACCGGTGGAAATACGTCTTCAGCACGTCGCAATCGCGTACCAAACACATCACGCATATGATTAATTTGTTCAATTGTATAACCAACACGTTGCTCAACCCGTCCTCGAATTTCCATATCCGGGTGCGGTAGTCGCCCTGCTTTCTCGGCATCTCTGATAGCCTGAGAAGAAACCCCAACTAAATCCGCTGCTTCACCTATTCTCCAGCGCCGGGTTATTTTCCTCGCTTCCGGGCTGTCATCATTAAACTGTGCAATGGCGATAGCCTTCGTCATTTCATGACCAGCGTTTATGCACTGGTTAAGTGTTTCCATGAGTTTCATTCTGAACATCCTTTAATCATTGCTTTGCGTTTTTTTATTAAATCTTGCAATTTACTGCAAAGCAACAACAAAATCGCAAAGTCATCAAAAAACCGCAAAGTTGTTTAAAATAAGAGCAACACTACAAAAGGAGATAAGAAGAGCACATACCTCAGTCACTTATTATCACTAGCGCTCGCCGCAGCCGTGTAACCGAGCATAGCGAGCGAACTGGCGAGGAAGCAAAGAAGAACTGTTCTGTCAGATAGCTCTTACGCTCAGCGCAAGAAGAAATATCCACCGTGGGAAAAACTCCAGGTAGAGGTACACACGCGGATAGCCAATTCAGAGTAATAAACTGTGATAATCAACCCTCATCAATGATGACGAACTAACCCCCGATATCAAGTCACATGACGAAGGGAAAGAGAAGGAAATCAACTGTGACAAACTGCCCTCAAATTTGGCTTCCTTAAAAATTACAGTTCAAAAAGTATGAGAAAATCCATGCAGGCTGAAGGAAACAGCAAAACTGTGACAAATTACCCTCAGTAGGTCAGAACAAATGTGACGAACCACCCTCAAATCTGTGACAGATAACCCTCAGACTATCCTGTCGTCATGGAAGTGATATCGCGGAAGGAAAATACGATATGAGTCGTCTGGCGGCCTTTCTTTTTCTCAATGTATGAGAGGCGCATTGGAGTTCTGCTGTTGATCTCATTAACACAGACCTGCAGGAAGCGGCGGCGGAAGTCAGGCATACGCTGGTAACTTTGAGGCAGCTGGTAACGCTCTATGATCCAGTCGATTTTCAGAGAGACGATGCCTGAGCCATCCGGCTTACGATACTGACACAGGGATTCGTATAAACGCATGGCATACGGATTGGTGATTTCTTTTGTTTCACTAAGCCGAAACTGCGTAAACCGGTTCTGTAACCCGATAAAGAAGGGAATGAGATATGGGTTGATATGTACACTGTAAAGCCCTCTGGATGGACTGTGCGCACGTTTGATAAACCAAGGAAAAGATTCATAGCCTTTTTCATCGCCGGCATCCTCTTCAGGGCGATAAAAAACCACTTCCTTCCCCGCGAAACTCTTCAATGCCTGCCGTATATCCTTACTGGCTTCCGCAGAGGTCAATCCGAATATTTCAGCATATTTAGCAACATGGATCTCGCAGATACCGTCATGTTCCTGTAGGGTGCCATCAGATTTTCTGATCTGGTCAACGAACAGATACAGCATACGTTTTTGATCCCGGGAGAGACTATATGCCGCCTCAGTGAGGTCGTTTGACTGGACGATTCGCGGGCTATTTTTACGTTTCTTGTGATTGATAACCGCTGTTTCCGCCATGACAGATCCATGTGAAGTGTGACAAGTTTTTAGATTGTCACACTAAATAAAAAAGAGTCAATAAGCAGGGATAACTTTGTGAAAAAACAGCTTCTTCTGAGGGCAATTTGTCACAGGGTTAAGGGCAATTTGTCACAGACAGGACTGTCATTTGAGGGTGATTTGTCACACTGAAAGGGCAATTTGTCACAACACCTTCTCTAGAACCAGCATGGATAAAGGCCTACAAGGCGCTCTAAAAAAGAAGATCTAAAAACTATAAAAAAAATAATTATAAAAATATCCCCGTGGATAAGTGGATAACCCCAAGGGAAGTTTTTTCAGGCATCGTGTGTAAGCAGAATATATAAGTGCTGTTCCCTGGTGCTTCCTCGCTCACTCGACCGGGAGGGTTCGAGAAGGGGGGGCACCCCCCTTCGGCGTGCGCGGTCACGCGCACAGGGCGCAGCCCTGGTTAAAAACAAGGTTTATAAATATTGGTTTAAAAGCAGGTTAAAAGACAGGTTAGCGGTGGCCGAAAAACGGGCGGAAACCCTTGCAAATGCTGGATTTTCTGCCTGTGGACAGCCCCTCAAATGTCAATAGGTGCGCCCCTCATCTGTCAGCACTCTGCCCCTCAAGTGTCAAGGATCGCGCCCCTCATCTGTCAGTAGTCGCGCCCCTCAAGTGTCAATACCGCAGGGCACTTATCCCCAGGCTTGTCCACATCATCTGTGGGAAACTCGCGTAAAATCAGGCGTTTTCGCCGATTTGCGAGGCTGGCCAGCTCCACGTCGCCGGCCGAAATCGAGCCTGCCCCTCATCTGTCAACGCCGCGCCGGGTGAGTCGGCCCCTCAAGTGTCAACGTCCGCCCCTCATCTGTCAGTGAGGGCCAAGTTTTCCGCGAGGTATCCACAACGCCGGCGGCCGGCCGCGGTGTCTCGCACACGGCTTCGACGGCGTTTCTGGCGCGTTTGCAGGGCCATAGACGGCCGCCAGCCCAGCGGCGAGGGCAACCAGCCGAGGGCTTCGCCCTGTCGCTCGACTGCGGCGAGCACTACTGGCTGTAAAAGGACAGACCACATCATGGTTCTGTGTTCATTAGGTTGTTCTGTCCATTGCTGACATAATCCGCTCCACTTCAACGTAACACCGCACGAAGATTTCTATTGTTCCTGAAGGCATATTCAAATCGTTTTCGTTACCGCTTGCAGGCATCATGACAGAACACTACTTCCTATAAACGCTACACAGGCTCCTGAGATTAATAATGCGGATCTCTACGATAATGGGAGATTTTCCCGACTGTTTCGTTCGCTTCTCAGTGGATAACAGCCAGCTTCTCTGTTTAACAGACAAAAACAGCATATCCACTCAGTTCCACATTTCCATATAAAGGCCAAGGCATTTATTCTCAGGATAATTGTTTCAGCATCGCAACCGCATCAGACTCCGGCATCGCAAACTGCACCCGGTGCCGGGCAGCCACATCCAGCGCAAAAACCTTCGTGTAGACTTCCGTTGAACTGATGGACTTATGTCCCATCAGGCTTTGCAGAACTTTCAGCGGTATACCGGCATACAGCATGTGCATCGCATAGGAATGGCGGAACGTATGTGGTGTGACCGGAACAGAGAACGTCACACCGTCAGCAGCAGCGGCGGCAACCGCCTCCCCAATCCAGGTCCTGACCGTTCTGTCCGTCACTTCCCAGATCCGCGCTTTCTCTGTCCTTCCTGTGCGACGGTTACGCCGCTCCATGAGCTTATCGGGTCCACTCGCGAACGCAGAAAGGCCCACCCGAAGGTGAGCCAGTGTGATTACATTTGCGGCCTAACTGTGGCCAGTCCAGTTACGCTGGAGTCACTAGTATTTAGGTGACACTATAGAAGCGGCCGCGACAACTTGTCCACGTGGAATTCTAAGCTTAGGATCCCAATGTGCTGGAAAGTCAACATCGTTGTCCTCCCGGTCCCGACCGACCTCGACACCGAGGTGGAGATCGTCCAGAAGCGCGTGCGGGAGATCGGGACGAACCTCAAGCTCCCCGCGGCGCCGCCCGCCAAGGAGGCCGTGCGGAAGATCGTGCAGGTCTTCCAGGAGCTCCGCCGGGGCCAGACGGTGGACGGCAAGCAGAAGCTCAAGTCGCCCTCGGGCGTGCTCTCCACCGCCGAGGCGATCAGCGTGCTCGGCAACGGGATGGCGCTCGCCGGCCACTTCGGGGGCGGCAAGGTCACCGATCGGGATCTGGCCGCGGGGCTCCTCGGCGCGGTCGTCAAAGAGGACGCCAAGGACGAGGCGGTGTTCGTCGAGTACCTCGAGAATGTGATGAAGAAGCGGGGCGGCGACTGGACCGACCTTTACAAAGCCTGCAAAGAGCTCGTCTAGGGAGCGCGCATGGCTGCTCCGAAGAAGAGCGCGGCTGGCAAGGCCGCCGCGCCGCAGGCACCCGAGACCGGACCGCTCGCCCAGATCTTCGGCGTGCGCCACCTGTCGCCGATGGGGGCGTGGCACCTCGAGCGGTTCCTCGAGGCGACGGATCCGACCGCTGTGCTCGTCGAGGGCCCGAGCGACGCCACCGAGAACATCGTCCACCTCGTGGACAAGCGGACCAAGCCGCCGGTCGCGATCCTCTGCTTCACCAAGGAGCGACCGGTGCGCTCCATCCTCTTTCCGCTCGCCGAGTACTCGCCCGAGTGGGTGGCGCTCACCTGGGCGCTCCGCAAAAAGAGGGTCGCCCGGTTCATCGATCTGCCCGCGGAGACGTTCCTCGCCCTCGGCGGCCCCCCGGCGCCGCCCAAAGGCCCCAACGAACCCGCGGAAAAGTCCCAGAGCGCCGCTTCCCCGACGCTCCCCGCCCCGGCGGCGCCCCCGCCGTCGACGGACACCCAGGCGTACCTGGCGGATCCTTACGAGGCGATAGCCCGCCTCTCGGGCGAGCCCGATCACGAGACCTGGTGGGAGAAGAACTTCGAGCACTCGATGTCCGAGGGCTCCTATCGAGAGGCCATCTTCGCGTTTGGCGCGGGCCTCCGGGACGTCGACCACGAGGGCCCGCGCCGCCGGGAGGAGACGCTCTTGCGCGAGGCGTTCATGCGCCGCGCGATCCGCGACGCCATCGCCGAGGGGCATGATCCGGCGCGGATCGTGGTGGTCTGCGGCGCCTACCACGCGTCGGTGCTCACCGCGGAGGAGCCGGCGATGAGCGACGAGGCAAAGAAGAAGCTCCCCCGGGCGACCACGGCGCAGACGCTGATGCCGTATAGCTATTACCGGCTCAGCGCCCAGTCCGGCTATGGCGCCGGCAACGGCGCGCCCGGGTATTTCCAGGCCCTCTGGGAGGAGGCCAAGGCAGGCTCGACAGCGCGGCTCGGGCCCCGCTACCTCGCCCAGGTGGCGGCCAAGCAGCGCGCCGCGGGCACGGTGCGCTCCAGCGCCGAGGTGATCGAGGCGGTGCGGCTCGCCAACGCGATGGCCGCGCTCCGCGGCGACGCCTCGGCCCCGTCGCTCCGGGACCTCCGCGACGCCGCGGTGACCTGCTTGAGCCAGGGGGATCTGCCCGCCATCCAGCGGTGGCTTGACGACGTGGCCGTCGGCGACTCGCTCGGCAAGGTGCCGCCCGGCGTGCTCCGGACCTCGATCCAGGACGATTTCTATCGCTGGGTGAAGGACCTTCGGCTCGAGGATTACCTGAAGGACAAGGTCCAGACGATCAAAGGGTCGACCAGCAAAGAGTGGCTCGACCTCCGCCAGGATCGCTTCTCCAAATCCCCGGACGGGGCGTATCGCGATCGGAACCGGTCTATCTTCCTCCATCGCCTCACCGTCCTCGGCGTCACGTTCGCGACCGACAAGACCAGCGAGAAGGATCGCGCCGAGAGCACCTATAAAGAGGTGTGGTCGGCCCGGTGGACGCCGAGCTGCGAGATCGAGCTGGTCGAGAACGCGCTCCGGGGCGACACGATTGAAATCGCGGCGGTGCGGCGGTTCCAGGAGAAGCTCGCCGAGGCGACCACCGCCAAGCAGGCCGCCGAGCTGACCCGGGAAGCGGGGGAGTGCGATCTCCCCGACGCGATGGCGGCGGCCCTGTCGAAAGTCCAGGCGCTGGCCGTGGACGACGCCGATTTCGTGGGGATCGCCGGCGCCGCGGTGGACCTCGCCCAGCTCACCCGCTACCGGGACGTGCGCAACTTCGACGTGGAGCCGATAAAACCCCTCCTGGCCCAGCTCTTCCTCCGCGCGGTACTGATGGCGCCCTCGGCGGCGCGCTGCGCGGATGACGCCGCGCACGCCATTGGCCGGGCGCTCGTCAACATCCAGCAGGTGGCCCTGCTCGGCGACGAGGTGCCGGCGATTGACGTGGACTACTGGACGCGCGCGCTCGACACGATCGCGGATGACGAGCGCTGCAATCCGCACGTCACCGGCGTCGCCTGCGCGCTTCTGCTCGAGCAAGGCCTGGTGACGGACGAGGTGCTGGATAGGCGGGTGTCGAAGCGCCTCTCCCCCGGGACCAACCCGGGCGACGGCGCCGGCTTCTTCGAGGGGCTCGCGACGCGCAACCGCTTCGCGCTGCTCTCGAAGAAATCGCTCTGGTCAGCGATGAGCGCGTTCATCGAGAGCCTCGACGACGACGCCTTCCGGCGGGCGGTGGTGGCGCTCCGGCGGGCCTTCGCCGCCTTCGAGGTGAGCGAGGCGCGGCGGATCGCCTCGGTGCTCGCCGAGCTCTGGAAGGGCGGCGAGGCCGCGCTGCTCCAGGCCATCGAGACCAAGGTGGATGACGCCGAGCTCTCGGCCCTTCAAAGCGACCTCGAGGGGCTGGAGGATCTGGATCTCTGACACAAGCCGTATTGCCCGCCGTATTACCCCACCATGAGAGATGCCGTGATGGCGTTCGTCGAGCGCAAGTTCGGCTCGCGAGGGCTGTTCCGCGAGGGCATCAAACAGTCGCAATACAAAGACCCCGCGACGATGGGCGCGGCGGCGAAGCCACAAAGAGCGCACGCCATCGAGGCGGCCATCGCCTACTGCGAGTATGTCCATGAGACATACGGACGCTTCCCGGCGTATACGGGCCCGTTTCGGACGAGCGTCGGCTTTCAGGTCGTGCATCTCGATATGGATTTCTACGACAAATTCTATCGTCCGGAAGCGGTCTCGGATGTGCAAAGAGAGCACCTCGCAAACTGGCACGGGAAGTCCGCTGTGTGAGCCCAGCCGGATACTCGTAACGACCGCGTTTCCCCGCGTGGATCGTGCCGTTCAGCAGCGCTCCCGCGATCCTCAAGGGGGCGTGAGGGTGTACGAGAACGAGACGCCTCGGTCCGGGCCCGCGAAGAGGGGGACGGTGAGCCCGAACAAGCGCCCCTTCACGCAGCCCGTGAGGTCGAAGGTGGGCGCCGAGACTTCGACAGAGGACGTTTGACCCGTGGTGCCCTTGAACGTGACGACACCCCCGACCGCCGTGGGAAGATCGCCGGGCTTGAGGCAGCCCGAGGCGAAGTGCCTGGCGAAATCGACCTGCGTGTGGGCGATCACTTCGTTGAACGGGGGTAACACCTCGACCTTCGCCGACGCGCTGGGCGCCGTAGCGGCGATGCGCGGATGGGCGCTCGTGGGCAAGGGCGGTGTCCTCGCGGACGCCGACGCCGACGCCTCAGGTGGCGTGATCGGCGCCTCGGCCGAGGACGGCGAGGGCGGCGCGACGCTGGCGGTCGAGATCGCCTCGACCACCAGCGCCGACGACGGCGGGGTCGGGAGGGGCGCGGGCGGCGTCGGCGCATCTGCGTTCAGGCGCGAGCGGACGCCGAGCCCGCCGACCACCAGCAGGCCGAGCGCGGCGGCTGTGTAGAGCGCCGCGGAGCGCCGCGAGGAGCGCGAGCTCGCCAGCGTGGCGGCGGTCATCGAGGGGACCATCGTGGTGTTGGCCTCGAACGGCGTGGGCTCTCGCTTCCCGGGCGGAACGATCGAGATGGTCCGGGGCGCGGCCGGCATGGCGAGCGTGGCGCCGCCGAGGATCGACGCGAGCGCCGCCTGCGCCTCCGCCGCGTCGCGGAAGCGAGCGCCCGGATCGCGCGCCACCGCGCGGGCGAACCACCCGTCGAACCCGGCCGGGAGCAGATCCGCGACGTCGAGCTCCCGGGCGCGCTCGCTCGCCGAGGGCAGCGGATCCATGACGATCTGGCGCAGGAGCATCATGGGGTTCGAGCCCCCCTGGGCGGTGCCGCGCCAGTAGAGCTTCCCCGTGAGCAGGAAGAACGCGAGCAGCCCCAGTGACCACACGTCGGACGCGGGCGTCACCGGTTGATCGGGCTGCGTCTGCTCGGGCGACATCCAGAGCGGCGTGCCCAGGGGCTCGGTGCTCTTGGTGCTGGCCTCGGCGATCATCTTGGCGATCCCGAAGTCGAGCACCTTGACGGTGAACAGCGCGCCCGGCCGGTGCGGGGCGGCGACGAACACGTTCTCGGGCTTGAGATCGCGGTGCACCACGGAGACCTCATGGGCCGCCGCGAGCGCGTGGCAGAGCTGCAGGAACAGCTCGGCCACGTAGGCCGGCTCGAGCGGGCCGCGCCGCGCCGCGACCGCGCCGAGCGTCTCGCCCTCGAGGAGCTCCATCGCGAGCCACGGCGTGTGCGACTCCTCGTCGACGCCGGCGGCCAGGACCTGCACGATGTGGTCGCTCTTGATCCTGGCGCTGATGCGGGCCTCCAGCTCGAACCGCTTGCGGAGCGAGGCGTCGATCGCCAGGTGGACGTGCATCAGCTTGAGGGCGCGGGGCGCGCTGGTGCTGAGCTGCGTGACGATATAGACGCTCCCCATCCCGCCCTCGCCGAGGTGCCGCTCGATGCGGTAATCCCCTGCGAAGAGCTGGCCTTTGGCGAGCGCGAGCGCCATGCGGGGCAGCCTATCACGCGCCGGTCACTGCCTGAACATCACATTGATCGAGCCGTCGGTGGTGTTGGCCCAGTAGAGGGAGGTCGCGTCCATCGCGAGGCTCACGAGGCCGCTCGGGCCCCGCACCACCACCTGGGGCTCGGCTCCTCCGGCGGAGGAGGCCACGCTCACCGTCCCGTCGAGGCCCGTCCAGTAGACGTTGTGATCGTCGGCCGCCACCGCGCTCGGCGTCATCTGCCCCGACGCGATCACCCGCGTGTCGCTCCCGTCGAGGGCCGCCCGATGCACGGTGCCGTCGCCGAGGTTCGTCCAGTAAAGAGAGGTGGTGTCCGCCGTGAGGGCCATGGGCTGGCTCTGCTCCCCGACCACCGTGGACCCCGTGCCCCCGCCCCGCGGCACCCGCATGACCGCGCCGCTCTGGGCCCCGTTCGTCCAGTAGACGCCGTCGGCCTTGACCGCGAGCTGGCCCGCGTTGGTCGACCCGGCCACCAGCGTCGTCGCCGGGCCCCCGACCTTCGGCGCCTTCTTGACGGCGGCGCTGCTCCGCGCGGTCCAGTAGACGTCCGTCGCGTCCACCGCGAGGTCCTGGAGCCCGTCATCTCCCTCGGTGAGCGGCATCGCGGCGCCGCCTATCTTCGGCGCGGTCGCCACCATGCCGTCGTTGGTCGTCCAGTAGATGTTGTCCGCGTCGAGCGCCACGCGGGATGGCCCGTGCTGTCCGGAGACGAGCGTGGTGGCCGGCCCGCCGTCGAGCGAGGCGCGCTTGATCGCGCCGTTGACGTTCGACCAGTAAATGAAGAAGTCGTCCACGGCGATCGCCGTGACGCCCCGCTCTCCTTGGACCAGCGGCGCCTGTGCAACAGCGTCACCGCAGCCGATGGAGCCCATACCGAGGGCCGCAACGGCGGCGGCGAGCAGCGATCGTTCGACGAGTCTGGGCATGCAGTTCCTCCTCAAGGTTTCATCGTGGCAGCGCGCCCCGGGGGCGCGCTCGCGTGACGAGCGGCGCCGCTGGGCGTGGGGGCGCAGGCTGGCATCGAACCGAGCATGATGCTCGCGGATTCTTCTATCGCTATCGGATAACGCGCCAGCATCGGCCATTTCCGCTTGCCCTGCCGGCGAAGGCGGGTAAGCGAGAGGATTATTCCACCCCTCGCCGCGCGCGGCGGACTCCCGTACACTCCGGGTCGATGTCACGACTGCACCTGAGGCCGGTCTTCTGGTCCCTCTCTCTCTCTCTCCTCGTCTCGCTGCTCGCCTGCGAGCTCGCCTCGTGTGACCCGGGCGACAGCGCGAACGCGGGCGAGGACGCGGGCGTCGTCGTCGCCGGGTGTACGCCCGCGGGCGGCGCGCGCCCGAAGACAGCGCCCGACGGCTACTACGTCAACGGCAACACCATCTGCACGCCGGACGGCAAGCCCCACCTCCTGCACGGGGTCGACCGCCCCTCGCTCGAGTGGCAGCCGGGCGGGGATCACCTCTCGGAAGGCGACTTTGCGAGCATGGCGAGCTGGCACGCCAACGTGGTGCGCGTCGCGCTGAACCAGGACTTCTGGCTCTCGGACGCGCCCTCGTATTACGCGGGCTACGCGGCGCAGGTGGACGAGGTGGTGCGGTGGGCCGAGCAGGCGGGCCTCGACGTGATCCTCGATCTCCACTGGTCAGACCAGGGCAACTACGCGGTCAAGCCCGGGCAGCAGACCATGGCGGACACGCACTCTCTCCAGTTCTGGAAGGAGGTCGCGGCGAGGTACAAGGGCGACGGCCGCGTGTTCTTCGAGCTCTACAACGAGCCTCACGACGTGCCGCCCGCCGTCTGGCTCTCGGGCGGGGACGCCGGGTTCACCGTCGTCGGCATGCAGCAGCTCCATGACGCGATCCGGGCCGCCGGGGCGGACAACCTGGTCCTCGTCGGCGGCCTCAACTGGGCCTATGACCTGAGCCACGTGGCGGCCTTCCCGGTGGTGGGCTCCAACATCCTCTATGTCACCCATCCTTATAACAACGCCGCCGCGCGCCAGCCGGATCACTGGACGTCGAGCTGGGGTTACCTCACGAGCTCCGTGCCCGTCGTCGTCACCGAGTTCGGCGACGCCAGCGGGACCTGCTCCACCGACTGGGACAAGCAGCTCATCGCCTACGCCGACAGCCACCACACGAGCTGGACCGCGTGGGCGTGGTTCGCGTCAGACTGCAAGTTCCCCGCGCTGCTCAAGGACTGGAACGGCACCACCACCGCGGAGGGCGCCGTGGTGAAAGAGGCCCTCCTCCGCTACGACGACCCCGCGGCCCCGCGGCCGGGCGCCGACGCCGGGAGCGACGCAGGAGGCGACGCGGCGCCGGATGCCCCGATCGCGGACGCCGGCGGAGGCGGGTAGTCACCGGCCAGTTCCTCGCCGCCTCGGGTCGTGCTACGCGCGGGAGGCGAGAGGACAGGTGATCGAGGTGAGCATTTCCCGGCTTACATGGTTGGCTTCGGCGGTCGCGATGGGTCTCGCCGCGTGCGGCGACGGCGGCGCGACCGGTGGATCGGGCGGGAGCGCGGCGCACAGCAGCAGCGCGAGCAGCAGCGCGAGCAGCGGCGGCGGCGGTAGCGCGGCGAGCAGCACCTCGAGCGGCGCGGGCGGCGGCGACGCGGGCGTGATCGACAAGGCCGGCCCCTGCACCGGCACCTTTGGCCAGGCGCTGACGAACAGCTACGGGCGGGTCGACGGCACCGTGCTCGCGGTGGTGCAGCCGAAGGACACCCAGTGCCCGATGCCCAACAACGACCACGTGATCCTCGAGGTCACGATGCTGGGCGCGGTCTACCGGATGGTGGTGAACGTCCAGTCGATGTCGGCGGATCCGGACGTGCGCTTCGTCTCGTGGCCGCACGCCCTGCCGGCGCCCGCGTGGGCCGAGGGCTGGCACACCGGGGTCACGCTCGACTACGTGGCCGATTTCGGCGTCCACGTCGCGGACTTCAAGCCCGTCGCGCTCACCCCGCTCTCCGCGATGATCGCCGACGCGATCACCCTCGGGCAGAAGGTCAGCGTCTACACGACGAGCTCCGGCGGCTCGAGCGCGCACCTGATCCACCGGAACGACGGCAAGGTCGACGGCGCCATCGTGCTCGATCCGGACACGGCGAGCCCGCGCGCGCTGCTCTTCCACTTCCCCACGACGCAGCCGTTCTGATCCGGCCGCGGCGTCCCAGACCTCCCTTGCCGCCGGCAGACCGCGTCATGTACCGTCAAAGGCGCGCATCATGGCGACCTCCAAGACCAAGCGGGCCCCCGCCGCCGCGCCTACGCCCGCCGCGGCGCCGTCGGCCGCGCCTGCCGCGCCGCTCACCTTCGACCGCTACCAGCGCTGGCGGCTGATCCTCGGCAAGCGCGTCGAGGACCAGATGTCCGGCCAGCGCTGCGCCGGCGGCGGCGGCGCCCCCGGCGAGGCGACGCTCTCCCGCGAGATGCAGGAGATGGATGCCGCCCTCGGCGCCATCTACGACGTCGAGGAGTCCCCGCCGGAGGAGGGGGGCAAGCGCAGCGCCGGCCTCGGCAAGAGCGCGCCCAAGATCTCGACCTGGCTCGGGGACATCCGTAAGTACTTCGCGAACGACGTCATCGCCGTGATCCAGCAGGACGCGATCGAGAAAAAGGGCTGGACCCAGCTCATCTTCGAGCCCGAGTCGCTCGCCTTGGTGACGCCCTCGGTCGAGCTCGTCGGCACCTTGATGTCCATGAAGGGCATGATCCCCGAGAAGACCAAGGAGACGGCGCGCGGGGTGATCCGGGCGGTGGTGGAGGAGATCAAGCGGCGGATGACGGCCGAGATCGAGCGGGCCGTCCGCGGCGCGCTCGACCGCTCCCGGCACCAGCCGATCCCGAGCCTCCCCAACCTTGACTGGAAGCGCACCATCGGCAGAAACCTGAAGAACTACATCCCCGACCGGAAGATCCTCATCCCCGATCGCTTCTTCTTCTACGCCCGCCAGCACCGGCGCAAGGAGTGGAACGTGATCGTGTGCATGGACCAGTCCGGATCCATGGCCGACAGCGTGGTCTACGGCTCGGTGATGGGCTCGATCTTCGCGAGCATCCCCGCCTTGGAGACGCACGTGGTGGCGTTCGACACCGAGGTCGTCGACCTCACGGCCGAGCTCTCCGACCCGGTGGATCTGCTCTTCGGCATCCAGCTCGGCGGCGGCACCGACATCAACCGCGCGGTGGGCTACTGCCAGGGGTTCGTCTCCAACCCGCAGCGGACATTGTTCATCCTCCTCACCGATCTCTACGAGGGCGGCAACGAGGCCTCTCTGGTACGCAGGCTCGAGGAGATGGCGTCGAGCGGCGTGCGGGCGATGTGCCTGCTCGCCCTCAGCGACTCGGGCGTGCCGAGCTATGACCCCAACCTGGCCAAGAAGCTCACCAACATCGGCGTGCCGTGCTTCGCGTGTACGCCCAACCTGCTCCCGCAGATGCTCGAGGCCGCCCTCAAAGGGCGAGACCTCGGCGCGATCGCGGCGAAATTCGATACCCGCAAGCAGTGATCGCTCCTTCCCGGACGGAGTGCGGCGGCGCCATCGTGCCCGGCGCTACCTTTGCGCTCCGTCGGCGGTGCAGTTTGTTTTATAGGGACGTGGACGGACGCCCCTCGGCGCGCGAGGTCTGCCCTGAGCTCCCAGCCTGAAATCCCCGAGATCCCCCGCCCCCCGGCTGTTCCGCAGATCAAGGACGCCCCCTCGTTCGCCGATCGTCTGGCGGAGCTCCAGGTCAAGCGGCCGGCGATCCCGCTGTTCATCGCGGGCGTGCTCACGCTTTGCGCGATCCTGTGCGCGAGCCGGCTCAAGATCCTCACCGGCTTCGAGTCGCTCCTCCCCGAGAACCGCCCGAGCGTCCAGGAGCTGCACCGGGTCGCCGCCAAGACGGCCGGCGTCTCCACGCTCTTCATCGTGCTCCAGGGCAGCCCGACCACCGGGACGGACAAGCTGCGCAACGCCGCCGACGCGCTCGTGCCCGAGCTCGGCAAGCTCGGCGCGCCGTGGGTCGGCAGCGTCGAGGACGGCGTGAAGGAGGCCTACCGCTTCCTCGCGCCGCGCGCCGGCCTCTACGCCGATAGGGACAAGCTCGAGAAGATCCGCGACCAGGTGGAGGCCCGCTTCACCTACGAGGTGGCGAAGAAGAACGGCACGCTGATCGACGACGATCCCCCGCCCGAGATCGACCCGAAGAAGGTGCGCGCCGAGCTCGGCCTCAGCGAGGACGACACGCGGCGCTACCCCGACGGCTACTACCAGTCGCAGGACGGCAAGATCGTGGTGGTCGCCGTCCGCTCCAAGGTCCTCGGCAGCGACTTCACCGAGGGCACCGAGGCGCTCCGGCGTATCCGCGAGGTCGTCGAGCGGGTGCGCCCGGCGTTCGACCCCGAGATCCGCTACGGCTTCGCGGGCGATCTCCAGACCGGGATCAGCGAGTATACCTCGATCAACAAGGATCTGACCGAGGTCGGCTACTTCGGCTCGATCCTGATCGCCGGGATCGTCTTTCTCTACTATCTCCGCTTCCGGACGCTGTTCGCGATGCTGATCACCATCGGCATCGGCGTCTCCTGGACGTTCGCGGTGACCGAGCTCTCGATCGGCCACCTGAACATGGCGACGGGCTTCCTCTTCACGATCGTCGCGGGGAACGGCCTCAATTTCGGCATCATCTACATGGCCCGGTTCCTCGAGGCGCGGCGGGTCGGCGCGACGCTCCTCGAGGGCGTGCGCATCGCCCACCGGGAGACGTGGGTCCCCACGCTCACCGCGGCCGCGGCCGCCTCGGCCTCGTACGGCTCGCTGCTGATCACCGAGTTCCGTGGCTTCCGCGACTTCGGCCTGATCGGGGGCGTGGGGATGGTCCTCTGCTGGCTCGCGACGTACGCGGCGCTCCCCAGCATTCTCACGGTGATCGAGGGCCGGTTCCCGCTCGTCCGGAAGCCGGGCGGGGCGAAGCCGGGGCTCCTCGAGCGCCTCCGCCACTACACCGAGGGCGGCGTCGCCTTCGGGCGCCCCTTCGCCGCGATCGTCCCGCGGTCGCCGCGGCTGCTCTGCTCGATCGGCGTGGTCCTCGCCGTGATCGGCGTCGCCGCCACGGCGGTCTACGTCCGCGGCGAGCCCATGGAGTATAACCTCAAGCACCTGCGCAACGACGAGCGGGCGCGGGCCGAGGAGATCCACCTCACCCAGATCGCCGAGGAGATCACCGGCTACGTGGGCTCCGACGGGATGGCGATCCTCGTCGACGACGCCGCGCAGGTGGACGCGCTCCGCGCCGCGCTCTACGCCCGCCGCGACGCCGCGCCGGCCGCCGAGAAGCCGTTCAAGGGCGTCCACGCCCTGCAGGACTTCGTGCCGGCGGAGCAGGCGGCGAAGATCCCGATCCTGCTCCAGATAGCGGATCGGATCGAGCGCTCCCACAAGTTCGGTGCGATCAAGGGCGAGGACTGGGAGCGGCTCAAGGAGTTCCTCCCGCCGAAGGATCTCAAGCCCTTCACCGCGGCGGATCTGCCCGAGGGCATGGCCCGGGCCTTCACCGAGACCGACGGCAAGCGCGGGCGCATCGTGTACATCAGCCCGATCTCGCCTTCGAGCGTCGATGACGCGCACTACCTCTTCCGCTGGGCGGACTCCTACCGGGAGACGAAGCTCCCCGACGGGACCGTGGTCCGCGGCTCGGGGCGCGCGGTGATCTACGCCGATATGTGGGCGGCGATCGTCGACGACGTGCCCCCGGCGGTGCTGTTCTCGTTCGCCGCGACGGTACTGGTGGTGATCTTCGCCTTCCGCGCGGGGCGCGCGGCGGTAGCGGTGCTCGCCGCGCTGCTCGTCGGCGTCGGCTGGATGGCCGGGCTGCTCGTGGCGATGGGCGTCAAGCTGAACTTCCTGAACTTCATCGCGCTCCCGATCACCTTCGGGATCGGCGTGGACTACGCCGTCAACGTCGTCCAGCGCTACACGCGCGAAGGCGCCGGCGGGGCGCTGACGGCCATCCGCGAGACCGGCGGCGCCGTGATCCTCTGCAGCATGACCACCACGCTGGGCTACCTGGCGCTGGTCCGCTCGATGAACTACGCGGTCCGGAGCCTGGGCGTGGCCGCGGTGCTCGGCGAGGTCTCCTGCCTGCTCGCCGCCGTCCTGGTGCTGCCCGCGGGCCTCGTGTGGCTCGACCGGAAGCTCCCCCGCGGGGCGATGAGCACGCTGAGCACGATCCGCGGGAAGGCCGCGCCGCGGGACGGCGACTAGATCGGCGCGGCGCCGAAGAAGCCGCCGTGGGGCTCGGGGCAGAGGTAGCGCCGCAGGATGAGGTAGTGATGGAGCGGGAGCACCCGGGTGCTCTCCCGCATCGAGAGGCCCATGCGGCTCACCTCGGCGCCGGGGAAGGGCGTCTTCGGGTACGCGCGGGTGATGCCCGAGAAGGCCTCGTATTCGTCGAGCAGGCCGAGCACATGGCCCACCTCGTGGGCCACGATCGGCAGCGACCAGCCGCTCCGGAACGCTGTGAAATACGGGGTTCTGCCGCAGGTCGGGGAGAGCGGCACGACGAGATCGGCGAGCGGGGTGGGCGCCTCGCCGGCGACGACGAAATCGAAGTCGTAGGCGATCGGGAGCCCGAAGAACGCGGCGTCGCGGTTGTAGTAGCCCTCGGCCTCGCGCGACCAGCGGGCGAGCAACGCGCGGAGGTTCGCGGGCACAGCCGGGATCGAGAACGACCCCGACGCGGGGCAGGCGTCCGTGCCCGGAGCGCTCGAGTAGGGGATGCCGCGGCACGTGCCGCCGGCGACCGAGCGGGCGAGCTCGCAGTCGGGGAGCTCGATCACCTCGGCCTTCTTGGGGAGCTCGACGCCGATCACCACCCGCACCTCCCAGCGCCCGCCCTCGGCCGGGTGAGCTCCGCCCCCGGCGCCGATCCGCCGCACCACGTAGTGCATTGGGCCGAAGAAGAAGCCGTAGTGCGGCATCTCGCCGGCGATCGTCCGCGACCCGTCCGGCGTGTCCCCGAAGAACACCTCCCGCGGCGATGGGCGGCAGACATACGGGTCCTTGGCGAGCGTGTCCTCGAGAATGCCGCGGAACGTCTCCCGGTGCGGGGCGGTGAGGCCTCGGCTCAGCGCGTCGAGATCGGCGGCGATGGTATCCATCGCGCCGGCTCCCCCGGGCGTAACCGGCGGGGCCGCGCAGCCTGCGCCCGGGCCGAGCGCGGCGGCCAGGGCAGCGATCCGCGCGCCGCGAAAGCGTCTCGTCTGCGCGCCCACGGCCGGATCATCGCCCAGGAGGCCCGGCTCGGCACACTTTCGCTTGCCCCAACCCGAAGAGCCGAAGTACTACGTGAGCCGATTCGTGGATGCCGGACGTCAGGGATCCGCAATCAAGAGCTCTCCATGATCGCGTACCAATCCCCCAGCGCCGGCTGTGCCAAGCAGGACCGCACTCGCGGGCGCAGGGATGTGGAGAGATTGTCCGAAACGCTCGCGCAGCCTGCGCGTAGCGAGGGCGGGCAGGGCGCGCGATTGTCGCGATTGCAAGGTTCAGGCTGCCGGTCGACGGGCGGGGAAAGCCTCCGCGACGGCGGTCCGGGGCGAGGCTGGTCTCGCACCCAAGGCAGCTCGTGTCGTGCTGGCGGACGTGCTCCGTCCGCCAGACGGCGCTCGGTGACAACAGGTTGGAGGTAGACCAATGGCGATTCAGATGGGCAAGGCTCTCGCGTTCACGGCAGTTTCGGGCATGGTTGCGGGTCTCGTGGGCTGCGGCGGCGGCGGGACGCCCGAGGCGAAGGATCCCGGCGCGGGCGCCGCGAAGGATCCGGCGGCGGCTGGCGCGACGGCCGGCGCCAAGGAGTGTTGCAAGGGCAAGAACGAGTGCAAGGGCAAGGGCAACTGCAAGAACGACAAGAACGACTGCAAGGGCAAGAACGAGTGCAAGGGCACCGGCGGCTGCAAGGCTGCTGACTGCAAGTAGCTCTCGATGGCCCCTTCGGGCCCCTGTAGTTTCGTGAGCCGGGGTCTGCCCCACCCGGAGGATCGCGCCGCAGCCGCGGATCGATCCTCCGGCGGGCTTTCCCCGGCTTTCGCGTGAGATGGCCCCATGGAAGTAACCCCCCGCGACAGCCTCGCCCGGATGCGCCTCGGCCTGCCGGACCTCGGTGTCGGCGTCGGCCTGCGCATCCCGCATTACCCCGCCATCTTCGGCGAAGACGACGCCCGCGCCCCCGAGAGCGTGGGCATCGACTGGTTCGAGATCATCAGCGAGAACTTCATGGTCGGCGGCGGCCGCCCGATGCACAACCTCGAGCGCGCGCTGGAGCGCTTCCGCCTGGTGCAGCACGGCGTCTCGCTCTCGATCGGCACCACCGAGCCGCTCGACTGGGAGTACCTGAAGAAGCTCAAGGCCCTCGTGCAGCGCACGAAATCCCCCTGGGTGAGCGACCACCTCTGCTGGACGGGGGCCCACGGCAAGAACCTCCACGACCTCTTGCCCCTGCCGTACACCGAGGCCGCGGTGAAGCACGTGGCCGAGCGCGCCCGCGCCGTGCAGGATTTCCTCGGCGTGCGCCTGCTCCTCGAGAACGTGTCGAGCTACCTGACGTACACCTCGAGCGAGATGACCGAGTGGCAGTTCCTGAGCGCCATCGCCGAGGAGGCGGACATCGGCCTCCTGCTCGACGTCAACAACATCTATGTCTCGTCGTATAACCACTCCTTCGACCCGCGCGCCTTCGTCGAGGGCGTGCCGCACCGGCGGATCGCGCAGATCCACCTCGCCGGCCACACGAACTTCGGCGCGTACATCATCGACACCCACAGCGCGCACGTGATCGATCCGGTGTGGGATCTGTACCGGCGCACCATCGAGCTCACCGGCCCGGTCTCGACGCTGGTCGAGTGGGACGACGACATCCCGCCCTTCGCGACGCTGGTCGCCGAGGCCGACAAGGCGCGGGCGATCCGGGACGAGGTAGCCCGTGCCCGCGCCGCCTGAGCTCCACGATCTCATGGGCTTCTTGCAGGAAGCCTTCCGCCGCGCTGACCCGGTGACCGGCGACCCGATCCAAGAGCCGCGATCCGCCGAGCATGTCACCGGCAATAGCCGCCTCAAGCCCGCCGAACAGGTGGACATCTATCGACGGCAGTACTGGCTCCGCCACGTCGACTCGCTCCTGGAGGACTACCCCGGCGTGAAGCACATCCTCGGCGAGGACGCGTTCGAGGCTTTCTGTCGCGCCTACCTCGTCGCGCACCCGCCGCACCTGCCTTCGCTCCGCGACCTCGGCGTGGACATCGTGGCCTTCGCCGAGCGCTACCCGGATTTCCCGGAGGGGAAGCGGGCCGCCGCGCTCGAGATGATCCGCTACGAGTTCGCCTTCGTCGACCTCTTCGACGGCGCCGATGTCCCCCCGCTCGACCCGCAGAAGCTCCAGCGCCTGCCCGCGGACGCCTGGGATCGCGCCCGGATCGTGCTCCACCCGCTGCTGGTCCGCTTCCGCCTCGAGTACCCGGTCCACCGCCTCCGCCTCGCCGCCAAGGCCGACGAAGCGCCCCCCTCTACGCTGCCCGCGCCCGCGTCGATCCACCTGGTGCTCTTCCGCAGGGGCGAGGTCATCAGCTTCGAGGAGCTCGAGCCGGTCGCCTTCGAACTGCTCTCCGCGCTCGCTTCGGGCGAGCCGCTGGTGGGCGCCTGCGACAGGATCGCCGAGGCGCTCGAGCCCGCCGAGGCCGAGGCCATGGGCGCCCAGGTGGGCCCCTGGTTTCAGCGGTGGACGACGCTCTCGTGGATCGTCGATGTGGAGCTCCCCGCGGGGTGAGGTATAGCGATCCCCGCGATGAGCAAGCCGGAGACGAGCGTCCACCAGTCCACGATCGAGATCAAGACGAAGGGCCGCGGCTTCACCGACGTCACCCGGGAGATCGCCCGGGTGGTGGCCGAGGCCGGGGTGGAGACGGGCCTCTGCTCCATCTATGTCCTGCACACCTCGGCGAGCCTCGTGATCCAGGAGAACGCCGATCCCGCGGTGCTCCGGGACCTCGATCGCTGGATGGCGGAGCTCGCCCCGGAGAGCGCCCGCTACGAACATGACGCCGAGGGCCCGGATGACATGCCCAGCCACCTCCGCTCGGCCGTGACCCGCACGAGCGAGGCCGTCCCGATCACCGCGGGCCGGCTCGCGCTCGGCACCTGGCAGGCGGTCTATCTGTGGGAGCACCGGGCCCGCCCCCACGGCCGACGCCTGATCGTCACCGTGATCGGGACGCGCCTCGAGGGCCGCGTGTAATTGGGGCTTCGAGCGGGCGGCCTCCGCGTGTATCCTCGGCGGCACGCATGCACTGGCGAACATGCCTCCGCGCTCTCTTCGCTTGCCTCGTCCCTGCCGCCGCGCTGCTCCTCGGCTGCGCCGAGGGGCGCTTCCCGGTCTGCCACTCCAACGCCGACTGCGAGGCGCGCGTCGACGCGGGCAAGGGCGGCGGCACGACCTGTTACAACCTGCGCTGCGTCGAGTGCCGCTACGACACGGACTGCCCGGCGGGCAAGATCTGCGGCAACACGGCGACCTGCGAGGGCATCGGCGCGCAGGCCGGATCCAAGGGCGGCGACAAGGAAGACACCCCTGCGTGGGAGCCGGGGAGCTGGGACGATTGCGCCAAGAACTGCAAGGACCAGACGTGCCTTAGCCAGTGTGACGCGCGCTTTCATCCGAAGTGATCCATGACCGTCCTCCAGACCTTTCAGGGCCTCTTCGACACCGCGCGCATCAGCGTCCCGACCGTGATCGACAGTGCCTTCGGGCCCGTCGATCCGGCCGTGGCAGAGCGCCGCCTCGCCTGGTGGTCGCGGCACCTGCTCGACATGGCCGAGGTCTCCCTCGTCGTGAAAGGGCGCGAGCACGCGGGCGACGGGAGCGAGCCGCTCATCGTGATGTCGAACCACCAGAGCCTGTTCGACGTGCCGGTCCTGTTCCAGTCGATCCCGGGCAAGCTGCGGATGGTGGCGAAGGCCGAGCTCTTCAAGGTCCCGGTGTGGGGCCGGGCGATGCTCGCGGCCGGCTTCATCCGCATCGATCGCGCCGATCACAAGCAGGCGATCGAGAGCCTGCGCCAGTGCGGCGGCTCGCTCCTCGCGAGCGGGACGCGGGTGTGGATCGCCCCCGAGGGCACGAGGAGCCGCACCGGCGCGCTCGGCGCGTTCAAGAGCGGCGGCTTCCGGATGGCGCTCGAGAACAAGGCGCGCATCCTCCCGGTCGCCATCGACGGCACGCGCCACGTGCTCCCGGCCAAGGGCTTCGTGATCCAGCCGGGCAAACAGGTGACGGTGTCGATCCTGCCGATCCTCGATCCAATGGAGTACGGCGTGGCACGTCGGCGCGAGCTGATCGCCGAGGTGCGCGGGCGTATCGGCGCGGCGCTGGGGGCCTGAGGACTACGGGGCCTGGTGCTCCCCGGGCGGCGCCGGCTTGAGGCGCCACGGGCTCGGGAGGAGCGAGGCCGCGCTGGGCTTGGGGCGCGGGACGGGGAGCGGGACGGGGAGCAGATCGCCGCTGTCGCCGGCGAGGGCGCGCTCGGCGCCGAGCCAGGACCAGAACGCCTCCGCCCAGATGGCGCCGCCCGCCTCGTTCGGGTGGATGTGATCGCTCTGCCGCGGGATCGGCCGCTTGACCAGCGCGTCCGAGTCGAAGAACCGGCAGGGCGCCGAGTTCTCGCGGATCACCTCGGTGATGCCCGTGTCCTTGCGCCAGAGCGGCGGCGAGACCCAGACGCAGGGGCGCCCGCCGATCGCCTTGACGATGCGGCGGACGTGGGGCGCGTGGGTGGTCGGGTCGGTGTTGGAGACCTCGTTGGCCCCGAGGTTGATGATCACGAGATCCGGCTGGGTGTCGGCGACGACCTTCTCCATCTTGCCGGCCCAGCTCGTGGTGAACGAGCTCGTCTCGGCGCGGACCTCGTAGCGCACGCCGAGCGCCTGCATCCTCGGCCGCAGGGCCTGCGCGAAGCCGGCGACCGCGAACGAGTCGCCGATGTGGAGCACCGCGGTGCCCGAGACCCTCGGCGCCGCGCCGTCCGGCGCCGCCTTGGCGCGCACCGACGACTGCGCCTCGGCCTCGGACGCCTCCTCCCTGGGAGCCGCCGCGAGCGCCGGCGCCGCCGTCGCTGTCGCGTCGATCCGAGGAGGCGAGCTCGAAGTCTCCGGCGCCGAAGGGGGCGGTGTTGACGCTGCGAGCGCGTGGGCAGGGGGGGCCACGGCGGCGTCGACCCGTGCGACGGAAGAGCCGCACGCGGCCGTCGCCAGGGCTGCCCCGGCCATCAACACAGGGAAAATTGCGGTAACCCTGCCCATCCTGAACCTCGACTTCCCAGCGAGCGCTGGGCACTCTAGACGAGGCGAAGCGTGAGCCGCAATCTTCTCGCGACCGTCCGCTCCGGTTGTGGCAAGGTTCAGCCGGCTCCGAGGGCGCGCCCTCGGCTCGATTTTGCGGCTCTTTCCCGGAGACGGGGGTTCATGAGTTTTCGGTTGTTCGGCGTCAACATCGAGATCCAGATCTTCTTCTGGTTGACCGCGGGCATGCTCGGGTACTTCCGGATCCCCAACATCACCGCGCATTTCGGCCTGCTTGTGGTCTACATGCTGGTCGTCCTGGTCTCCGTCCTGACCCACGAGCTCGGCCACGCCTTCGCGATCATGCGCCACCGGATCGAGCCGGAGATCACCCTGCACGGCATGGGCGGCACCACCAACTGGCGCCCCGTCCTGCCCCTCGGGCGCGTCGACATGGTGGTGATCAGCGCCGCCGGCCCGTTCAACGGCTTCATCCTCGCGGGGGTCGTCTACGCGCTCACGCGGCTCGCCCCCGGCCTCGTGCAGGGCCTGCCGGTGGCGGCGCAGTTCGCCATCCAGGCGCTGATCGAGGTCAACGTCGCCTGGGGCATCTTCAACCTCATCCCGGTCATGCCCTTCGACGGCGGCCATATCCTCGAGCACGCGCTCGGCCCGAAGCGCATCCGCCTGAGCGCCGGGATCTCGTTCGCCGTGGGCGCCGCTGCGGCCGTCTACCTGGCGTACACGGGCTTCCTCTTCGGGGCGATGTTCCTCGGCATGGGCGCCTTCAAGAGCTACCAGCGCTTCCGCGCCGAGGGCCCCGATCCGTCGCTCGCGACGCCGCCGCGGCGGGGGTCGCCGCCCCAGCAGGAGGCGCTCCCCGCGGAGCTCGCGGCGCTCCTCCAGAGCGCGCGCCACGCGCTCACCGAGGAGGACTATAACCGCGCCATCGCCCTGGCCCACCGGGCCCTCGAGGGCGACGGGGGCTCGATCGCGGTCCCCGCGCGCGCCAGCCGCGAGGCGCTGGAGATCGTGGCCTGGGCGCACCTGCTCGAGGACCGGATCGAGGCCGCGAACGAGACGCTCGCGCGCGCCCGAAAGCACGGCGAGCCTGACGCGTCCCTCGCCGGCGCGGTGCTGTTTGCCCGGCGCGATCTCGCCGCGGCGCGGCGGGTGCTGGAGGAGGCGCGGTCCCGCGGCGACGACCGGAAGGAGGTGGTGGGGCTGCTGATCCAGATCCTGATCGAGCAGGGCGAGGTGGCGCGGGCGGCGGCGGTGGCGCTCGATATCGTCGATACGCTGTCCACCGAGGACGCGCGGAGGATGGCGCAGATCGCCTTTGAAGGCCGGGCCTACTCGTGGTCGGCGCGGCTCTTCGCGGCCCTGTTCGACAGGGCGCGGGGGGCGGACGACGCCTACGACGCCGCGCGGGCGACGGCGCTCGACGGCGACCAGGATCGGGCGCTCGAGTGGCTGCGCAAGGCGGTCGAGGCGGGCTTCTCCGACCGGGCGCGGGCCTGGTCCGACGCAGCGCTCGAGGTGCTGCGGGCGGGGTCCGGGCTCGAGTCGGTGCTGCCCCGGCCATGAGCGCTGGAGAGGCCGAGCGGGTGCGTGTGCTGATCACGCGGGTGGGGGGCGTCGAGGTGCCGCTGCCGCGGTATCAGACCGAGGGCGCGGTGGGGATGGATCTGTGCGCGGCGGTGGCGGAGCCGGTGGCGCTTGCGCCCGGGGAGCGGCGGTTGATCCCGACGGGGGTCGCGGTGGCGATCCCGGGGGGCTACGAGGGGCAGGTGCGGCCGCGCTCGGGGCTCGGGCTGCGGCATGGGGTGACGGTGCTCAACGCGCCGGGGACGATCGATCCCGATTACCGCGGGGAGCTGTCGGTGCTGCTGGTGAACCTGGGGCAGGCGGCGTTCGAGGTGGGGCGCGGGGATCGGATCGCGCAGCTCGTGATCTGCCCGGTGGGGCGGGGGGAGCTCGTCGAGGTCACGGAGCTCGACGCGACGGCGCGCGGCGTGGGTGGGTATGGGTCGACTGGGGTGCTGGGGTAGCTTCCTCCTCGCCACCCGGCACGATGCGTTTGACTTCTGTCAGGAGGGCTTTTTTACCCCGTGCATACGCCGCCGGCGCACGTCTGGCCGGGGTTGCATTTCATCCCGCACTGCCCGCAGTTATCGTGGTTCGTCTGCAGATCGACGCAGCCCGTGTCCTTACCGCAATACATCGTCCCTGCGTCGCAGGTGCACTTCCCGGCGGCACACATCCCCTGAACGCACAGGTTCCCGCAGCCGCCGCAGTTCTTCGTATCGGTCGCGACGAGCGCGCACCCGATCTCCGAACCGCAGTAGTTCGCGCCGGCGTTGCAGGTGCATTTGCCGGCCGCACACGCGCCGTTCGCGCCGCACAGGACCCCGCAGCCGCCGCAGTTCAGCAGATCGGTGTCCGTCGCGGAGCACACCCCCTGTTTGTTGCATGCCTGGGTGCCCGCCGGGCACATGCTGCACTGACCGGCGGTGCAGGTCTGGCCGGTGAGGCACGCTTTGTCGCAGGCCCCGCAGCTCTTCAGGTCCGACATGAGGTCGAAGCAGCCCGCGGTGCATATGCTCAGGCCGGTCGGGCAGGCGCACGCCCCAGCCTGACAGGTGGCGCCCACGGGGCATGCCTGGGCGCCGCAGTGGCAGACGCCGTTCGAGCACGTACCGCCCCCGCAGTCCGTGGCGCACGCGCCGGAGCCCCCCGCGCCTGAGCCCGAGCCCGTGCTGGCCGAGCCGCTCCCCATCGTGGGGAATAGGGTCTGATCGCCGCCGCAGCCGACGGCGAGCATCTGCGCCGCCGAAAGCCCGAGCAGGGCAGCGATCGAACCACAGGCAATCATTTTCATTTTCATTGAGCCTCCCATGGTAGTTCTACCTGGGTCTCTCCGTCCCGTCACGGGCATGCGCCCGCGCCTCCCGCTCGCTGCCGCTCAGGTGCCGCAGCGCATCGAGTGGGCATCGTCCGCGCGGCCGCGCTGTGCGAACATGGGTGAGCCGTAGCGCCCGCGGGTGGGCACTTCCCCCATGAACCCCATGAACTCCTCGCCGAAGCCGTCCCCGAAGAGCCGCGCTGCGGTCGTCCGAGCGCTCCCCTTCGTCCGCGACGACACGGCGCTCGTCGCGGGGCTCCGCGCGGGGGAGGCGTGGGCGCGGGCCGCCCTCTTCGACCGCTACGCGCTCCACGTCGAGCGCATCCTCCGGCGCGTCCTCGGCCACGATCGCAACACCGACTTCTCGGACCTGATCCACGACGCCTTCGTCCAGGCGCTCGCCTCGATCGACGGGCTGCGCGACGCGGAGGCGCTCCTCGCCTGGATGCAGACGATCGCGGCGCGCACCGCGTACCGCGCCATCCGCGCCCGGCGCGTCCGGCGCTGGCTCTGCTTCTGGGAGCCGGAGGAGCTCCCCGAAGTGCTGGTCGACGGGATCGAGCCGGACGTGCTCGAGGCCCACCGGCACACCTACCTGATCCTCGACGCGCTCCCCTCGTCCGAGCGGGTCACCTTCGCGCTCCGGCACATCGACGGCATGGAGCTCGCGAAGGTCGCGGCGGTGCTCGATGTCTCGCTGGCGACCGCGAAGCGGCGGCTCGCCCGCGCCGAGCAGCGCTTTGCCCGCGCGGCGGAGCGGGATCCGGTGCTGCGCCCCTGGCTCGAGGAGGGCGGCCGATGGACGACCTGAGCCCCCGCCTGAAGGAGCTCGGCGCGGGCGTCGCGCGCGTCTCGGATCGCGGCGCGGATCCGGGCGCGATCGACGCCGCGCGCCGCCGCTTCATGGCGCCGGCCGCGCCCCGGCGCCGGCCGCGCCCGCTCCACCTGGCGATCGCGGCGGCGCTCTGCCTCGTCGCCCTCGTCGCCCTCGCCGCGTGGCCTCCGCGGGCGGCGGTGTCGTTCGAGCTCGGCGCGCCGCCGGTGCGCGGCACGGTGGGCGAGTGGGTGGCCGCCGGCGCCGCGGACCCGCTCGGCGTGCGTTTCTCCGAGGGGACACGGTTGACGCTGGATCCCGGCGCGCGGATGCGGGTGACGAAGACGAGCGCCCGCGGCGCCGAGGTGCTCATCGAGCGCGGCAGCCTGCGCGCGGCCGTCGTCCACGCCGGTGACGACACGCGCTGGGCGGTCCACGCCGGCCCGTTCGAGGTCCGTGTCACCGGCACCGCCTTCGACGCCGGCTGGGACCCGGCGACCGAGACGTTCGATCTTCTGATGAGGGAGGGCACCGTGAGCGTGAGCGGCCCGCTCCTGCCGCCTGGCCGCGTCCTCATCGCCGGCGAGCACCTCGTTATCTCGGTCCACGAGGGCCTTCTGGAGCTGAAGACGGCGAGCGCTGCGGTCCGGAGCCCCTCGAGCCCGATCCCCCCAACCCCGGCCCTTCCCCCCGATCTCGGGGGGAAGGGCGCATCGCCGCAATTGGCTGAGGTAGATCAGCATTCAGCGAGCAAACCCCCTTCCCCCCCAAATGGGGGGGAAGGGACGGGGATAGGGGGTTGGCAAGCAGGGCCGACGTCGGGAGGCCCCATCAAGCCAGGCGAGCCAACCTGGCAAGACCTCAGCGCGGCCGGCAAGCACCGCGACGCGCTGGCGATCGTGGAGCAGCGCGGCTTCACCGCGGAGATCGGGCGCGCCTCGGCCGGGGAGCTCCTCGCGCTCTCGGACACCGCGCGGTTCGCCGGCCGCCCCGATCGCGCCCGGGAGGCGCTGCTCGCCCTCCGCAGGCGCTTCGGCAAGATGGGGCACAGCGCCTTCCTGCTCGGGAAGATCGCCGCCGATCAGCAGGGCGCCGACACCGACGCCGCGGCCTGGTTCGAGACCTCGCTCGCCGAGGAGCCCGGCGGGGCGCTCGCCGAGCAGGCGCTCGGGCGTATCCTCGAGATCAAGAAGCGCCATGACCGCGAGGCGGCGCGATCTGTCGCGGCCCGTTACCTCCAGAAGTACCCGGGCGGCGCGTATGCCGCTCTCGCGCGGAGCGTGCTGTCCCCTTGAGGCCCGGCGCTCGGGCCGTCGCCCTCCTGGTCCTTGGTATGGCGATCCACCTCGCAGCGCTCGTCCTGGCAGAAGGGTCTCGGGTCGTCCTGATCGGCCCGTCGCCGGACCACCCTCTCGTCGCGAGGATGCGAGACGAGCTCAAGCTGATGGGGTTCGAGGTCGAGCTCATGCCGCAAAGCGACGCTGCCCTGGATCTCGCCGCCGTGGGCCGGGGCCACGGCGCCGCGGCGGTGGCCCGGGTCGAGGCCGCGCCGGCGGAGATCTTCCTCTGGGTCGATCCGGCGCGGAGCGCGGGCGGCGGCTCGAGCGCCGAGCTGCGCGTCAGCGCGTCGGTAGAGGGGCCGATGGAGCCGGGCCTCCTCCCGCTGCGCGCGGCCGAGCTGCTCCGCGGGCGGCTGATCCGCGTGCTCCCGGTCCCCGCCGACGGGGGCGCGCCCGATGTCGAGGGTACCGACGCCGGCGCGCCCCCGGCCGCGGCCTCCTCCTCCGCGCGTGTCCCACCGCCGCCGCCGGGCCCACCCCCGAGCGCGACCGCCGCTGCCCAGGGCGCGGCGTCCGGCGCGACCGGCGCGCGGATCGAGGGCGAGGGCCGGCTCTCGCTTCACGTCGCGGCGGCGGTGCTGCTCAGCCCGGGCGGCATCCCGGCCGCGCCCCAGGTCAGGGTCGGCGCGGCGTGGAGCCCGGTATCGCGGGTGAGCCTGGAGGCCATGGTGTTCCTCCCGACCACAGCGTCCACGGTGTCCTCACCCGAGGGCGACGTCCACGTGCGCGTCCTCGACCTCGGCGCCGATTTCCGGGGGCAGCTCACCGATCCAGGGGCCGACCTGTCGATCGCGGCGGGGCTCGGGCTCGGCGCCATGCTCCTCTTCTTCGACGGCGAGCCGTCCGCGCCCTACGTCGGCGTGTCGGGGAGCCGCTGGGTGCCCGCGCCCTTCGCCGCGCTGACCGTGAGCTACCGGCTCGCGCGGCGCTTCGCCCTGCGCGGCGACATCCTGGCCGCCCTCGCGCGGCCCGAGCCCGTGGTCCGCATCGTCGATCGCGAGGCGGCGTCGTTCGGGCAGCCCGCGGTGTTCCTCTCCCTCGGCGCGGAGGTGAGGCCATGAAGAGCCGAGCCGCGGCCCTGCTGCTCCTTGTCCTCGCGGCGGCCCTCGCGGCGCCCGGGTGCGGCAAGACGTTCATCCACGGCATCCTCTCGCCGCCCGGGGCTTGCGAAGAGGCCGAGATCCGCTGCGACGGCCTCTGCGTCGCGCCCCGCAAGGATCCCTCGAACTGCGGCGCGTGCGGGGTGGTCTGCCCCGCCGCGAGCGTCTGCTCCCTCGGGGACTGCGCGCCCTCGTGCGCCCCGGGGCTCGACGCCTGCGCGGGCTCCTGCGTGGACCTCAGCGCGGACCGCGAGGCCTGCGGCGCCTGCGGCGAGGCCTGCGAGGGCACGGAGATCTGCAAGGCCGGGAGCTGCCGGTGCCCGGACGATCAGGCCGCCTGCGGGGGCTCCTGCACCTCGCTGGACCACGATCCAATGCACTGCGGCGCCTGCGGTAAGGCCTGCGAGGCGGGGAAGGTGTGCAGCCACGGGGACTGCGCCTCGGCCTGCGAGCACGGGGAGACGAGCTGCGCCGGCGCCTGCGTCGAGCTCTCCTCGGACCCGACGCACTGCGGCGCCTGCGGCACCGCGTGCGTCGGCAACGCCTCGTGCTCGGGCGGCGTCTGCGGCTGTGGACCGGGCCGGACGCTGTGCAACGGCGTCTGCGTCGACACCCTGGAGAGCAACGCCAACTGCGGGGCGTGCGGCAACGTCTGCTCGGGCGGGAGCCGGTGCGAGGGCGGCGCGTGTACCTGCGAGGACGAGCGGCGGAGCTGCGGCGGGGTGTGCGAAGATCTCGACTCGAGCAACACCAACTGCGGGGCCTGCGGGGTGGCCTGCACCGGCGGATCCACCTGCAAGAACGGCGCGTGTAGCTGCGACGGCACCTGCCCGTAGCGCGCCGCGGAGAGTATGACGGCCATGTCAGGCTCCGGGCGCGGGGATCAGACCCGCGCGCGCGTGGCATTCACCGGCTCTGTCGCAGGAAAGGTGCTTCTTTGCGCTCCGCGCGCGCTGGTCCCGTTCTTGTATTCAGCGCCTGGTCAGAGGGCGCGCGGCCCGCCTGCCCGGGCGCCGCCGCTCTTGCTTCCTTACTCACTTAACGCTTGCCCTCACGGGCGCGAACCAAAGGCGAGGACTCATGTCGATCGTACACCGGCTCTCGGCGGCGCTCGGGGCGCTGCTGGGAGGGATCGTGGTTTCTTCTGTCGCCCTCGCGGAGGAGCCCAGAGGCCTCTCCGTGATGCCTTATACCGAAGGCGCCCCGATCCCGGGGGGCTACCGCCTCGCGCCCGTCGGCTACTCTGGGCCGGTGATCGCCGGCGCGCTCATGTTCGCGCCGCTCTACGGGCTCTCGTGCATCCGCGGGGCCCTGGATGCGAACAGCAGAGAGCTTTTGATCCCCGGGATCGGGTCCTTCATCGCCGCCGCGACGCACAGGTCCACGAACGCGGACGGCAAGGGCCTTGACGCGCTCGGCCTGGTCTACCTGGCGAACGGCGCCGCGCAGACCATCGGGCTCACCATGATGATCATCGGCTCCTCGCTGAAGCGGGACGCGCTCATCCGCGCGGACCTCTATCCCCCGGGGAGGGAGCCTGTCGCGCGCCGCGAGGCGGGCCCGAGCGTGGCCATCCGGCCGGGCCTCGGGTCGGTCACCGTGGCTCTCCGATTCTGATCCTCAGAGCCGGTAGATATCGACGCTGCCCATCCCCGTGTCGTCTAGATGCCCAAAGAGAGCGCCCGATCCCGCTCGAGGTACTGGGTGAGCTCGTCGATCTCGTCTTTGTCGCGCTTCTCGAGCCGCTTCTTGCCGGCCGCCCAGGCCTTGAGCGCGGGGGCCACCGCGGGATCGTCGTAGGTGCGCATCGCGGTGTAGGCGGCGCGGCGGCCCCAGTAGCCGCCGAGCACGTCGAGGAAGCGGAGCAGCAGCGGGGGGATCCGCGGGTCCTTGTGCTGGGTGAGCACCTGGAGCATCCGCCAGGCGTGGTGGCCCTTGATGTTGGCCGACGCGAGCTTCACCACCGCGTCGAGCGCCTTCGGTGATTTCACCTTGGCGAGCACGTCGAGCGCCGAGTTCGTGAGCTCCGCCTTGTCGAGGACGGCGATGCACGCGTCGACCCAGCGCCCGTCCTTCTCCAGGAACGAGAGGCTCGCGCCCGCGTCCTCGTGCTCCTCCACGGCGGCGGCCGCCTCTTCGTCCTCGGGCTCCTCGGCGTCGTCCGACTCGCCCTCGATTTGATCGAGGATGTGCTCGGCGAACGAGAGGTGGTTCGCGGTCTTGAGGTGCGCGGGATCGAGGAAGCGGCCGAGCCGGTCGAAGGCCCGCGCCGCGTCGTGCTTGAGGATGTGCTCGATGAACTCGGAGCGCGTCTCCCAGTCGGCCTCGACGACGGACGGCGCGAGCTCGTCGAACGCGCCCTCGTAGCCGCTCTTGAGGAGCGCCCGCGCCGCGGCGCCGCGCACCTCCTTGACCTTGTGCTTGCGGAAGACGTCGAGCACCGTCGCGGTCGTGGCGCTGTCCTTGCGGCTGGCGAGCAGGTCGAGGATCGCGCCCGCGAAGGCCACCTGCTCGTGGTGCTCCTTCTGCTCCTTCTCGGCCGCGGCCTTCTTGGCCCCGCTCAGGCCCTTGGGGAGCTTGTAGTTCGTCATGGCGACGAGCTCCGGCGTGAGCAGCCCGAGCGCACGCGCGGTGGCCTTCGGGTGGCCGAGCCCGGCCAGCGCGGCGCCGGCGTACTCGCGGAGCTTCTCGGAGCCGGTGAAGGCCTTGAGCAGCGCTTCGAGCGCCTCGTCGCTGCTCGCCCCGGCGAGCGCGCTCGCGGCGGCCTTCTTCACGTCCTCGGACCGATCGGAGGCCAGCATCCGGAGCGCGATCGGCTCCGCCGCGGCCGGGTCGAGCGTGGCGAGCTCCGTGATCGCCGCCTCGCGGACCTCGGGCGAGCCCTTCTCGGCCGCCTCGACGAGGAGCGGCTGCGCCTCCTCCTTCTGGATGGCGGCGAGCACCCGGAGCTTCTTGGCGTCGAGCGATTTCCCCTGGAGCTTGAGCGTGGCGCGGAGCTCCGGCACCACGAGCTTTCCGAGCATGGGCAGGAGCTTCGCCTGCACGGTGAAGCCGATCGCCGAGTCGCTGAGCGCCGCCACGCAGAAGGGCAGGACGCGGAGATCGCGCACGGTGTCGCGCTCGATCGCGTCGCGGAGCACGCGGGGCCGGTGCCGGGCGTCGGGCGCGTTGGTCAGCGCGCCGACCAGCGAGTGGAGCTCGGTCGACGAGAGCGGCGACTCGACCGGCTCGGCCGCGGGGAGCGCGGCGAGCTCGCCGTCTGTCGGCGCGGGGGCCGCCTGGGCGCCGCGCACCTGGGCCATGAGCGCGGCGAGGTTGAGGAGCTCGGAGGCGGCCGTTTTCCCCGAGGATTTCTGCACCTTCTCGACCTGCTCGGTGACCTTGGCGATCGCCGGGGCCTTCGCGCCGAGGGGGGCGAGCCTGGCCTTCCTGGCCTCGATGTCCGCGTCCCCGCGCGCCACCTGCGCGCCGGCGAAGAGGAGCCGTTCGACGTCGCGATCCAGGGCCTTGAGCGTCTCTTTGGGCATGGCTTGGTCCTCCTCGTCACATCCCGAGGCGGATGTGCTTGTCCCCCACGATGAGCGCGAGCGCCTGCCCGAAGACGGCGCGCGCGCCGAGATCGAAGTAGAGCCGGACGGCGAGCGATCCTGCGCCGAAGCCGCCGGCCGCATGGCGGAGGTTCTGCGCGGTGCGGAACCCGGTCCTCCTCGGGTCGCGGATCGGGAGCCGCTCGCCGGCCGCGTCCTCCGCGACCAGGGTCTCGCCCGCGAGGCCGAAGCGCTTGACGGCGAGAAGCCCCACCGCCTCGCCCGGGTTCAGCGGGTTCTTGATCTGGCCGCGCAGCGCCTTGACGAGCGCGTCGAGCGGCCTCGCGTGGCGGTGGAGCGTCTCGTAGTCCGCGGCGGCGCGGGGCCGCTCGCCCACCTTGTCGGCCTGCCTGTCATCCCAGCGGATCCGGCGGTTCACGACGTCACCGGGGTAGAGCGCCGCCTCCTTGATCGAGATCACGCTGGAGCGCGATCCCTTGAGCCTGCCGCCGCGCTTGAGGACATTGAAGGGGAGCGCGTTCCAGTCCTTGACCACCGCGCCGTCGGCGAGATCGAGCAGGTACGCGGTGGTCGTGGCCATCTCGGTCACGGGGTCGTCGGTGCGCTCGTGGGCGAGCTCGAAGAGCGTGCGATCCGTCACCCAGTAGCCCGCCTCCTTGAGGTCGGGCAGCTTCCAGGGCCGCCCCAGGATCGACTCGAGCTGCGCGTCGGCCTCGCCCTTGCTGGCCCCCTCCTCGAGCTTGCCGTCGAGGGCCTTCTTGCCCCTGCGGATCGTCACCCAGAGGTGGGTGACGAGCGCGGCGATCTCCGCCTGCCGCTCCTCGGAGAGCCCGCGCACCGCCTTCTTGCGGCCGTGCTCCTCGGCGTCACCGTCGTCATCGTCGTCATCATCGTCGGCCGACACCATCGCCGAGAGGTGCTGGAGCGCGGCCGACGCGCCCTTCATGTCGGCGTCGGCCAGGCGCTTGCTCTGGTTATCGATGGCCTTGATGCTCTTCGGGGTGAGCCCGCCGAGCCCGGCGGAGATCAGGTCGACGACGAAGGTCTCGAGGGTATCGAGCGCGTCGCTCTGCTCCTGGGTCTTCTTCGCCGCGGCCGCCTTGTTGACGACCTTGGGCTTGTCCTCGGCGGGCGCGGAGGCCTTCTTCTCGGCGCGCTCCACGAGCTTCGCCCGCTTCTCGACCAGCGCCGCGGGGGGCGCCTGCACCGGGAAGGCGGCGCCGTTGGCGACGAACGCCAGCATCAGCCCGATCTGGTGCTTGCAGGGGAACTGGCGCGAGGGGCACGAGCAGCGGAGCGTCGGCCGATCGGTGCCGGTGGCGAGGTCCATCGAGACCTCGTAGGGCGACTTGCCCGACCCCTGGCAGAACCCGAAGACCAGGGTCCCGTCCTCGTTCTTGGCGAGCTTCTTGAGGGCGCCCTTCTTGATCAGGCCTCGCCCATCCAGGAGCGCCTTGTCGTTCGGCGCCATCTCGGCGACCGTCCGCTCGGTGAGTTGGACTGCCATGCGGCGGACGCTACCACGACAAAGGGGCGCGAATCACGGGCCGAGGCGCCCATCATTTTCCGAGAAGCGTAAGGAGCTTCCCGAGCACCTCGCCTCGGTTGGCACATAGCGCTTCGTCACCAGACCTCTCGCCCCTTGGGGTCCTCGCTCCACGTCTCCTCGTGGATGTTGGCCTTCGTGATCTTCCCGAGTGCTTCCGGTAGAGAGCATGTCGCCTTGGCGACGCGCTTCGCCAAGAGGATGTCGGGCTTACCGAGGCCGTTGGCGTCGGGCACCACGCCGACCACGACGAAGCCGCACTTGCGGTCGGAGAGCGGCAGTTTCTTCGACATACGCGCGGAGCAGATACAAGAGGCTCCTCTTTTGTCAAGAACCAGCGGCGGCGACGGGTGGGGTACGATTTCTTGTCACCAGGGCGCCGCCCCCTCCGTTGGCCGGTCGACCGACCCATGCGGAGGCACCCAAGCATATGATCCCGGCCCGAACGCTCCCCCAGCCTGCAATTGAAATCCCCTCGAACGGCGCGCAGCTCGTCGCCCCTGACGGCCGCGCCCTGCCGCTCCTCTCGGCCGCGCTGCTCGCGGACGCCGAGGGCGGCGTCGCCCGCGTCGTCGTAGAGCAGCGGTTCCGGAACCCCTACCCCGAGCCCTTGGCCGTCACCTACAGCCTCCCGCTCCCCGCCGACGGCGCGGTCAGCGGCTTCTCCTTCCGCATCGGCGGTCGCCGCGTGGTGGGCGAGATCGATCGCAAGAAGGAGGCGAGGGAGCGCTACGAGCGGGCGCTCGTCGAGGGGCGCACCGCGGCGATCCTGGAGCAGGATCGGTCGAGCCTGTTCACGCAGGAGATCGGTAACATCCCGCCGGGCGAGGAGATCGTGGCGGAGATCTCGGTCGATCAGCGGCTCCGCTGGCTCGAGGAGGGCGCCTGGGAGTGGCGCTTCCCGACGGTGGTCGCGCCGCGCTACCTCGGCGAGCCGGGCCGCGTGCCCGACGCCGCGCGCGTGATGCAGGACGTCTCCGAGCTGCCGCTCCCGGCGCGGATCTCCCTCGCGTGCCGTATCCACGACTCCATCGCCGACGGCCGGCGGCCCGAGTCGCCGTCGCACGCGATCGACGCCGTTCGCCGCGAGGACGGCGTCTGGGTCGAGCTCCGCGACAGCGTCCGGCTCGACCGCGACGTGGTGGTGCGCTGGGCCGTGGCCACGCCCAAGGTCGGGATCTCGCTCGCCACGGGGAGGCGCGCCGGCGCGGGCTATGGCCTGCTCACCGTCGTCCCGCCCTCGTCCGAGGCCGGGCTCCGGCCGGTGAGCCGGGATCTGATCGTGCTGCTCGACACGAGCGGATCGATGGGGGGCGAGCCGCTCGATCAGGCGCGGCGGGTCGTCTCGGCGCTGATCGACACGCTCCGCGAAGGCGACCAGCTCGAGCTCATCGAGTTTTCGAGCGCGGCGCGCCGCTGGAAATCAGAGCCGGTGAGCGCGACCGCGAGCGCGCGCCGCGAGGCGCAAGGCTGGCTGCGCGGGCTCCGCGCCTCGGGCGGCACCGAGATGCGGACCGGGATCCTCACGGCTCTCGGCGCGCTCCGGCCGTGGTCGCAGCGGCAGGTGGTGCTGGTGACCGACGGCCAGATCGGCTTTGAATCCCAGGTGGTGGCGGCGATCTGCGATCGCCTCCCGGCCTCGGCGAGGCTCCACACCGTGGGCGTGGGCTCGGCGGTGAACCGATCGCTCACCGGCCCTGCGGCTCGAGCCGGCCGGGGGATCGAGGTGGTGGTCGGCCTCGGCGAGGATCCGGAGCGCGCGGCGGACCGGCTCGTCGCCCGCACCACGGACCCGCTCCTGGTCGAGCTCTCTGTCACCGGCGACGCGCTGATCGAGCACGCGCCGCGGCGCCTGCCGGATCTGTTCGCGGGCGCGCCGGCGCTGATCGGCGTCGCGCTCCGCGCGGGGGGCGGCGAGCTCCAGGTGCGCGGCCGCACCGCCGCGGGCAGCTTCGAGCAGCGGATCCATGTCCGCCCGATCGCGGCGGAGAGCGGGAGCCAGGCGGTGGTGGCGCTCTTCGGCCGCGAGGCGGTGGAGGATCGGGAGCTCGAGCTCGCGGCGGGCGGCGACCTCCGCGACATCAACGCCGCGGTCGAGCGGCTCGGGCTGGACTTCCAGATCGCCACGCGGCTCACGTCGTGGGTCGCTGTGAGCCACGGGGAGACGGTGGATCCCCGCGACGCGCTCCGGCGCGAGCGGATGCCCCACGAGATCCCCCACGGCGCCTCGGTCGAAGGCCTGGGCCTGCGGGCGCCGGCGAAACCGGTGTTCCTCGGCTGGAGCCGCGCCGAGGACGGAGCCTCGATGGTCGAGCAGACGAAGTCGAAGATCGAGCTCAATGCGCGCCTGGGCAAGGCCAAGCCCTCGCTGGCGGACGACGATGAGACGTTCAGGCCGAAGATGGCGATGCCCCTCGCGGCGAGGCCAGCAGGCCCCCCGCGACCGTCCGCGCTCATCCAGCCGCAGCCGACGAAGGAGCTCGCCGAGGACGGGGGCATGGAGCAGCAGAAGAAGGGCGGCGGCCTCCTCGGCGCCGTGCGCCGGATCTTCGGCGGCAAGCGAGACGAGGCCGAGGGCGCCCCGCCGCCCGCCCCGCCGACGACGGGGCGAAGGCTGCGCGGCCGGATCGCGCTCCACAAGGACGGCGATCTCGTGATCGAGGTGACAGTGGAGGGCGCGGCGCTCGCCTGGGATCCCGAGGGTCGGGTCGAGATCACGCTGGTCGACGGGTGGATCGTCGAGGCCACGGTGGAGGCCTCACGGTCGACGCGCGCGGGGAACCTCTCGCCCGGCCAGACGGCTCGGCTTACCCTGCGGCTCCCGGCGAGGGCGCTCGCCGGGACGCCGCGTGAGATCGCGCTCAAGAGCGGCGCTTCGCGGCTCATCATCGAGGTCTGATGCTGGATCTGGACGTCCACCTCCCCGCGATCGCCGAAGGCGACGCCGACGCCTTCGGGACCTGGCTCGCAGGCGCCGAGCCCCGGCTCCGCGAGAGCCTGCGCTCCTACGCGGCGCGGGTGGACGTCGAGGCCGCCTTGCAGGAGGCGCTCCTCCGCGTGTGGCAGGTCGCGCCCCGCCACACGCCGGACGGCCGCCCCAACAGCCTCTTCCGCCTCGCGATCCGGGTCTCCCGCAACCTGTGCATCGATGAGCTCCGGCGGACACGGAGCGCGCCGATGGACGACGACGGCCTCGAGCGGCTCCTCGCGGCGACCGAGGCCGTGGAGCTCCGCGCCGGGCCGGATCCCTTCCTCCGCAAGGCCATCGAGGAGTGCCGGGAGAAGCTCCCGAACAAGCCCGCCGAGGCGCTCTCGAGCCGGCTCGGCAGCGGGGGAGGGGAGCCGGACGAGGAGCTCGCGGCGCGGCTGGGGATGCGGCTCAACACGTTCCTCCAGAACGTGACCCGCGCCCGGAAGCTCCTCGGCGAGTGCCTGGAGAAGCGGCGGGTGGATCTCTCGATGGAGCTTGTATGAGCGATCCTGACAGGGACCGCGAGGAGCTGATCGAGCAGGTGGCGGGCGCGTGGCGGCCGCGGGATCCGTTCGGCGCGCTGCGCGGGCACCCGGCCTTCCATGACCTCGACGAGGCGGGGCGGGCCGAGGCCTTCGAGGCGGCGCGGAGGCTGCGGGCGATGGAGGCGGCGCTGGATCCGGAGGGGCTCTCGACGACGGCGCGGGCGGTGCTCGCGCGGATCCGCGCCGCGCAGGACGGGTGAGCGGACTTCGCGGAGCGCTTATCGATGTGCGAGCCGATCGTCACTGGCCCGATATGCCCATGTCATTCCCTGTCTGCGGTGCGGCAGAATACATGGATGGAGATGCCTGGAGCCGTTCTTTCCAGCCATTTCACGGAAGGTGCTCGCGTTGACAAATCAAGCTTTGCTTGCTAGCTAAATCTTCCATTCTCCAGCACTGCCCGGGGGGACACATGAAGGACGGAAGACGTGCGGACGTCGAGAGCGTTTATCCGCTCTCGCCGATGCAGCAGGGAATGCTGTTCCACAGCCTCTATGAGAGAGAGGCGGGCATCTACATCGATCAGATGGTTTGCACGCTCCATGAGCGGGTGGTCCCCTCCGCGCTCGAGCGAGCTCTTGATCGCGTGGCCGAGCGTCACGCGATCCTCCGCACGGCCTTCCGCTGGTCAAATCTGGACGAACCCCAGCAGGAGGTACGGGCGGGGATCACCATCCCCTTCCAGCAGCAAAGCTTCCAGGGAGTGCCTCCCGGCGAGGTGGAGTGCCAGCTCGAAGCGTTCCTCGATGCGGACCGCCGGCGTGGCTTCGATCTGGCCGAGGCGCCGCTGACGCGGGCCACGCTGCTGGTGCTCGGGGAGGCTGAGCACATCCTGATCTGGACGTTCCATCATGCGCTGCTCGACGGCCGGTCCTTCCCCGTGATCGTCAACGAGATCTTCGCCTTCTATGAGGCGTTCGCGGAGGGGAGGGATCGAACGCCGCCGAGCCCGCGACCTTACCGCGACTACATCGCCTGGCTGAAGACGCTTGATCATGGAGCGGCGCGCACGTTCTTCCGGGAGACCCTGAAGGGGTTCACCGCCCCCACGCCCCTGCCCGGGGAGAGACCCTCTCGCGCCGCAGAGATGGAGGTCGCCCGCGGCGAGCGGAGAATCCAGCTCTCGACCGGGGTGACCGCAGCCCTCTCGGCGCTGGCCGAACGGCAAAAGCTCACGCGGAACACCCTGGTGCAGGGAGCGTGGGCGCTGCTCCTCTCGCGCTACAGCGGTGAGACGGACATCGTGTTCGGCGCCACGCGCGCCTGCCGGCGATCGGCGCTCGGCGGCGAGGGGACGGATACGATGGTCGGGGTCTTCATCAACACCCTCCCGCTCCGGGTCGAGGTCGTGCCCGGGATGGAGCTCACCTCCTGGCTCGAGGACCTTCGGGCCCGCTGGTCGGCGCTCCGCGATCACGAACATACCCCGCTGGTCAACATCAGGGAGTGGAGCGATCTGCCGCCGGGCGCTCCGCTCTTCCAGACGCTGCTGGTCTTCGAGGACTACCTGCTCGATGCGAGGCTGAGAGCCCAGGGCGGAGCCTTCCAGAGCCGCTCGTTCCGGCTCGTCGAGCAAACCAATTATCCTCTCACGCTCGCCGGCTACGGTGGAGCATCGCTGACGCTGCGGATCGACTACGACCGGCGGCGCTTCGACGACGCCGCCATCGAGAGGATGCTCGGTCAGCTAGAGATCCTGCTCGAGGCCTTTACCCGAGACCCGAAGCAGCGCCTCGCGGACCTCCCGATCCTCACCGAGGCCGAGCGGCGAGAGCTCCTCGTCACATGGAACGACACCGCGGTCGAGTACCCGCGCGACGCGAGCGTTCATGCGCTCTTCGAGGCCCAGGCCCGCCGGACGCCGGACGTCGTCGCGGTCGTGTTCGGCGATCGGGAGCTCACCTATCGAGAGCTGGACCGGAGGGCGAACCAGCTCGCCCGCGCCCTCGAGAAGCAAGGCGTGGGTGTGGAGACGCCCGTCGGGCTCTGCGCGGAGCGATCGCTCGAGATGGTGGTAGCCCTCCTCGGCATCCTCAAGGCGGGCGGCGCATATGTCCCCATCGACGCCGATTATCCTGCCGAGCGCCGCGAATGGATGCTGAGGGACGCGGGGGTTCACGTCGTGGTGACGGCGGGGCCGAAGGCTCTCGCGATCTCCTTCGGCGAGGCGAAGGAGCTCCGCCTCGACGCGGGCTGGGGAGAGCTCGCGAACGAGCGCGATGACGGGGCCTCTCGCGGCGTCACGGGCGAAGGGCTCGCCTATATCATGTACACCTCTGGCTCTGCAGGGAGGCCCAAGGGCACGTGCATCCCGCACCGGGCCATCGCTCGCTTGGTGAAGGGAGCGCGCTACGCGAGCTTCACGCCCGACGAGGTGTTCCTCCAGCTCGCGTCCATCTCGTTCGACGCCGCCACCTTCGAGATCTGGGGGCCGCTGCTCAACGGCGGCAAGCTGGTCGTGCCCTCGCCGGGGCGCCTGTCTCTCACGGAGATCGGGGAGGTCATCCGGGACAAGGGGGTCACGACGCTGTGGCTCACGACAGGGCTCTTCAACGTGATGATCGAGAGCAACCCCGAGGCATTGAAGCCGCTCCGGCGGCTCCTGACCGGGGGCGACGCCCTCTCGGTCCCTCACGTGAAGAGGGCCCTGTCCCTCCTGGAAGGGGTGGAGATCATCAACGCGTATGGCCCGACGGAGAGCACCACGTTCGCGAGCTCGTTCCCGATCACGACGGCGGATGGAGTGGGCTCGATCCCGATCGGCCGGCCGATCGCGAGCACGACGATGTACATCCTGGACGACCGCATGGCGCCGGCCCCCATCGGAGCGCCGGGCGAGATCTATATCGGCGGCGACGGCCTCGCGCGCGCGTATTTGAACCAGCCTGCGCTCACGGCCGAGAAATTCGTGCCGAACCCCTTCAGCGCGGCGCCTCTCGCGCGACTCTACCGGACGGGCGATCGGGCGCGGTTCCTCCCCGACGGCAACATCGAGTTCCTCGGTCGTATCGATCAACAGGTGAAGATACGTGGATTTCGCGTCGAGCTCGGCGAGATCGAGGCGGTGCTCTCCGGAGCGCCCTCCGTGGACGCGTGCGTCGCCGTGGTCCGGGAGGATACGCCGGGGGACAAGAGGATCGTGGCCTACTTCGTGACGCGCGGGGACGCGCCGGCGACCGTCGAGCTCCGGAGTTTCCTCCAGCGGCGGCTCCCAGAGTTCATGGTGCCGTCCGCCTTCGTGAAGCTCGAGCGGCTGCCGCTCACCGCGAATGGCAAGGTCGATCGGCGCGCGCTCCCTCCACCTGGGGGAGCCGAGCTGCAGGCGTCCGGACGAGCTGCGCCGCGCGGCCGAGAGCAGGATGTGCTCGCCCTGTTGTTCGCCAGGGTGCTCTCGATCCCCGTCGAGCGCGTGGGCGCGGGCGACAGCTTCTTCGAGCTCGGCGGCAACTCGCTCCTGGCGCTCCGGCTGCTCTCGGAGCTCGATAAGACGTTCGGCGAGCAGATCAACCTCGCGACCATCTTCGATGCGCCGACGGTCGAGCGGCTGGCCAAGGCCCTCCGCGAGGCCCACGGCGCGAACCCGCTCACGGTGATCACCCCGCCGACGTGCGGGACCCTCCCGCTCTTCTGGTGCGGTCAAGCCCGCTCCGAGGTGGTGCTGCTGGGCAAGCACCTCGGCCCCGATCAGCCGCTCTACCACCTCGAATCGAGCTTCTACCGCGTGGAGAAGCCGGCCACGCACGTCAAGGACTTCGCCTCCCGCTACGTCCGCGAGATCCTCGCCGTGCAATCCAAGGGTCCCTACCTCCTCGGCGGGTTCTGCATCGATGGCTTCGTCGCGTTCGAGATCGCCGTCGAGCTCGAGGCGCGCGGTCACGAGGTCGCGCTCCTGGTGATGGTGGAGCGGGACGGCCCTGATCCGCTCTATGCATGCTATCAGAAGATCGCACGGCCGATCCGTTACCATTTGAAGAACCTCGAAAGGATCGCTCCCGCCGATCATGCCGCGTATATCGTTGAGCGGTTGAGGCGCGTGAAGGAGTGGATCGCGGCGCGCGTCGTCGGCCGAGCGCTCGAGGAGCGGTATGATGGGGGGTCAGACGTCGGGTATGCCGTCGAGCTGAGCCGTATGGGTCGAAAGGCGCGAGACAGCTACGTCCCCGCGCGGCCCTACGCCGGGAAGCTCGTGGCGTTCTTCTGCGACGAGACGAACCGCGATCTCCCCGTGACCATCTTCCCCAACGTCGGTTGGGATAAGGCGGTAAGGGGGGAGGTCGAGATTCAGGTCGTCCCCGGTGATCACGAGAGCATTGTGCATGACCCTTCGGCGCAGCTCCTGGCGAAGAAGCTGCGCGCCTGCCTCGACGCGGTTCACCGGAGGAGACCGGCGGCGCACCCGTGAGCGGGGGTGAGGGTCATGGAGGTCAGAACGCAGACCCGTTCACCTGCTGGCCGGGGGAGGACGCGCTCGCGCTCAAGCTCGTGTGGAGCACGAAGCTGCCGGTGGCGCTCCCGTCGGGGCTCCGGTTCATCGATACGCCATCCGTGCTCGCCAGGGACGACGCATAGGTGAAGCTGTCCACCGTCACCGCGTTGTTGTCCTTCAAGGTCACCGTGTCGCCGCCGTTCGAGAGCGAGAGCGTCCCCGTCGAGCAAGCCACGGCGTTCGTCACGCCCGCGGGGATCGCCGCGGCGCTGCCGAAGACGACGATGGCCTTGCCCGCGCCGAGGATCGTCCCGCCGGCGAACGTGTGACGGGTGGAGACAGCGTCCGACAGCGTGAACCCGCCGAGGTCGGCGGACGCCGTGCCCGCGTTCACGATCTCGATGAACTCGCCGTTGGTGTCGGCGCCCAGCTCATTGGCGAGGATCTCGTTCAGGAAGACCTTGGCCACGCCGGCCGAGGTGATCGAGAACACGCCGTCGCTCGTGTCGGTCACCGACGCGTTCGAGGCGTCGCTCACCCGCACCTTCGCCGTGCTGCTCACGGCGCCGGGGACGGTCCACGCATAGGTCCCCGTCGAGGCCGCCACGCTGGGCGCGATCACCGCCCACGTCGAGCCGTCGAGCGTGGACTCGAGCTTCACGTTGGTCACGCCGGCGCTCGTCCAGGTGATGGACTGCGCGCTGCCCGTAGCCCAGCTCTCGCCGCCGTTCGGCGACGTCACCGCGACGCTCGCGGCCGCATCGCCGGGGATGAGGAAGTCGCGGACCACGCCCATGTGCTGCATGTTCGCGGCGCCGCTGTCGGTGGAGAGCGCCGGGCTGAGCTCCGCGATCGGCGTGTAAACCCTGGTGTCCGCGACGAGGCCGTTCGCGAACGAGCTCCCGCCGATCACGACCGGCGTCTTGTACGCGCCGAGATCCGGGTCCACGAGCACCCAGTCGTACGGGCTGCCGCGCGACGCGTTGGTGTTGACGTTGCTGTTGCGGTCCGCCGGGTAGGGGCCGGAGGTCACCACCACCTGCGAGAGCGTGGTGACGCAGGCCTCGGACCGGCTGCTGGTGTTGAAATCGCCCGCGATGACCAGGAAATCGCCCGCGGGCACGTTCTGCTGGATGAGCGAGAGGAGCTGCTTCGCCTCGGTCGCGCGTACGCTGCTGTTCGTCGTGAGCAGGTGTACGCTGATCGCCCAGAGGTCCACGGGGCCCGGGATGTCGATGCGGGCCCAGGCGAAGTCGCGGTTCGTCACCGACGTGTCGTCCCACTCGCCGGAGGCGATGATCGGAAAGCGGCTGATGATCCCGTTGGGGATCTGCGCTCCGGCCTCGCGGAAATAGGAGAACGTCGGCCCGAAGGCCGTGTCCACGAAAGAGCGGATGTCAGCGGTGGAGTTCGTGCCGTAGTTGAACTCCTGAATCATCGCGATGTCCGGGTGGACGCCCTGAAAGATGCGGACCCCATGGCCCGGGTCGTAGCTCTGGTTATTCCCGCTGCTGATGTTCGCGCCCATCAGCCGGATACGGGTGTTGCTGATCAGCGAAAGAGAGCTCTCCCCGAGGCCCTCGTCGGCCCCAGGGAGGGAGTCCGAGCACCCGGCGAGGACCGTCAGGGCGAGGGTGACGAGCCAGAAGAGCGCGCGCCGGACGAGGTGGGGAGTGGTGCGAGTCGAAGCCATATTCGTGCTCCGGTCAGGGTGGAAGAAAGCGATCAGTGGTGATCGTTTTATCACGGCCTTCCGTGGGTGATGCGCTCTTTCCAGACGCCTGTGTCGGGCATATGTCGTTGTTGCAAAAATACAGAGAGTAGCGGAGTCGGCCGCGTGCCATGGCGTGCGTTCCGCGGTAGATCGCCGCCCATGCACGCCTCGTTCGATCCGGAGGCCTTCCGCGACGACGGCCACCGCCTCATCGATCAGCTCGCCGACTACCTCCAGCGCGCGACCCGCGCCGACCTCCCCGTCCTGCCCTGGAAGGATCCCGCGGCGATGGCGGCCTCATGGCCCGCCTCGTTCCCCGAGGAGCCCCCGCCGGATCCGAACGCCCTCACGGCCCTCTTCGCCCGCGTGCTCGCCGAGGCCAACCACCTCCATCACCCGCGCTACATCGGCCACCAGGTGAGCGCGCCCCTGCCGGTCGCGGCGCTCGCCGATCTCTGCGCGGCGCTCCTCAACAACAGCATGGCCGTCTACGAGATGGGCCCGGGCGCGACCGCGATGGAGCGCGCCGTGCTCCGCTTCATGGCCGATCGGCTCGGCTTCGGCGCGGACGCGGGCGGCGTGCTCACCTCGGGCGGCTCGGCCGGCAACCTCACCGCGCTGCTCGCCGCGCGGCAGGCCAAGGCAGGGCGCGATGTCTGGACCGAAGGCGAGGGGAGCGGCCCGGCGCTCGCGGTCCTCGGCTCCGAGCAGGCCCACTACTCGGTCGATCGCGCGGTGAAGGTGATGGGCTGGGGCCGCGACGGGTTCGTCCCGGTGCCCGTCGACCGAGGCTACCGGCTCCGCCCCGAGGCGCTCGGCCCCGCGATGGAGCGCGCCGAGCGCGCGGGCCGCAAGGTCGTCGCGGTGGTCGCGAGCGCCTGCTCGACGGCGACCGGGGCCTTCGATCCGCTCCCCGAGATCGCCTCGTTCTGCGAGGCGCGCGGCCTCTGGCTCCACGTCGACGGCGCCCACGGCGCGAGCGCGGCGCTCTCCTCGAGCTACCGCGGGCTCCTGGCCGGCATCGAGCGCGCGGACTCGGTGATCTGGGACGCCCACAAGATGATGCTCGTCCCCGGCCTCGTCACGGCGGTGCTCTTCCGCGACGGCGCCCGCTCCTACGAGGCCTTCGCGCAGGAGGCCTCGTACCTGTTCGAGGGCGCGGAGCGCCGCGAGGACGAGTGGTTCAACGTCGGCACCCGCACCCTCGAGTGTACGAAGCGGATGCTCGGCCTCAAGGTCTACGCCGCGCTCGCGAGCCGCGGGACGCGCTTCTTCGACGACTACGTGACCGCGATGTTCGACCTCGGCCGGAGGTTCGGCGAGCGCCTCGGCGCCGAGCCCGACTTCGAGCTGCCGGTGATGCCATCGTGCAACATCGTCTGCTTCCGGCTCCGCCCCGAGGGCGTGGCCGAGCGCGACCTCGACGCGCTCCAGTCCGCGGTGCGGCGGAGGCTGGTCGAGAGCGGCGCGTTCTACCTGGTGCAGGCGCGCCTCGAGGCGGGGATCTTCCTCCGGGTCACGATCATCAACCCGCTCACCGGCGACGCGGACCTCGGCGCGCTCGTCTACCGGATCCGCGAGGTCGCGGCGGAGATCCTGGGCCCGGGCCGCGCGCGGTTCGAGCCCTGACAGCAGGCCGGTTCACTTCTTCCCGAGGTCGTCGAGCGCGCCGGACTTCACCGCTTTCTTGGGGCTGGGCTTGGATTTGCCGAAGTTCGGGGCGGGCTTGTCGGGGGCGAACTTGCTCGTCGGGATCGACGTCGGGGGCGCCTTCGGCTTCGGGATCGCGGGGGTCACGGATTTCTTCTCGTCCTTCGGATCGATCTTCGAATCGATCGGGGGCGGGGCGCTGCTCGGGGCCGCGCTCGGCGTCGGCGCGTCCTTCGGCGCGTCGTTTGGCGGGGTGCGGAGCGCGTCCTCGGCCTTCTGGCGCGCGGCGCCGACGGCCGGATCCTTGTCGCCGTCCGGATCGAGCGCCTTCGCCTTGTCGAGGCCATCGAGGCAGAGCTGCCACGCCTCGTGGACGCAGTCGTCGAGCGCCTTGTCGCGGAGCGCGCGCGCGTCCTCGAGCGGGGTCGGCCCCGGGGCCGTCGACGAGGGCAGGGGCTTGTCCGGGCGCGCCTCGGGCGCCTCCGGCTTGCGGAGCAGCCACCAGGCGACGAGCGCGAGGGTCGCGAGCATCGCCGCCGCGCCGAGCTCGGCGAGCCAGCGCTCCTTCATCCACCGCCGCATCCGCGAGACGCGCTGCCGCACCCGCGCCGCCGGCACCTGCTCCGACGCGGCGATCGACTCGAGCTTCTCGCCCTCGCCCTCGCGCGCCATCCAGTCGAGCGTCTGCTTGGCGTCGCGCGTCGATCCGGCCTGCTCCTCGGCCCAGCGGACGAGCTCCCGCGCCTCGATCGGGGCCGGGGTCGCCTCGACCTCCGGCAGCTCCGCGGGCGGCTCGCGGTGGGCCCGGCGATGGCAGTCGGCCACCTTGTGGCGCGCGATCCCGAGCAGCCACTTGCGCAGCTCCTCCGCCTCGCGCGGGCGGCCCTCGGCCGCGAGGGCGTCGACGAGCACCGTCTGCACCACGTCGTCCACGTCGGACGGGGGCACGCGGCGCCGCACGAAATCTTGCAAGCTCTGCCGCAGGGCAGGGTCGGCGAGCGGGTTCTTTGCGAAGGGTTGATCCGAGGGCATCGCTACGCTCATCGAACCGAGAATCGGGCGAGGTCGCCAGAGTGTGACGAAGATTTTTTGGTTTTGTTTGATTCTATGCGCGTCGCGTTCCCCCGTCACACTCCGCGTCGCTCGCGCGAATCGGGGGCATGAACAAGCCAGCCATCTCGCTCCTCGCCCTCGCCCTCGCGCTCGGCCTGTCCGGCGCGTCCCCCGCCGCCGTCGCCTCGTCCTCGGACAACGGGGTCGACGAGATCCACATCGACAAGAGCGACCACAAGCTCGAGCTCGTCGCCGCCGGCAAGGTCCTCCGGTCGTACAAGGTGGCGATCGGGAGCGGCGGCGCCGGCCCGAAGCGGATGGAGGGCGACAAGGTGACGCCCGTCGGCACGTACCGCGTCACCGGCCGCTTCAAGGGCCTCTTCCACCAGTTCCTCGTCGTCAGCTACCCGAACCAGGATGACAAGACCCGCTTCGCCGAGCTGAAGAAGCAGGGCGCCGTGCCCGACGGCCTCACCGTCGGCTTCGGCATCGGCATCCACGGCGTCGGCCACAAGGACTGGAACGGCGTTCACAAAGAGTCGGACTGGACCTTCGGCTGCATCGCGCTCGACGACGCCGAGATCGACGAGGTCTCGACGCTGGTCAAGGACGGGACGAAGATCGTCATCACGGATTAAACCCGCCCCACCCCGGGAGGGCAGTGCTAGGGTGCGCCGAGCCGCGGCCCGAGCGGCCCTACTCGGAGGTCCATGTCCCGGAAATACTGGCTCATGAAGAGCGAGCCGTCCAAGTACTCCTTCGCCCAGCTGACCCGCGAAGGCAAGACCACCTGGGACGGCGTCCGGAACTTCGAGGCCCGGAACAACATGCGGGCGATGAAGGTGGGCGATCTCGCGCTCTTCTACCACTCGAACGACGGCAAATCGATCGTCGGCGTGGCGCGCATCACGCGCGAGGCCTACCCGGATCCCGGCGCCGCCGGGGAGGACTGGAGCGTCGTGGACATCGCGCCGGTCGCGCCGATCAAGGCGCCGGTCTCGCTCGACGCCATCCGCAGCGAGCCGGATCTCGCGGAGATCCAGCTCCTCAAGCGCGGTCGCCTGAGCGTCGTCCCCGTGTCCAAGGAGCACTTCGATCGCATCCTCAAGATGGGCAAGACGAAGGTCGCGTGAGAGAGACGAGTTGCGGCCCCTCCGATGCTTTGTTAGCGCGATGGGGATGGTTCGATTGAAGCGGTCCCTCTCCGTTCTCTTGATGCTCTCGCCGATCGCGCTCGGGGTCGGGTGCGCGGGGCCGCCGTTCCCGGTGCCCATCGGGGGCGAGCCGGTCTGCCCTGACTTCGAGCTCGGCCCGACGCACGTCAAGATGAACGGCAGCCTGCGCTACCCGGTGCGCCTCCGGCTCCTCAAGGGCAAGGACGCGGCGATGAAGCTCGTCCTCGACGGCAAGCGCGCGCCCGGCACGGCGCCCGCGTACACCTACATCGCCGATGACAACGCCGAGTACACGGTCGAGTGGGCCCAGTGCGTGAACGAGCGGGCGCCCTTCCCCGTCGAGGAGCAGCACGCGAAGGGGACGCACGCGCCCAAGCAGCCGAAGGAGGCCGGGATCGCCTACGAGTGCGGCGAGGCCACCGTCTACAAGACGGACACGCTGGTGACGAAGAAGCACGATCCGGCGTCGCACGCGCTCTCGTTCGTGCCGCCGCCGAAGCCCGAGTGCTGGGTGAGCGACACGCTGCCCGCGGCCGACGCGGCCGACGCAGGCGCCCCCGAGGCCGGCGCCGTGGACGCGGGGGAGGCCGCGGCCGCGCCGGGCGACGCCGGGCCCGCCGGCGACGCGGGCGCCGCCAAGAGCGAGAAGCCCAAGGACGACAAGCCCAAGGACGACAAGCCCAAGGACGACAAGCCCAAGGACGAGAAGCCGAAGAAGTAGCCCGTCCGGCGGGGCGCGTGGTCCACTGAAGGCGTGTTTGCGCCGCTCGTGTTGCTGGGCATGGTCGCGGTGGCCTCCACCGGCACCGAGGTCCACGCCGCCCCGGCCGAGATCCTGGAGGCCATGGGCGGGCTCTCCGGGGCGCCGAGCGCGGTCCCCGCGGCGTACAAGGACGATCCGGTCCACCTCGCCTTCGCGGGCGATCTCTCGCTGTCGATCCGGGTCGGGCGGGCCATCGAGGCCCGCGCCCGGGGCGAGCGGGTGCCGGCCGAGGTCGACGCGGCCTACCCGTTCAGCGCCGTGAAGGACCGGATCGCCGCGGCGGACATCGCCGTCGGCAACCTCGAGTGTATCGCCTCGAAGATCGGCGCGCCGAGCAGCCCTTTCCCCACCCTCCATGCCCCGGTGGAGGCCATCCCCCTCGTCCGCGACGCGGGCTTTGACCTCGTGAGCCTCGCCAACAACCACGCTGGCGACTACGGCCCCGAGGCGCTCGCCGATATGATGGCGCGCCTCGACCAGGCGGGCCTCCCCCACCTGGGCCAGGGGAGCCCCGCGGTTCACCCGGAGGAGCCGCTCATCCGCGAGGTGAAGGGCGTCCGCGTCGGGTTCCTCGCCTTCTGCGACGTGGAGACGGAGAAGGCGTACGTCGACGTCCGCCGCGCCCGCGCGCGGGTCGACTTCCTCGTGATCTTCAATCACTGGGGCCGAGAGGGCGTCGTCCTGCCGATCGCGGCGCAGCGGAGCTTCGGCCATGGCCTCGTCCAGGCCGGCGCCGACCTCATCGTCGGCACCCACGCGCACGTGCTCCAGCCCGAGGAGTGGTATCAGGGCAAGCTCATCTTCTACGGCCTCGGGAACTTCGTCTTCTCCGGCATGGGCTTTGATGAGCGCCACCGCACGGGGGGCTTCCTCGAGGTGGACGTGGGGCGGAGCGGCCTCCTCGCCCGCCGCCTCTACCGCGTCCGTCTCGACGACGGCGGCGCCCCCCACTGGCTCGATCCGGGCCCCGTGGAGCCCGCGCGCTACCCCTGAGCCGCGCGGTGACCCGGGGGCGGGGTGACCGGCAGGCCGTCCTTGAGCTTGGCCGGGTTGAACATGTTCGCGCGCTTGTGGTGGTTCGCGTGCATGTAGATGCCGTGCCAGATCAGGTTGCCGATCTTGTAGTAGCCGTGGTTCAGGTTCACCGGCTTGAAGTCCTTGTCCGGCGAGAAGGCGTTGTGCGTCGACCAGTTGAAGTGGACGAGGTGCAGGAAGCCGACGATGGACGAGGGCACGAAGAAGAAGAAGAACGCGAGCGGGCCGAGGAAGGTGTACCAGGTGGCGATGAGGAGCAGGTTCGTCGCGTAGCTCACGTAGGCGCGGAGCTGCTCGTAGCGCCGGTTCTCCTTCGTGTCGCCGTAGATGTCGAAGTAGATCTTCTGGAGCTGGCGCTCCACGTTCACCACCGTGTTGACCAGGAACGTCCAGTAGCCGGGGACCACGGGGTGCGGGTCCTTCTCCACGTCGTCCGAGAAGCGGTGGTGCCGCTGGTGGATCACCTCCCACGAGGCGAAGCGGGTGAGGACGACCACGCCGCACATCTCCCCGATGAGGCGGTTCACCGCGCGGGGGAAGTTATTGTGGGTGCAGTTGTGGATGAACACGCTGCAGATGATCTGGGCGTGGCACACGAGCGGCAGGACCAGCCAGAAGCGGTTGTCCCATTGCTGGACGAACGGCTCGTAATGGCCGTAGCGCATCGCGGCGAGGAGCGTCACGCAGAGCGCGGCGTAGAAGCCGTCATACCAGAGATAGAAGTAGCGGTTCTTCCGGAGCTGCGTGAAGGGGAGCGAGGTCAGGGTGGAGACGATAGCGGTCACGGGGAGGCCTCTGTTCCGGATACCCTACTTTGTCCGCGACGTCTACGGACGAGCCTGGTTCCCTGCCGCATCCGCGAGCCGCGAAAGCGCCTTCGCAGAGGGGCAGATGGTTTCAACGGAGGGTGCGAAGCGTGGTTCGCGGCCCGCGGTTCCCTGCTCCCCGGTGGTAGGCCGTTGTCACGCGGCGATAGCCGGTGATAAAAGCGAAAGGTGAGCTCCACGGCCGCCCACGCCCCCGCCGCCCCCTGGCTGGTCAAGCACCGCTCCGAGTGGCGCCAGATCGGCATCGTCGCCGTCTACCTCGGGCTGCTCGGCGCGATGTACTTCGCCCCTCCCTGCCGCAACGCGCTCTTCCTCGCGGCGGCCTGCTACTTCAGCTTCCTGAACACGGTGGTGATCCACAACCACCTCCATCAGGGCATCTTCCACAGCCGGCGCCTCAACATGATCTGGCGCGGCGTCCTCAGCTTCGGCGCGCTCTACCCGGCGTCCGCCAACATCCCTTCCCACAACCTCGTCCACCACCACTTCGACGACGACGGGCAGCCCGACTGGGCCGATCCCGCCCACGTGGGCTTCCGCTGGAACCTCCTGAACCTCATCCACTTCCCGAACGTGGCCGGCCCCAACACCTTCGCCGGCGTGACCGCGTGGGCGGCGCTCGCGGGGCGGCGGGACTTCGTGCGGCAATACCGCCGGGAGAACGCCTTCGCGTTCGGGCTCACGGCCGCGCTCTTCGCCTTCGATTTCTGGACGACGCTGTTCTTCATCGTCATCCCGCAGCTCTACGGGGCGCGGTGCATCCTCCGCATCAACCTGATCCAGCACGACGGCTGCGACACGCGGAGCGAGTGGAACCACTCCCGCAACTTCGTCGGCAGGGCCTTCAACTGGATCATGTGCAACAACGGCTACCACACGATCCACCACAACCGCGCCGGGCTGCACTGGTCGGCGCTCGCCGACGCGCACGCGCGCGAGGTGGTGCCGCGGATCGATCCCAGCCTGGATGAGCCGAGCATGGTGGGCTACCTCCTCCGGACCTACCTCTTCACGTTCCAGCGCCCTCACCCCAGGGACGTGGCGGCGGCGGAGCGGGAAGCCAAGCGAGCCGATCTCGCGTCGCGCGAGGCGCGGCGCGCCGAGGCCGAGGCGGCGAGCGCCTAGAAGGCCGTGAGACTTTCCAGCACAGTGGGATCCGAAGCTTGGAATTCACGTGACTTGAAGTCGCGGCCGCACTGACCCTATAGTGAGTCGTATTAATTTAAATCATACCAACATGGTCAAATAAAACGAAAGGCTCAGTCGAAAGACTGGGCCTTTCGTTTTAATCTGATCGGCACGTAAGAGGTTCCAACTTTCACCATAATGAAATAAGATCACTACCGGGCGTATTTTTTGAGTTATCGAGATTTTCAGGAGCTAAGGAAGCTAAAATGGAGAAAAAAATCACTGGATATACCACCGTTGATATATCCCAATGGCATCGTAAAGAACATTTTGAGGCATTTCAGTCAGTTGCTCAATGTACCTATAACCAGACCGTTCAGCTGGATATTACGGCCTTTTTAAAGACCGTAAAGAAAAATAAGCACAAGTTTTATCCGGCCTTTATTCACATTCTTGCCCGCCTGATGAATGCTCATCCGGAATTTCGTATGGCAATGAAAGACGGTGAGCTGGTGATATGGGATAGTGTTCACCCTTGTTACACCGTTTTCCATGAGCAAACTGAAACGTTTTCATCGCTCTGGAGTGAATACCACGACGATTTCCGGCAGTTTCTACACATATATTCGCAAGATGTGGCGTGTTACGGTGAAAACCTGGCCTATTTCCCTAAAGGGTTTATTGAGAATATGTTTTTCGTCTCAGCCAATCCCTGGGTGAGTTTCACCAGTTTTGATTTAAACGTGGCCAATATGGACAACTTCTTCGCCCCCGTTTTCACCATGGGCAAATATTATACGCAAGGCGACAAGGTGCTGATGCCGCTGGCGATTCAGGTTCATCATGCCGTTTGTGATGGCTTCCATGTCGGCAGAATGCTTAATGAATTACAACAGTACTGCGATGAGTGGCAGGGCGGGGCGTAACCTAGGTGACAGAAGTTAAAAGCCTCCGGTCGGAGGCTTTTGACTTTCTGCTAGATCGGCCGCATCGAATATAACTTCGTATAATGTATGCTATACGAAGTTATTAGCGATGAGCTCGGACTTCCATTGTTCATTCCACGGACAAAAACAGAGAAAGGAAACGACAGAGGCCAAAAAGCTCGCTTTCAGCACCTGTCGTTTCCTTTCTTTTCAGAGGGTATTTTAAATAAAAACATTAAGTTATGACGAAGAAGAACGGAAACGCCTTAAACCGGAAAATTTTCATAAATAGCGAAAACCCGCGAGGTCGCCGCCCCGTAACCTGTCGGATCACCGGAAAGGACCCGTAAAGTGATAATGATTATCATCTACATATCACAACGTGCGTGGAGGCCATCAAACCACGTCAAATAATCAATTATGACGCAGGTATCGTATTAATTGATCTGCATCAACTTAACGTAAAAGCAACTTCAGACAATACAAATCAGCGACACTGAATACGGGGCAACCTCATGTCCGAGCTCGCGAGCTCGTCGACAGCGACACACTTGCATCGGATGCAGCCCGGTTAACGTGCCGGCACGGCCTGGGTAACCAGGTATTTTGTCCACATAACCGTGCGCAAAATGTTGTGGATAAGCAGGACACAGCAGCAATCCACAGCAGGCATACAACCGCACACCGAGGTTACTCCGTTCTACAGGTTACGACGAATGTCAATACTTGCCCTTGACAGGCATTGATGGAATCGTAGTCTCACGCTGATAGTCTGATCGACAATACAAGTGGGACCGTGGTCCCAGACCGATAATCAGACCGACAACACGAGTGGGATCGTGGTCCCAGACTAATAATCAGACCGACGATACGAGTGGGACCGTGGTCCCAGACTAATAATCAGACCGACGATACGAGTGGGACCGTGGTTCCAGACTAATAATCAGACCGACGATACGAGTGGGACCGTGGTCCCAGACTAATAATCAGACCGACGATACGAGTGGGACCGTGGT
>JADMIO011575588.1_pt1 | contig 59215 bp, 52 predicted proteins | sample 8958161 | NCBI WGS metagenome assembly JADMIO01 (sample SAMN16585339, study PRJNA669376) | soil metagenome | isolation source: Crop rotation soil | place: USA: Cullars Rotation, Alabama | collected 2011 | reverse complement strand
CCGCGACTTCAAGTCACGTGAATTCCAAGCTTCGGATCCCACTGTGCTGGAAAGCTTTATAGAGAGATTGCAGTTTAGCTAGTTGAATATCGAAAACTTCAGATAAAACTTGGTGCAATGATTCAAACTCATTGCCTCTAAACTGTGAGAACAGATATTGTGACATAAAATTACGAATCAACATGATGGATATGAAGTAATCAGCTAGACTTGCTGTACTACCTTAGTAACAGACCCGCAGAACGTTTCAACATAACAGCGCGTGAGAGCGTGTTATGTGTGACACGCAGCATAACATCATTTTCTCTCGCGAAGCATAGCCACGTGTTTTAGATCAAATGCAATGATGTAACGCTCAATCCGCTATGAGCTTTTTCCGAGTGAACTCGTCAGATCACGCAGGGCGTCAGAGGGCTTCCACTGGTTGCCTTCGTAGATGGTGAAGACTTTGCCGTCGGGCGTGATGACGGCGGTGCGCAGCGAGTGCACGATCTGATCTGTTTCGGGAAAGTAGGTGAGACCGAAATATTTGGCCGCGCGCTCGATCTCCTCGGGCTGGCCGGTGGCGAACTCCCAGTGCGTGAACTTTTCGTCCGCGTAGTTTCCGGTGTGCGCCGCGCCGTAGCTGCGCAGGACTTTCGGCGTGTCGTACTTCGGGTCGATAGTGATGCTTAAGAGGTGCGTCTGCGCGTAGAGATCGGGCGACTTCTGCAACGCCTGATCGACCTGCGCGAAATTGTTGCTCATCAACGTGCAGAAGTCCGGCACGGGGCAGCGCGTGTAGATGAAGGTGAGGATGAGCGCTCGCCCGCGATACTGCCTGAGGTTGATTCGTTTCCCGTCCTGGTTGACAAATGTAAAGTCCGGGACTTCATCGCCGGGCTGCGGCCCTTTTGCAGCAACCGGAGTATTGCTCGCGCCCGGAGGCTGGTCCACGCTCTTTTGGCTGATGACGATGTTCTCCAGGTAGTGGGATGAGCCATCTACGACCAGGGCCGCGCCGATCTCGTCGCCGGGGTTCAGGACATCAAAGGCCCACTCATCTTTTAATGTGAAAGGCATCGTCATGGCGGGCATGTAATCCTTGACCTCTTCGTGCGCGATGGTCACCTGGCGCTGCGCTTTATCGACCGCGACCACACGCCCTCGCAGTTCGTAGCGCTGCGAAGGCTTTCGGCTTCCCGCCTTCTGGCAAGACGAGAGCCCCACGCCAGCCAGAGCGATACAGCATAACCATCCGACGTAGGTCCATTGGAAGCCGGTACGGCAGACCCGATCCTTCGTAATCTTCATCGTCATGGCCTATCTTCCCAGAACCCAAAATCAAGCGCAACTTGAAGAAGCACAAAAGATAAAGGGTGTCGGGTATCGGTTAAAGCAGGTGACGGGTGACAGGTGTCGGGTGTCGGTAAAAGAAGAACCCGGCACCTGACACCTGACACCCGTCACCCATTTTGACTTTTTCTCATAAAAACCGCCTAAAAATGCGATTTTTTGCAGACTTGAGGCCGCTGTGTGTGATATATGTTGGATTGCAAGCTTTTTCAAATTTTCCCCGAAACATCGGAGGTAACAACAGCACGCCATGGCGACCACAGCGGCAGGCAAGAAACGCATGACACAGTCAGAGGTAATCAACCACTTCGCCGAAAAGTTCGATCTCAAGCGCTCGCAGGTGAAAGAAATTTTCGATGAACTAGCCAACCTCGCCAGCGGTGAGGTTAAATCTAACGGTGAGTTTGCTTTACCAGGGTTCGGCAAGCTCGTTCGGTCTGAGCGCAAAGCGCGTGAAGGGCGCAACCCGGCGACAGGCGCAACCATTCAAATCCCAGCCAAAACCACGTTGAAGTTCCGCGTCGGTAAAAGCATGAAAGATTCGATATTGCCCAAAAGCTAATGGTTTCGCTCTAAACTTTACGTTCTAAACATATACAAAGGAAGCGCCGCACAAGGTATCCAGCCCACCCCGGCTCAAGTTGGATGCGCTGGCGGCGCTTTCGCTATTTCGGAATGCGGATTAGAAGACGATTCGCCTCTATCCCGCAGTCCGAAAATTCGTAATCAGCCCCGCCCGCCTTGACCCCCAAATCAGGTCGAAAGGGCCTTACAACTGCTGCGATTCATTCTAGAATTCTACGGTTTTGCGAAGGATACCGAGCCGTTCAGAACAGACCTTTCGGGCCCCTGAAAATTTATCTGGAAATTCCCGCAAATCTTCGCTATAATGGCCGGTTCGCTCGAACAAGCTATAGCCCACTGTAGTGAAACAAACGGTCTCTACGTGTGCTGGCAGCGAACAGTTTCTCTTGGGAATTGCAACAATTTTGCATCCCAAACCGTTTATAGAGCATCTAAAATCGGACTTCGAACCGGATTGGAAGTTCCGTTGAGAGGAGCTTAATTTAACGGTACTTTTGACCACTTAAGGAGCCAGAAAACGTGACTTTTGACAGACACTTACCGCTAAATGAGCGGATTCTAAGAATTGACCACATACAGGCACGCCGTTTCTCTAAGCTGAACGGCCCGGCGCTGGAGATCGCGACCGAGGGGATTATGCGTCACCTGCGCGCCTGTGACCGCATGGATGTTAATCCAGATACGTCCGCTGTCCGCGAGATCATCGATGATGCGCTGAACGGTCGCCGTGTTTTCGCTGAGACGGCTGATGATCGTCGCGCCGCCTGAAGCGCGTAAAGGATACCAACCTTTCGTCAAAAGACCGCTGACCTTTAAAAGGTCGGCGGTCTCTTTATGTCCAGCCGTAATCAAAGCAAATGATGAATGCAGAATGATGAATGATGAATTAAAGAAAGACGGGTTTTCTTTTCATTCATCATTCCGCATTCCGCATTCATCATTTCTTCCTTATCCGGTAATCCATGATCGCCAGCAGGCTGAGGGCGTCTGTGATCTCGCCCCTGAGCGCCATCCGTAGGGCTTGCGAGAGGGGGACGCGGCGCACTTTGAGCTGCTCTGTGCCTTCTGGGTGATGCTCGCCCTGTGTGAGTCCCGTCGCTAAGAACCAGACGGCCCGCTCGTCCGTGACGGAATTGGAGAGGAAAGCTTCGCCCATCTGCTCCCACGTCTGCGCGCGCAACCCTGTCTCTTCGGCCAGCTCGCGCTTGGCGGCGCTCAAGAAATCCTCACCTTCCGGGCAGCCGCCCTCTGGAATCTCCCACGAGTACTGCTCCAGCGTATAGCGATATTGCCCGACCAGGTAGACGGAGTCGTCTTCGACGGCGAGGACGCCGATGGCTACGTTCTTGAAATGCACGACACCATAAATCCCCTCTTCGCCATCGGGGCGCACCACCGCATCCTCACGCACCCTGATCCATGCGTTGTCATAGACCTCTCTTGAGGAAAGCGTGCGCCAAGGGTTCTCTGTCTCGTCAAAAGTCACGCGGATTTCCCTTTCGGAGCAGGTCAGAACCGGGAGCGGTAGCGACCGGGTCGATCTTGACTACCACCCAACTTGAGAGGTCGCATGCCGCTGAGACCCGGTCGCTACCGCTCCCGGTTCTGACACTGACTCGTTCTCAATCTCTCGACGCCACTTCCTCTGCGAGAGTCGGTTCTTGCCGCGCCTCTTCGACGGGGCGATCAATGCGCCTGAAAACATCCAGCAGCGCGAGCGTGATGGCGAGCACGACCGGGCCCAGCACGATCCCCAGCACGCCAAAGACTTGCAGCCCGCCGAGCACAGAGAAGAAGATCAAGAGCTCGTGCAGCCTGGTTTTTTCGCCGACCAGTTTCGGGCGCAGTAGATTATCTACAGTCCCTATGACCAGCACACCCCAGGCAACAAGGATGATGGCCCTGGTCCAATGCCCCGCTGCCGCCAGGTAGATGGCCGCCGGGACCCAGACCAGGAACGAGCCCATCATCGGAATCATGGAGAGAAACGTCATCACCACCGCCCACACAACCGCCGACGGCACACCGAGCACCCAGAACATCAATCCGCCGAGCGTGCCCTGTACGATGGCAATGACGAGCACACCGTAGACGCTCGCCGCGATTACGTCGCGCGTACGCGCGAAGATCTCTTCACTCTGTGTATGCTCCAGCGGCAATACATCCGGCAACGCGCCGACGATGCGGTCGCCGTCGCGGAAGAGGTAGTACATCGTGAAGATGATGAAGAAGACTTGTACGATCCCGCCGATGAGGCCGCCGACCAGACCGATAGTGCGTCCCGCAATCGCTCCGCTCATGCCCTTTAAACGTTCGATGATGTACTCCTCGGAGAGCACCTGCTCGACGTTCACATACTGGCCGAGCCAGCGGATCAAAGGTCCTGTCGTCTGTGAGTTTGGATCGAGAAGGGATGGGATGCTCGCCTGTAAGTTATGTATGAGACCCGATAACTGGTTGACGAGCGCCAGCGTGATGAGTGTGATGGGAGCGAGAATCGTGACGATCACGAGCAGGCTCGAAAGCATCGCACTCGTCGCGGGCCTACGGGTGCGCGCCACTAGACGCTTATGCACGGGATGAAAGACGATCACCAGCACGGCGGCCCACACCAGCACCCCAAGAAAAGGCTGAAGCATCAGCCAGCACAGGTAGAGCGCAATGGCTGAGGCTGCGAGCAACGCAAGCCACCGGGCTTCAATCTTTTGTTCTCTCATCTCGCGCCCCTGGCACAAACACGCACACTTTATCATAATCGAATCGCTCACCAGGTATTAGAACAGATTTAGCATTAGTTGAGACCCTGTCAGGAATTGCCATAAATGGCACGGCAATCGCTTATCTCATCCATGATTCCCCCAAACTGTATTAGATGACTACACAAATCTTTACCCTGGAAACTGCATCGAGAGAAGGAGAATACAGATGATGTATAGACAAAACGGTTGGCGCTTGGCGGGGGCTCTGATGCTCGCGATCAGCTTGTTGGTCATTCCGTTCGCTTTTCAAGTATATGCGCAGAGCGGTTCGAACAGTAGTACGACTTCGACGCAGACCAGCGCGCCGAGCCAGAGCAGCGGTTCAGGCAGCAGCTCGCAGTCCAGCACGACGACGACAACTAAAAGCACCACTCCTACGGAGAGCACGCGGACGACGACTACCACCTGGGTTGATCCCATCTGGATCGCCGTCGGAGCCGTTGTGCTGCTTGCCATTCTAGCCATCGTGCTTCTTTCCAGTCGCGGGCGCTCGCGCGACACTGTGACGGCAGTTCATGATAAAGAGACCGTGATTAAGCGGGATTAACTATCAAGCGGGCCACCTTCGACGATTGAGTGATTGGCTCATTTACTCGTGCTCAACGAGTAAATGAGCCGACCCGTGAAATCTCTATTCTTGCGGCCTTCATTCCCTCTCACTCCGTGGAATCCATCTTTTTGACTCTGGTCGGACTCATGTTATAAAGTTCGCGAACCATTCGCGATCTGCCCCCGTAGCTCAGCGGATAGAGCATCTGCCTTCTAAGCAGAGGGTCGCACGTTCGAGTCGTGCCGGGGGCATTTACTCTGCGATCTTCACTTCCTGATGTCAGAAAGTTTTCAGTAGCCCGGCGCGCCTCGCCGGTCTGGCTTCGCCCCTCAGCTTGCGGCCCGGCGTAGAGCTTCGAGCAGTTCCTCGCCGAAACGCGCGATGCGTGAAGCGCCAAGGCCGTGTATGGAGCTGAGCGCTTCGAGCGTGGCGGGTCGCTCGATCACCAGATGCTCAAGCGTTCTGTCGGGGCAGATCATGTAGGCCGGAACGTGCTCGACGCGTGCCCTCTCAAGCCTCCACTGTTTCAGTCGCATGAGCGTCTGCCGTTCTTCACTGCTCAGAGGGCGCAGGGGCGGAAGCGGTGGCCTGCGCTTGCGCGGCGCACGTGCCTCGCCGGACCAGTGCGCGAGAGTTGCGGCACGTAGCGCCTCTTCGAATCGCCCCTTCGCAACCAAGTCACGCCGGAGCTCCTGATAAACGCAGAGCGTGATGTAGGCGTCCATCGCCGCATAGTCAAGCTGCGCGCGCGTGAGCGGACGGCGACGCCAGTTGGACTTCTGGAAACTCTTATCAAGCTCGATACCGAAGAGGTGTGCGGTGACGCCCGCCAGGCTATATGAAGGCAGGCGCAGGGCTGAGCGTGCGAGCCGGAGCGTATCGATGAAGGAGGCCGGGCGGAAACCCGCGCCCGTGAGCATTCGCTCGTCAAAAGCGGCATTATGCGCCGCCATACGGATGGCCGGTGATTCGATTACAGGCCGCAGTATCTCGACATCGACCGCAAGCGCATCGATCACCAGAACGTCGCCTGCGGGGGGCGCTATCTGGATCAGGGAGACGCGCGAGTGATTGGCCGTCGCATCCCAGTAGGTCTCTGTGTCGAGACCGATGAGGGTTTCCGCGCGCAGAGCATCAAGCGCGACCCGCGCTTCATCCGTGCCGGCGATGAAGCGGTAGTCGGGCCTGTCTACCACTGGGAGGCTTTCCACCATCGCGCTCTGAAGACCGAAGATGGAGGGTGCGCTTGCGGGAGTCAAGCGCGAAAGTCAAAGGCGCGCTGAAATGATCAACGCGCCTCCGGCAAATCCTTCTTGACGCTAGTCGCGCTATGGCTTCTTGTTCATGTTGCCGCCAGTGCCGGTGGTATTCATGTTGCCGCTGGGCTTGTTCATGTTATTCATATTGCCCATGTTGGCGTTGCTCGGCTTGTTGGCGTTGCCACCAGTCATGTTGGCGTTGCTCGTACTGGTTCCGGTCGTGCTTGTGTTCGTGGTTCCGGTCGTGCTGCTCGTGGTCCCGGTCGTGGTCGTCGTGGTCGTGCTAGACGTGTTCATGTTGTTCGCGTTACCTGTGGTGGTGTTCGTATTGTCCGTTGTCGAGCAGCCAGCCCAGAAAACGGCAACGGTAAGCAGGGCAAAAAGAGCTAAGGTTCTTCGCATCGAATTTTCTCCTGTAACCCGGTGGGGTCAATGTGTTGGGAGCTGTGCGAGCCTTTTCCGCAACTGACCGTCAAGGGCTTCCGCAGCAACTCAGTCAAAGTTCGAGCCACACGGGGTATCGCCCTGTGGCTGCCTTTGGATCACGGCAGCCGCAGAGCGCGCGTGGGCATGTTAAATATTCACAATCGATGACGCTCGGCGTTTGATTGCGCATCTCCCGTACGAGCCTAAACTTTTCGTGGCAAGCCTCCCGCGCGCTTCGATCTTGACCAAACGCACCCTTTAGAGAACTGGCTGAGGAGACTGAGGTCGCCTCTCAGTCCACCAAGCGCAATAGCCTGGCCGAATCCAGCCAGACCGGGAACAGCCTGTTACTCCAAGGGACCCGCCTTTGATCTTGCGGCGCGCGCAGTGTAGCACTAGAAAGACCGAAAATACACGAATTTTTTTGATCGCTCAGAAATTCCTCAGTGCCGCTGCCTTCGATCACCTTGCGCCTCGGCACTGATCCTCGGAAGGACGTCTCGCCCTTCCGGCGTGAGCCCCTGAGGTTGAAGCTTTCACCGGACCTTCACACTACAGGATTTCAAACCACAAATCGCGTCCGGCCAGTCCCTGTTCAAATCCCTGCACGGCAACTGCCGGACGTGCCAATAACCCGCTTTCTATCAGGCTCAAAGCCGCTGGATTCCAGGTAGCCAGCGTCGACTGGCGCAGATGTTCTGGCCTGCTCCAGCCCGTCAAAAGCTTTTGCGCCCATCAGTGATGGGCTCGTAATGCTGAATTTGATCCGAACAAGGGTCAAAAGAATAACACAAACTGAAAGCGCTGCCATAGGCTAAATGCCCATTTTTCTTGAAAAAAACTTGACGATTCGTAGCAAAACGGGTATTGTTGGACATGTGCCAAACATGTTTGGCACGTGTCTGGCTAATTTAAACCAGCTTTCTTCCAACACCCTGCGGCGGCTCTTCGGGCTCGCCGCCACACTCTGACATCGGGAACTGGCCTCAGACGAACTTGGGCAACATCACTTCCCCTGACCGCAACTCGTTTGACATCGACCTAAAGGGAACCTTCGCTATGCCACAAGGAAACTGGAAAAGTCTGGCGCTCCTCAGCAGCATTACTATCCTGGCCGCCGTGCTACTTGTCGATTCGCTCGCTTCTCTCAGTACACTACCTTTATTAAGCTGGACGGGGCTTGCCCCACTGGCCGTGCTGATTCTCCTGACCATCGCCTCGAGCCGCTTCACAGTCTCCGTGACGAATGCCGATGGCTTTACACAGAATCGTAAATCCATCGCCGACGCCTTCGTTTTCCTGGCCGTCATGATGTATGCGGTTCAGCCCGCCGAGACGGTTGCGCCCGCGATGGTGCTCGCCGTCCTCGTCAGCTTCATCTCATCCTCCCGCTTGACCGACCGCCGCATCATCGTCTTCACCATCAGCGCGACGATCATCTCCACATACGTCGCGGCATCTCTCTACGGATTGCTCGTGCGCCTGCTCTCCGGTCCACCGGCGCAGGGCGGCGGGCCGAACCTTCCTCTCGGCACGCTGCTCTTCCCGCTCTGCGTGCTGGCTCTCGTCCAGTATTTCACGAGCATGGTGGCGACCGCCGCCTTCGTCGTCTTCGATTCCGGGAAGATGCGTCTGACGCTCTCGCGTGAAAGCCTGGTCTGGACCTCCATCACGCAGACGGCCAGCGCCGCAGCGGCCGCGCTCTTCTATTCCGCGCTGCACGACGGAGGCCTCCCGTTCCTCTTCGTCGGTCTTCTGATGATCGCCCTCGTCTACCTGCTCTATCGCTTCAACGAGCAGCGCTTCGAGGAGGTCCGGCGCGCCGAAGAGGAGAAGCGTCGACACATCGAAGAGATGGCTGACCTTCACATGAACACCATCGAATCGCTCGCCATCGCGATTGACGCCAAGGATCAGACGACGCATGGGCATGTCCGCCGGACGCAGATTTACGCGACCGAGATGGGCAAGCTGCTCGGGGTGACGGAATCTGAGCGGCAGGCTTTGCTGGCCGGAGCGCTCCTGCACGACATAGGCAAGCTCGCCGTGCCGGAATACATCTTGAACAAGCCGGGCAAGCTGACCGAAAGTGAGTTCGCCAAGATGAAGATTCACACGACGGTCGGCGGCGATATTCTCAAGCGCGTCAACTTCCCTTACCCGGTCGAAGACATCGTCCGCTACCACCATGAGAAATGGGATGGCACGGGCTACCCTTCTGGCCGGAAGGGCGAACAGATTCCGCTCGTCGCGCGCATCATCTCGGTAGTCGACTTCTACGACGCGACGCGCTGCGACCGCCCCTATCGCAAAGGCATGAAACGCGAGGACTCGCTCGCGCTTCTGACCAAGATGGCGAATAGCTCGTTCGACCCGAAGGTCGTCGATGTCTTCGCCAAGCACGTCATAGAGTTCGACGACCTCATCGCCGAGCAGGACATTCAAGAGCAGGTCGCCTCGGAAGACCCTGTGGACCGGACCAACGCGCGTCCCGACGCTGGGCTCGCCTCCGACATACTGGGGACTCCCGACGACACTTCGGGTTTTCGTTCGATCACGGAGGCGCAGCGCGAGGTCTTCGCCCTGCATGAGATCGCACAGACGATTGGCTCGTCGCTCAATCTGAATGACACCGTCACGCTCGTCTCCAACAAGTTGCGCGCCATCGTTCCCTTCGACACGTGCATCATCTACCTGGTTGACGACAAGACAGGCAAGGCGCACGCCGTGCACGCGGCTGGCGAGCACGCCGACCTCTTCTCGCGCCGTCGCATCAACATCGGCGACGGCATCACGGGATGGTCAATCGCCAATGCGCGCTCGATGTGCAACACGTCGCCGGAGCTTGACCTGGTCGGGGTGCCGGAGGATGTGACGCAGACGATCAAGGGCGTACTGGTCTCGCCGCTCATCCGCGAGAACGGCTCGTTCGGAGCGATCACGCTCTATTCCAAGAAGCAGGCCTCCTATACGTCCGAGCACGTTCGCCTTCTCGAATCGGTCGCGCAGCACGCTTCCTCAGCCCTCAACAACGCGCTCACCTTCGAGAGGACCAAAGAGAGCGCGCTCACGGACCCGCTCACGGACCTGCCGAACGCGCGCGCTTTCTACATGATTATGGAGCAGCGCATCGCCGAGTGCCAGCGTCTGAACCGCGAGCCGATGACCATTCTCAGCATGGACGTTGACGACTTTAAGACGGTCAACGACTCGTACGGGCATGCCGTCGGTGATCGTCTGCTGGCGAGCGTCGCGGCAGTCATCAAGAAGCAGTTGAGACAGATGGATCTACTGGTGCGTTACGCGGGCGATGAGTTTGTGGCGATTATGCCGATGGCTTCCGGGCAGATGGCGAAGATGATCGCCGAGCGCATCCGCATGGCCGTCGAAGCGCACAAGTTCACCGTTCGCACAGGGCGTACGGTCGAAGTCGGGATGAGCATCGGCATCGCCTGCTTTCCTGACGACGGCGAGACGTCCGAGGAGCTTTTGACCAAGGCCGACCGCAACATGCACCAGGACAAGCACGCACGCAAGCTGGCGCCGACGCTGGCCGCCAACCCGACTGTCGCCTCGATAGATGTCCTGAGATAAGTCTCCTCTCCATCTCAATTCATGGCGCGCATTGCCACCAGGCAGTGTGCGCCATTTTTGTCAGTATCGGGAGCGGTAGCGACCGGGTCACAAGTTTTGCAAGCAAAAAGATCATAAGAACCCGCTTGGCTTAGGCAGGCGGGTTTCTACAAAGCTGATCTCTACTAATCGAATGACCCGGTCGCTACCGCTCCCGGTACTGACCTGCAATGCTTGCTTTTGCGCGCGGGCGCGCATCTCGCGTATAATCCGAACCGTTCAGTCACCGAGCATTATTCGCGATTGTTTCCGAGCGGGTACGTGTACCTTTGCGTGCGGGGGCTGTTTCGTCGCCGGGCATCGCATGCCTGGGTGAAGCGAGAGATTAAGACGATGAGTAAACAGGCCACACCAACGAAATCGCGCGTCCTGGCGGACGAAGCGGGCGGGACGGGCGTTGCCGAGAAGGAAGCGCCGGAGGCGGCCCACCCGGCAGAGTCGCAGCAAGAGCACGAGCAGCGGAAAGCGGAGCAGCAGGATCGCCTCGAGCAGGTGGATCGTGAAGAGCTTCGACGACTTCTTTACCAGATGATCCTCATCCGCCGCTTTGAAGAGAAGTGCGCTGAAAGCTACAGTCTCGGCAAGATCGGTGGCTTCTGCCATCTCTACATAGGCCAGGAGGCGGTCGCGGTCGGCGCGATCAGCGCACTGCGCCCGGACGATTACGTGATCACCAGTTATCGCGACCACGGCCACGCGCTTGCCAAAGGAATATCGCCCGATGAGATCATGGCCGAGTTGTACGGAAAGGCTGCCGGCTGCTCCGAGGGCAAGGGCGGCTCGATGCACCTCTTCGACGCAAGCGTGAATTTCCTCGGCGGCCACGCCATCGTGGGCGGGCAGATTCCTTTAGGGACAGGCATCGCCTTCGCGAGCAAGTACAAGGGGACGGATCAGGTCACGCTCTGCTTCTTTGGCGAAGCGGCGGTCAACCAGGGCGCGTTCCATGAATCGCTCAACCTGGCGCAGTTGTGGAAGCTTCCCTGCATCTACGTCTGCGAGAACAACCAGTACGGGATGGGCACTTCGCTTGAGCGCGCGATGTCTTTGCAGGATGTCTCGCAGAAGGCTTGCGCCTACGAGGTCGCCTCGGAGTTCGTCGATGGCATGGACGTGCTCGCCGTGCGTGAAGCCGTGCTGCACGGCGTCGAGCGTGCGCGGCAGGAGTCGCTGCCGACGCTGCTTGAAGTTCGCACCTATCGCTTCATGGGCCACTCGATGTCTGATCCGGGCAACTACCGCACCCGCGCCGAGATCGAAAAGCATCAGGAGCGCGACCCGATCAAGCTCTTTACCGAAAGCCTCAAACGGGCGGAGATCATCAACGATCAGGACCTCTCTGAGATCGAGGCACGGGTCCGCGAAGAGGTCGAGCACTCCGTCAAATTCGCAGACGAAAGCCCCGAACCCGCTCCCGAAGAGCTTTATACAGACGTTTACGCAACCGAGTGACAAGTGACGAGTGGCGAGTGACAAGTAAAACGTTTTTCACTCGCCACTCGTCACTTGTCACTCGTCACTGAGGTTAAGAGATGGCAGTCATGACTATGCGCGAGGCGCTCAACCAGGCTTTACGCGAGGAGCTGCATCGCGATGAGAACGTTTTTTTGATGGGCGAAGAGGTGGCCGCTTATCAAGGGGCGTACAAGGTCACGAAGGGGCTCCTGGAAGAGTTCGGAGAGAAGCGCGTCATCGACACGCCGATCACGGAGCTAGGATTTGCCGGGCTTGGAGTCGGCGCGGCGATGGCCGGCCTTCGTCCCGTCGTTGAGTTCATGACCTTCAACTTCTCCATTCTGGCGACGGACCAGATCGTCAATTCCGCTGCCAAGATGCTCTACATGTCCGGCGGGCAGTTCAAGATTCCCATCGTCTTTCGCGGCCCAGGCGGCTCGGCCTACCAGGTCTCTTCGCAGCACTCGCAGGCCATCGAATCGTGGTACGCCTACTTTCCGGGCCTCAAGGTCGTCATGCCTTCGACCCCTGCGGACGCCAAGGGGCTTCTGAAAAGCTCTATCCGCGACGACAACCCCGTCGTCTTCATCGAGCAGGAGCGAATGTACGGCAGCAAGGGCGAAGTGCCGGAGGACGAAGATTTCACGATCCCGCTCGGCGTGGCTGACATCAAGCGCGAGGGGAAGGATGCCACCATCGTGGCCCGTTCGTTGATGGTCCCGGTGGCGTTGAAGGCTGCCGAAGAGTTAGAGAAGCAGGGCGTCTCCTGCGAGGTCATAGACCCGCGCACGATTCGCCCGCTCGATATTGAAACGATCATCACGTCCGTTAAGAAAACAAATCGCGTCGTCGTGGCGGAGGAGTCGCACCCGTTCAGCGGCGTCGGAGCGGAGTTGAGCGCCGAGATCATGGAGCACGCCTTCGATTACCTGGACGCGCCCGTGCGTCGCGTCTCCGGCGCAGATGTGCCGATGCCCTACGCGAAGAACCTGGAACAACTGGCGATTCCCGATGTCGCCCGCATCGTCGAAGCGGTGCGCGAGGTGGCGTATTTGGAGTAGACAGTAGCCAGTAGTCAGTAGCCAGTAGCGCTCCGCGTTGCGGTCGTTGACACTGACATTCGGGGCAATATGGACGTTCTTCTACTGACTACTGTCTACTGGCTACTGTCTACTGAGGATTCCTATGGCAACACAGGTCGTAATGCCGAAGCTCTCTCCGACGATGGAGGAGGGGCAGATCTCAAGGTGGCTCAAGAAAGAGGGCGATCAAGTGTCTATGGGCGAGCCGCTCGCGGAGATCGACACCGATAAGGCGACGATGGAGATGCAGGCGCTCGGCACGGGCGTCCTGCGCAAGATTCTGGTCCAGGAAGGCGAGAGCGTGCCGCTCGGCCAGCTCATCGCCGTCATCGGAGCGCCCGACGAAGACATCAACGCTCTGGTCGCGTCAGCCGGGTCAACTGAACCGGCAGCCGAGAAGAAGGCCGAAACGTCGGTCGCAGACGGCGGTGGCGCGAGCGGCGCTGCCAGCGGCTACCAACCCGGAAAATGGATGGACAAGGAGGAGGCGTCGCCCAAAGCCTCTTCGCAGCAGAGCGGCGCGCCACAGCAAGCGAGTCAACAGCAGCAATCGTCTGACAACGGCCAGCGTGGACAATCCGCCGGCGAGCGTCTCGTCGTCTCGCCCATCGCCGCACGTATGGCCGCGGAAGCTGGAATCAATCTGCGCACCTTGACCGGAAGCGGCCCCGGCGGGCGAATCGTCAAGCGCGACATAGAGGCAGCCATCAAGGCTGGCAAAGAGAGCGCAGTACAGGAAGCGCAGACGCCGCAACGTCACCTGCGCGCCGTCGAAGCCGTCGCATCGAAGGGCGCTCAACAACCTTCGGTCGAGGGCGCTTCGCCTTATACGGATGAGCCTATGTCGGAGATGCGCCGTGTGATTGCGCGCCGTCTTGTCACCTCCATTGGCCCGGTGCCCCATTTCTTCCTGACGACCGAGATAGAGATGGAACGGGCGGCAGAGATGCGCCGCCAGATCAACGAGCTTGATCCTGAGCTGAAGGTCAGCATCAACGATCTCATCATCAAGGTCGCCGCCGTCGCCCTCGTTCAGCACCCACAGGTCAACGCTTCATTTCAGGAAAGGGTGGTGCGCTACTACGAGCGGGCGGACATAGGGGTCGCGGTCGCCATCGAAGACGGATTGATTACGCCCGTCGTGCGGGCTGCTGATCGCAAGTCGCTCAGCGAGATTGCTGGCGAGGTGCGTGAGCTGGCCGAGCGCGCACGCGCGCGCAAGCTGCACCCGGAAGAGTACACTGGCGCGACCTTCTCCATCAGCAACCTGGGCATGTTCGGGATAGACGAGTTCACGGCTGTGATCAATCCACCCGAAGCCGCCATCCTCGCCGTCGGCGCGATGACGCCCAAGCCCGTCGTCCGCGACAACGAGCTGGTTGTGCGCCAGATGATGCGCGTCACGATGTCCTGCGACCATCGCGTGATAGACGGCGCGACCGGCGCGCGTTTCCTACAGACCTTCAAAAAACTTTTGGAGAACCCGCTCTTGCTGATCGTATGAGATAAGAGCGAGCAATAAAACCGCCAAGACGCCAAGAGAGCAGAGCAAGGAATGTTATTACTCTTATTCTCTTGGCGTCTTGGCGGTTAATTTTGTTTGAGCCGCGCAGCCACGACGAGCCCCGTCAAAGTCAGCGTGACGGCTGCCGAGAGCAGGCAGTAGGCGCAGAAGGCATTGAGGATGAATGCCTGCACAAACAGTAGCCACAGGGTCGCGAGAAACATCAGGGCCACGATGATTGTCAGAAGAGTTCGAGCGCTGCTGTATCCGAAGAAGGCTAGCGTGGCGACGCTGAAGACTGTGAAGTAGGCGAGCGCTCCGATGGCTGCGAGCGGGATGCCGCCGACGCTGGCGTAGCGGCTGGCGAGCACTTCGGAGCATCCAGAGACAATAGTGCACTGGACGCTGCGGCCCGCGAGGTGCTCAATCGTCAAATAGATCGCATCGGCCAGTCCGATCAGCGAGACGACCGCCGCGATGAGATAGAGCCACGCGCCGCGCCCGCTGGCGTCGTGCCCTGCTTCCTCTTTCGTTTCCGGGGCGGCCATTCCCTCTCGCTGCAAAGCTCACTTACCCCCGTTCTTGATAGCCTCGTCCATCATATCGCGCAACTGTTTTTCGGTCGTCTCAGGAGGCAGCATGCGTCCGTTGACGAAGATAGAAGGCGTGCCGACAACGCCGAGCGAGATTCCTCGCTGGCGGTCGAGCATGATGCGCGAATCGGCTTCGGGGCCTCCCGCGTCCTGCACGAAACGTTGAAGGTCTAGGCCGATGTCGCGCGCGTAATCGAGGAAGAAGGTGCGCGGGTCTGGCGCTTTGCTCCACGTCGCCTGGTCGGAGTAGAGCTTGTCGTACATCTCCCAGAAGTGGCCCTGAAAGCCTGCGGCTTCGGCGGCGTCGGCGGCGATCATGGCATGCTGATGGATCGACGGGAGCGGGAACTCACGAAAAATTATCCGCAGCTTGTCTGGACCATAATCGGCTTCGAGCCTCTTCAGTTGAGGATAGAACGCGCCACATGGCGGACACTGAAAGTCGCCGAACTCTTCGATCACGACCGGCGCGCTCTCAGCGCCTTTCACGTGCGCGGGCTTGGCTCCGGCCAGGGCCGTCGCGGGGGAAGAAGCAGTCTTTGGTGGCGTAGTAGCGGTCTGTTTTGACGAGCGAAACAGCAGCGCACCCCCTACCACGGCGATGACAAGAACGCCTCCGATAATGATGAAAGGAAGCGCGCTCTTGTTCGGTCTCTGTTTTGAACCCATTTCAACTCCACCGACGGACAAGTCTTAGAAAAGATAAAAAAACCTTTTGAAGATACACTATTTCCGATAAATCAAAAAAGCTTCCTGAGCTAGTTTCTACTGACGAGGATTTTAGCCCGGACGCGCACGGGAAAGCGACTGCGCGTTGACCTCGCCTTGAACTGTATGTTACTGCTTTCGGGCTACATTTCCACAATTTAACCGAGTCCACCAGATAGGAGCGCGAACCATAAATTCGGCGACGAGACAGACGACGCGGCGCGCGACTGTTGCTCCGCACCTTGCCCTGGTCGCGGTGCAGGTTTTGTTCGGGACGTGGCCGATAGTCGGCAAGATCGCCCTGCGCGCTCTGCCGAGCACGGCGCTCGTAGCCTTTCGGGTGTGCGGCGCGACCATCGCCTTCCTCATCTTGCAGCACACGATTGAGGGAGTTCAAAAGATACGCAAAGAGGATTACGCGCGCCTTGCGCTCTACAGCCTGCTTGGCGTCGTCCTCAATCAACTGCTCTTCGTTAAAGGTCTCTCGTTGACGACGGTCGTCAGCGCAACGCTGCTCGGCACGACCATTCCGGTCTTCACGCTGCTGGTGAGCATCGCGCTCGGCTACGACCGCGTCTCCTGGCGTAAAGCCTTTGGAATTCTTCTTGCCGCTGCTGGCGTCGTCTACCTGATCGATCCAACGCACGCCGATTATGCCCACTCGACGACGGTCGGGAATCTACTGCTCGTCGCCAACTCGATCTCGTACGGCGCTTACATCGCCATCTCGAAAGATTTGTTGAAGCGCTACGGGGCGCTCACCGTCATCACCTGGATCTTCATCTTCGGCTCTGTGGCGACGATTCCGTTTGGAGCTTTCACGCTCGCCGCCGCTCCCGTGGGCCATGTCGGCCCTGGTATCTGGCTCGCAGTCATCTACATCATCCTCTTCCCGACGGTCGGCGCATACTACCTGAACGCCTGGGCGCTACAGCGCGTCGCGCCCAGCACGGTCGCCGCCTACATCTACCTTCAGCCGCTCATCGCCTTTGCCTTCGCCCCGCTCATCCTGGGCGAACAATGGAACTCGCGCACATGGGTCGCCTGCGCCCTGATCTTCACAGGCGTCGCCGTCGTGACGTGGCGCGAGCGTAGCTACGCCATCGAAGAGGTCGCCGAACACCCGGACGCGCTCAGCCATTGAAGGTGAGATTTAACCACAAAGGCACAAAGGCACGAAGAAGGTAAATCGACGGGTGTCAGGTGCCGGTTTTTCTTTTACTGACACCTGACACCTGATACCCGACACCCTTCCTTATGATTCACGCGCCTTCCTTTGTGTCTTTGTGCCTTTGCGGTTAGATTAATGTTTTGAAGCACACGATATGGCAGCACAGACGGCAGCAGGCAAATCTATATCCATTGAGGCGGAAGAGGCGGCGAAGACTTCGGCGGCGCGGCTGTCGGTGCTGGCCGCCGCGTTCCTCATCGTGCTCAAGACAGCCGCCGGGTTGCTCACGGGCTCAATCAGCGTCTGGGCTTCGCTGCTCGATTCGACGATGGACGTTTTCGCTTCCGTGATTAACTACGTCGCCGTGCGTGCCGCCGCCCGTCCCGCCGACGAGGATCATGCCTACGGCCACGGCAAGGCGGAATCCCTCGCCGGATTATTCCAGACCTTCGTCATCGCCGTCTCCGGCCTCTATCTGATCTGGGAAGCTGCTGCCAGGCTCATCCGACCGCATCCGACGAGATCGGAATGGATCGGCATCGGAACGATGCTCATTGCCATCGGCGTCAGCCTCGCACTGGTCGCGCGGCTGAGGCGCGTCGCGCATTCGACGGAATCGTTGGCGCTCCGCTCCGATGCCGTACACTACGTAACAGACGTTTACACCAATGGGGGCGCGCTCCTCGCCCTGCTCATCGTCGCGCTGACCGGGTGGACCATCGTCGATCCCTTGATCTCCATCTTGATCGCTCTCTACATCCTCTGGTCGGCGGGCGGCGTCGGGCGCGAATCCTTCGACGTGCTGATGGACAGACGCCTGCCCATAGACATTGACGAGCAGGTCGCAGACATCGTCAACCGCTTTCGGGATCAGGGCGTGCTCGGCTTTCACGACCTGCGCACGCGCCGCTCTGGCTCGCAGAAGTTCATCGACCTGCACCTTGAAGTCGAGCGCGATAAGCGCCTGCAAGAAGCCCACGATCTGTCGGTTCGTGTCCTACGTACTATCGAAGCCGAGATTCCCCGCTCGCGCGTGCAGATTCACACGGACCCAGGATAACGAAGGGACGAGGGATGAGTGATTGAGTGGCTGATGAGTGGCCTATGTTCCGTATCAAACGATTTTAAGAATATCCCTCAACGAGTCTGCGGAGCAGACGGAAAGCATAAAGCCCAGCACGGAGGCCGTTAGGCCGCAACGCTGGGTATACGCATACCCAAGACAATCAAGCCCGCGTGAGCGGGCGACAGACGCCGAGGCAAGCATCTGTCGCCCGCTCACGCGGGCTCTGGCACATTATTCTTGCACTTAACCCAGCACTGCGCCTGCGGCTGCGTGCTGGGCTTTATGCTTTCCGTTTGCTTCGCAGACTCGTTGGAGGGTATTTCCTAAGCCGTTTAATGCGGACATCTGCGACTGGATGGATCAAGCTCATCAACCACTCAACCCATTTCATCCCTCATCCCTTGGTTATGCCGTCTTAATCGCTCGAACCTTCTTTTCCTTCTCTGCTCCGGCGAGCTTGCGCAGTTCGTAGAGCTTCGTTAGCGCTTCGACGGGTGAGAGTGTATCCGGGTCTATTTCGAGGAGGGCACGGGCCAGCTCTGCATCGCGGTGTGAGGCGAGCGTCGCGTTGCGCTCTTGGGTGGAAGCGTCGGGTCTCATGCCTCTACTGTCGGCCTGTTCTTCGTATTCGTTGAGAAGCTGCTCAGCGCGCCGGACGACCGGACGCGGGAGGCCCGCGAGCTTGGCCGCATAGACGCCGTAGCTTTTCAGCGCGCAGCCCGGGCTGATCTTGTATAGAAAGACCAGGTCGCTTCCCTCCTCCGCGATCTCGACGTGAAGATTCCGCAGGCGCGGCAGCAAGTCTGCCAGCTCCGTCAGCTCGTGATAGTGGGTCGCAAAGAGCGTCTTCGATCTGATCTGCGGATGATTGTGTATGTATTCGAGCACGGCACGCGCCACGGCCAGGCCGTCATAGGTGGAAGTTCCGCGCCCCAGCTCGTCTAACAGGATCAGGGAGCGCGGCGTCGCATGATGAAGTATCTGCGCGGTCTCGACCATCTCCGTCATGAAGGTCGATTCGCCGCTGCCGATGCGGTCGTAGAGACCTATGCGCGTGAAGATGCGATCCGTGAGCCCTACGGTCGCCTGCCGCGCCGGCACGAAAGAGCCCGCCTGCGCCATCAGCACGATCAAGGCTGTCTGTCTCAGAAAAGTGGACTTGCCAGACATGTTCGGCCCTGTAATCAAAGCGATCTGTGGCGCATCTTCGCCGCCAAGCTCGGCATCGTTGGGAACGAAAGGCTCTGTCTCCATGAGCCTTTCGAGCACGGGATGGCGGCCCTCTTTGATCGAGAGCCCGGTTGTATCGATGACCGTCGGACGCACGTAGCCATATGCTTCCGCCGTCTCTGCGAACGACGCGACGGCATCCAGATAACTGATCGTGTGGGCGGCGGTCAGAATCTCTTGGCGGCCCTTTCCAAGCTCGATGCAGACCTGCCGAAAGATGCTCGCCTCCAGCTCCGCTATACGCTCCTGCGCGTTCATCACGAGCGATTCGTGCTCTTTGAGTTCGAGCGTGACGAAGCGTTCCGATTGCGCGAGCGTCTGCTTGCGCGTGTACTCAGCCGGGACCAGATGAAGGTTCGGGCGGGTCACTTCTATGAAGTGGCCGAAGACCTTGTTGTAGCCGACGCGCAGGCTCTTGATCCCCGTACGTGCGCGCTCGCGCTGCTCCATCTCCGCGAGGTAAGTTCGCCCATCGCGCAGGAGCGTGCGTAGGCGATCTAACTCCTCGGAGAACCCTGCGCGAATCACGCCGATCTGCTCGGCACGCCTCGGCAGCTCATCCGAAATGGCTTTGCGTATTAAATCGACAGCCTGCTCACACAAAGGCAGCGCGGCGAGAAGCGCGCCAAAGCGCTTCGTCTCCCTTTGCAGGACGGCGCGCACGCGCGGGATCGCTTCGAGGCTCTGGCCCAGCGCGAGCACCTCCTGCGCCGAAGCCATGCGAGCGCCCGTCCGCGCGGAGAGGCGTTCGAGGTCGTGAATCGTTTCCAACGCAGCGCAAGCTTCGGCGCGCGCTTTCGCGTTCGACGCAAACCATGCGACGTGCTCCTGCCGCCGCGTGATCTCCGCCAGATCAAGGAGCGGCTGGCGCAGCCACTGCCGAAGAGTGCGGCCACCCATCGCCGTGCGCGTCCGGTCGAGCGTCGAAAGAAGCGTCTGCCCGCCCGTCCCGCTCTCGAATATCTCAAGGCTGCGCACCGTCTGCGCGTCGAGCATCATGAAGCTTTCCGTGTGATAGCTCGTCAGCCGCGTCAATTGATCGGCAGCCTCCGCCTGCGTGTCGCGCAGGTAAGCGATGATCGCTCCGGCGGCCATAGCGGCCAGCGGCCAGCGCGTCAGCCCAAGCGGCGCGAGCGTGCGCGCATGAAACTGTTCGAGCAACGTGCGCCGCGCATTCTCGTGCGCGAAAGCCGTGTCGCGAAAGCGCGTGATGAATCCAGGCAAAGCAACCGCAGCGCTCGTCGCAGGCACGAGCACCTCTGAAGGCGCGATGCGCTGCAATTCCGGTATCGCCTGCTGAGACGGCAGCTCTGTGGCCGCGAAACTGCCGGTCGTGACATCGGCATAAGCGATCCCGGCGCGCTTCCCTTCGCTGACGTAAGCCGCCAGGTAGTTATTCGCTTTGCTCTGAAGCAGGCCGGGTTCGAGCACCGTGCCGGGCGTAACAATCCGCACCACGTCGCGCTCTATGAGATTGCCGCCGCCTTCGCCTTTGACCGGCGTCGCCGTCAATTGCTCGCAGATGGCGACGCGATGGCCGCGCGCAATCAGCGTCGCGAGGTGGCGCTCCAGGCTGTGATGAGGCACGCCCGCGAGCGGGACGCGCAATCCCTTGCCCATCGGCTTAGAGGTGAGCACGATGTCCAGTTCGCGTGCGAGAATGCGCGCGTCGTCGTCAAAGGCTTCGTAGAAATCGCCTATGCGATAAAGCAGGAGGTGGTCGCGGTGGCGGCGCTTGATCTCCAGGTACTGTTTGCGCAGCGGCGTCGTTGGTGGCGTCATCATTCGAAGATTACGGCGAGAAGGTCTTCGACCGAAGAAAGCGCCCGGTGAAGTCTGTGCAGTTGCTCGAAGCTGAGGATGGTCGTCACGCTGCCGATCTCGTGAAAGGCCCCTGTGCGCGCGAGGCTCATGCTCTTCTGCGCGCGGTTCGTGTCGCGCTCGCTCGTGATGATGAGGAAGGGCTTCGAGCGCTGCGCTTCATATGCGCGCTTGAGTTTCGCCAGCGCGGCGTCAATGTTGCCCTTGCGTTGTACTTCAAAGACGTGACTCAGGCGCGGGCTCATCTCGTCCGCCCGCCACACCACATCGTAATATTCAAACTCGCTCTCGGCGTGGTAACCCAGGACGCGCCCGATGTCTATGAGCATCTGCTGCACGTCCGTGTGCGAGAGCGCTTCGGTGCGCGCCTCTGTGCTCTCCGAACCATCCGAGAGCGAGAACGCTTGCCCCTCTTCAGCGGCCCGCTTGCGGCCCGCAGTGGTGACGCTCCAGTGACCGCGCCGCCTCTCGATCTGCCCCTTGTCCGCGAGCGCGCGCCCGGCACGCTGGACCAGCCTGCGCCACTGGCTGCGATGCCCGTCGTTGATCGCATGGACTTCCTGGCTGTCAAGCTGCGGAAAGTAGGCGACGAGACGATTATAGAGAAAGCGCACGTCTTCGACGCCGCCCGTGGCGACGAGTTCTTGAAGGATTGGCAGCTCGATTCGCGCGACGCCAGGATATGCCATCGCCTGAAGTTTCCGTGGCCGTCAGGATTAAAATAGAAGGCCGCCAGGCCGCAAAGCAGCGACCGGAAAGTTGCCGCCCAGTGTAAGCAATCGCCGTCCGAGCCTTCGCACATAAACTTACAGGAGAACCGCGCAGCTCGGCAAGCCTCTGGTAACAGTCAAATGGCTGAAACCTTGCGTCTATAGTTTCCCATCAACCACCCAAAGCGGCGCAATTCAATACCTCGACGAGAAAAGCCCCGATGACTGTTTGGGATTATTGTCTGAATCCTTGCAAAGCAGTAGGCAGAAAGGAAAGAAGGCAGCGAGTCATATTCAACTCGCTGCCTTCTGTTTTTCCGTCTACTGTCCGGCGGTCCTACGCTGCTTGGGCGCTGTTTTCAGGCGCGAAGCAGGTGTTGATCTCATCGGCGTCGAGCGTGTCGCGCTCCATCAGGCCTTCGACGAGATGCGCAATCGCTGTGCGGCTCGCATCGACGGCCTCGCAGGCGCGCTTCATCTGCGCATTGATGATCTCGCTGGTCGCGTGCTCGACGCGGTCGAGCAGAGCCTGGCTGTGCGGGTCTTCGGGTTTGCCCAGATGGATGGGTCCGAGCGGGCTCATGCCGAACTCTGCGACCATCTTGCGGGCGATGTCCACGGCGCGCTCGATGTCGTTGGAAGCGCCTGCCGTCATGGTGTCGAGCAGAAGCTGCTCTGCGGCGCGCCCGCCCAGCAGCATGGCGATCTGATCCTCCAGATACTCGCGCTTCTTCATCAAGCGATCACGTTCAGGCAAAGACTGTGTGACGCCGAGCGCGCGGCCTCGCGGAAGGATCGAGACCTTGTGGATGGGGTCGCCGTTTTTCACGGCCAGGCCGACCGCGACGTGCCCCGCTTCGTGAACAGCAGTCGCGTAGCGCTCCTCCTGATCCATCATGAAGCCATGCCGCTCAGCGCCCATCAGAATCTTGTCGCGCGCGTGCTCGACGTGTTTGCGGCCAATGGCCTCAGCGCCGTCGCGGGTCGCGGCAATCGCCGCCTCGTTGAGCAAGTTGGCAAGATCAGCGCCGGAGAATCCAGGAGTGCCGCGCGCAATCCACCCAAGGTCCAGTCCCGGCTCAAGGTGCAAACCGCGCGCATGCACTTTCAGAATTTCTTCGCGCCCGCGCGCGTCGGCCAGGTTGACAGCGATCTCGCGGTCGAAGCGTCCGGGGCGCGTGAGCGCGCTATCTAGAATATCGGGCCGGTTGGTGGAGGCGATGACGACGACGCTGGTTAACTGATCGAAGCCGTCCATTTCGACGAGCAGTTGATTAAGCGTCTGGTCCTGATCGGCGGAGGCCGAATCGTTGCTGCGCCCGCGGTGGCGTCCCAGGGCGTCGATCTCGTCTATGAAGATGACGCAGGGCGCAAGCTTGCGCGCTTCGCTGAAGAGTCGCCGCACGCGCGCCGCACCGAGGCCCGCGAACTTCTCCTGAAAGCTTGAGCCTGAGACGGAAAGGAAAGGAGCGCCCGCCTCGTTGGCTGCCGCGCGCGCGAGCATCGTCTTGCCCGTTCCCGGCGGGCCTGAAAGGAGTATGCCGCGCGGCGCACGCCCGCCCAGCCGACCGAAGCGCGCCGGATCGCGCAGGAACTCAATCGTCTCGGCCAGCTCCGCCTTCGCCTCATCCACACCCGCTACGTCTTTAAAGTTAACATTCTGCCCGCCGCTCTGATCGACCAGATTGAAGTTGCCGCTGCGCCCGCCCATGCTGGCGTAGATGCGCCAACCGACGAAAGCGAACGCGGCGAGCGTCAGGAGCGGGACGAGCCAGCCCATCGCGGTCGTTAGCGGACTGGGCTTCATGGAAAGATAATCGACCGGCACATTGTTCTTGGCGAAGACGTCAGCGATCTCCTGCTGCGCGGTGATGTTCGGCACAACGGCCTGGGAGATAGAGCCATCGCGCTCAGTGACCGTCAAAAGCTCGCCGTCAATTCTGAGCGCCGTCGCGGTTGAAGCCTCGCCGAGGGCGCGCAGCTCCGTGTAGTTGATCTTCTTAACAACGGGCTGGCGGCGCTGGTAGATCGTGTAGACGCTTGCGCCTGCAAGCAGCAGAAGCAGTCCGAGGGCGACAATGAAGCTCAGTTTCTGAGATTGCAAGATCGAGCGGGGTAAAGGGGACGGCATAAAGGGTTCTCCTGAAGCGAGGCGGCCTGAAAAATAGGGGAAGCCGCTTCGCTTGCTTCACAACAGTACAAAGAATCGGGATCAGAGAACGTTACAACTTTAAGAGAGGAAGCAACACTCTGCGATGAGAACTTCCGAAGTGCTCCTTCGACCTGAGCGCGTTCGCTTTTGGTAGGACCCGGGCCGCGAACGACAACTGAAACTTTACCAGTCACCGGCCACAGAAGTCCAGTGCAAAATTGATCCAACTATTTTACGAACAACAGGTGGCCGCTGGTTTTACGCTCCGGGCCAGTCACACGCTCGCGCGCGCCTTCGTTCCGATGAATAACCCGGCCTTCCGGTTGCAAACCGGACCGATAAAAGAGATGAGGCGTTCAGAACTTGCTCTAAATCGGGACACGCCCACCGGAAGCCAGATGGCATGATTCCGTACAACATATTGATTAACAAGTCCTGCCCGTCAGTATGAAATCACCCGGCTTCCAGCTTAAACCTTTAGCTCAAAGGGCTTTATACGGGAATTGCGTCCCGTGCGCCCGACTGGCACGGGCGTTGCTCAATAGAGGGGCGCAGGCGGGTTCAAGTGGAACCGAGAAGTTTTTCATTAGTGACGCTCAAAAAAAGGAGAAGGCAAAAATGTTGTGGACAATTCTGGTGGTGCTTTTGGTCTTGTGGTTGATCGGTGCTATCGGCGGTATTGGTGGCAGCTTGATTCACTTACTGCTCGTCGTAGCGCTCATCGTTCTGGTGATCAATCTTCTTACAGGCCGTCGCACGGTCTAAGTTGAGCACACCTGACCAAGACGCGAATTAACCGATAATCAGAGGAATCGAGGGACGCCGGTGCTTCTCGGAAGCACCGGCGTCCCTTTCCATATTCTCACTGAAAATCGACCAGGCGCACGTTCAGGGCGGAGGTGACGCGCCCGACCGGGTAGAGGTTCATTTGCGCGTCCCAGTAAGGCGAACGTTCGTAGAAGAAATTGAGCCGGGCGCTGGCGCTCGCGGCGAACTTCGGATCGTTGACGAGGCGCTGCTCGAACTCGCGTCTCAGGTTCTCATCTTTCGCCATCATCTCGCGCGCCAGTTTCTCCAACACGTACGATTCTCCGTACTCTTTCTGTTCAAAGATCGGATTGAAGAATCCCCACGCGACGAACGAATCCGGCCCTTCGGGTTCGAGCAGGTGCAGTGCGACTTGCGCTGAGGGCTGGGCCAGCGGGACGACCACAGACCCTGCGGAGAAGGTTCGGCGCTCGCGCACCGGAGTCGTTTTGAAGCTCACCATGACGCGCCCTTCAAACGGAGCGGGCGCCCATTTAACCTCGCTGAAGCGATAGCTCTCGACCTCAATCGTGGCGGGCTCACTGAGCCTCTGTAGCCGTAGCCCTTGCGCCGCAAGCACGTCTATGACGCTGGTCCATTGCTTTGGGATGATGTAGTAGAGCGGGGGCGCGACCGCTGCGGTCACGCGCGCATCGTCGTAGAGCGGCACTGTCAAATCCACAGGCTTCGTTCCGAAGATGACTCGCACCGCGCCCGACACCTCGCTCAACTCGCGGTGCGACTCGACGCCCTTCAGTTGAAAAGGCACGGCCTTGTCGGTTAGCTCAAACCGGAGCGGGTAGTGCCTGGACGCGTCGTACGTGCTACCCCACGCGATAGTCTCTTCGTCGGCGACGTGCACGGCATGCAAGAGGCTCTGCGGATCGCGGTTCACCTCTTCGAGCATGCAGCGCAAAAGATCGTACGTGCCCCGCACACGCGAGCGATAATCCTTGAGCATGTGCGTCTCTATGAGGAGGCCGGGTCGATTGCGTAAAGGGGTGTAGCCGGTGGCAAAGCGTGGCGTGCTTATAAAGCTGTCGATCCCTTTGGTGAGGTCGCGGTTGTCGCGAAACTCAAGATAGGAAGAGAGCAGGTTGCCCTCCGCTTCCGTCGCGGGAACGACGCGCGCGAGCGCCGCCTTCATCCAAGCACGCACGGAGGCGGGTGCATTCTCATGATGCTCGTACTGGTAGGTTATGTTGTATCGGTAGTCCGCGCCGTCCGTGACGTGGCAGTCTATGAACAGGTCTGGATTCCAGGCGTTCCACAGTCTGAGCCACGCGCGCGTCTCCGGCGCATCCGCTTTCATGTAATCGCGGTTCAGGTTGAGATTGGTCGCCGTGCCGCGCCAGCCAGACTCTGCCGGGCCGTTCTGATTGATGCGAGTGTAAGGGCCGAAGCGCTCGTGCCCGTCCGTGCTGTAGATCGGGATGAATAGTATGACTACGTGGTCGAGCAGGTGCGGGCGCGTCCTCGTGATCGCAATATCGCGAAGCAGCGCGAGGCCCGCATCTTTGCCGTCGGGCTCGCCCGGATGTATGCAGGCCTGTATGAGCACGACGGCCTTGCCGGCGCTGTGCGCGGCCTCCGGCGTGAATGTCCCGCCTTCCGAGGCGACGAGGAGCGGCATGTCGCGCCCTTCCCCGCTCTTTCCGAAACTGGTGTAGCGAATCAGGGGAGACGCGGCGGCGAGCCTCTGACTGTAAGCGACCGTCTCGTCGTAGCGCGGCGTCTCGCGATAATCGGTCTTCTCGGCGTGTGTCTGCCATTCAGGCGGCGCGGTCGGTGTTGTGCTTTGAGCCATAGCGGTGAAACAGGAAACAGTGATGAAAGTTAAAAGGATAATCAGCAGAGCGGCTAAACGGCGCATCCATCTTCTCCATAGACCAGGGACGAGCAAGCGCGCCGTCGGACTGAAACAAGCGCGCGCTCTTCGGTCGCGTCGGCAAGTAATATACGCCGCCTCAACGCATACTCAAACAGCAGGCAGCCATTCCTGCCAGTGGCTCGACGATGGCTCTCGCCAGACCAACTCACTCTTGATGGGCTTTCTATCAAGCCTGGCGATTATCGTCAGCCTTTGCGCCGAACACAACTCTCAGGCAAAATTGGGACTCATAGACCTTCGTTAATGACGGTTACCAATGGACGGGTGGGTTTAATGTCTGCTGAAAATATCTATCGCCGCTTGATCGCATGGACGCTCGCTGCGCTGTTCATTCTCTACGGCTCTGTTCCGGCCTCCTTTGCGCAGCGGCGCGCGCGCCGGGGCGCGGCTACCGCAACGCGCGCGACATCACAGTACAAACGGCTTGAGGGCACGCCGCACCCGGACCCCGTGCGCACTTACGATGTTTTAAATTACACGATTCGCACGCGCTTCGATGTGTCGGCTAAAGCCGTGATGGGCGAAGAGACCGTGACGCTCAAGCCGCTGGCCGGCGGTTTCAGGTCTTTCATGCTCGATGCGTCGGACATAGAGGTCGCAGCCGTCACCTTGGCCGACACGGACGCCGCGCTCAAATGGACGCAGCCGCCCGACAAGCTATCTATCACTTTGGATCGCGCCTATGAACCGGCGGACTCCATCAGCGTGCATATCAGTTATCGAGCCCTGCCGCAGCGCGGGCTCTATTTCATCCCGCAGCGCAAGGGCAGCAGCGGGCGCTCGCCCAGGCCCGCGCAAATCTGGTCGCAAGGCGAGCCCGAAGACAATCATCACTGGTTCGCCTGCTACGACTTCCCGGACGACAAGGCGACCAGCGAGCAGTACATCACGACCGGCGCAAACGAAATCGCGATCTCTAACGGCGAGCTGCTGGAGACGACCGACAACGCGGACGGTACGCGCACGTTTCACTGGCGCATGGACCAGCCGCATTCAACCTATCTGATCTCGCTGGTGGTCGGCGACTACGCGAAGCTGACCGACACCTACAAGAACGTTCCGCTCCAATATTACACGTACCCCGGCACGGAATCGGTGGCGCGACGCGCTTTCGCCCGAACGCCGCAGATGATGGAGTGGTTCAGCCATGCGCTCGATTACGAGTATCCGTATAACAAGTATTCGCAAACAATCGTCGCCAACTTCATCTTCGGCGGGATGGAGAACATCACCGCCACGACGCACGCCGACACGGAAATCTTACGCTACGGGGAGGAAGATGTCGGAGCGGCCACCGAGAATCTGGTCTCGCACGAGCTCTCGCACTCCTGGTTCGGCGACCTCGTAACCACCAAAAACTGGGCCAACCTGTGGCTCAACGAAGGGTTCGCGACCTTCATGGAAGCGAGCTACAAGGAGCATGAGCAGGGGCGCGACGCCTATCTCTCGGAGCTGCACGACGATGCCGCGCTGTATTTTCAGGAAGACCCCTTGAGGTATCGCCGCCCCGTCGTCTCCGACCGCTACCGCGTACCCGTAGACATTTTCGACAGCACGCTCTACAAAAAGGGCGGCTACATCGTTCATATGCTGCGCGAACAGGTCGGCGATGAGGCGTTCTGGAAGTCGCTCAACACCTATTTGAACGAGTACAAGTATCAATCGGTTGTCACGGCGGACCTACAGCGCGTCTTCGAGCGCGTGAGCGGCCAGCGGCTCGACTGGTTCTTCGATCAATGGTTGTACAAGGCGGGCTACCCGGAGCTGCGCGTGCGCTCGCTCTACAATCCGACGACGCGCGTCCTGACCCTCAATGTCAGGCAGACGCAGATGCCGGACGAGACAACGCCCGCAGTCTTTCGCCTGCCCGTCGAGATAGAGATCGCGACCGCCGCGTCAGGCGCACGCACAGAGCACATCGAGATCAACCAGCGCGAGCAGCAGTTCACCTTCAAGCTGGATAGCCGTCCGCGCATGATACGCTTCGACAAGGGGGCGCGCATCCTCAAGAAGCTGGACTTCCCGCAGTCGGCGGCCATGCTCTCATATCAACTCATTAATAGCAGTGATGCCGTGGGGCGCATCGAGGCCATCGAAGCCTTAGAGCGCATGAAGGATGATCCTTCCGCGCTATCTTCCCGCTCGGAAGTGATCGCCGCACTCAAGCAAGCGCGCGCCTGCGACTCTTTCGCTGGCGTGCGCGCGGCAGCCACGACCGTTCTTGACCGTCTTGGGATCAAGGAGACAGCAAGGGCGACGATTGGACTGCGTTAAGAGAGAGAACGCTCCCGTTCCAGAGCGGTTCTCGTGTGAAGGTATGAAAGAGAAGAAAAATTAAGCCATAGGTGAACGCAGATGGCACGGATCAAAAAGATTTGAAAATCTGCGTTCATCTGTGGCTCTTCCGTACGTTCATGCACACCCGCTCTAGTGGCCGTTTCCTTTCGGGAGAATGATTCGATATTATTGTCTACGAATGTACACACTTCACTGACCATATGTCCTCTGTGGTTCACATCTGATTTTTAATTGCGATCCGCAACGAGCCACATTCTCTACAATTATTTCAGCAAATAGGATGCTTGCCGCATCTGGATAGCAAGTGGCATAGGTCTTGCCCCTTCTCTCTACTAGCTACGTTACCGGAGAACAAAAGTAACGCATGCCGTATGACTCAGGCTGGTCTTTCCAGAGTCCCCGACCTCAGATCGGCACACTCAACCCGCCCAGAGCCTCTCATCACCCCGCGCTGTCATTTTTCACCAGCGCCCTTCCTCTAAGGAGAAGTGATATGAAAGTACGAACCACCATATGGAGCGCAATGCTCCTTCTGATTCTGGTCGTATCCCTGCCCGTCATGGCGCAGGATGCGTTCGAAGCCTCAACAAAGCCAGAAGCTCAAAAGTCGAACTCAGGTGACACAGAAGCCCCGGAAGCCTTGGTCACCAACACTGGCGGCTCGGTGCTAAGGGTCTATGCGATCACCGAGAACAGTGCGAAACAGAGAGCCGAAGGCGCATATCTGTTAGTGCCGGGCGCTTCCATCACGGTCAACGTCCCGGCCAATAGCTCCGATCTGATCACCGCGACATTCTCAGGCGAGTGCCGTCTCTTTGGTACGACAGGCAAAAACGACTGGTTGCAGGTATCAATCAGGGATAACGGTGTTCCCATCGAGCCCATCATAGACAATGCCGATCCGGTCGCATTCTGCTCGGATGATAACTGGTCCTCCCATTCAATCCAGGCCGTGAAACGGCTCGAACCAGGAACGCACAGGATTCAAGTCTTCTGGAAGCTCGTCGATTTTGATACAAACGACGTTCTTAAAGGATGGCTTGACGACTATTCGTTGGTGATCCTGCAAAGTAATTAGCAGGTCGCGCCGCCTGAGCCTGAGTCCGGTGCTTCTCGAAACACAGGACTCTCGCTCACGGACGACATCAACCGCTCTTACAGGAGATTCTTTCCTCATCCTTTCCGTCTCCTGTGATCATAAGGGGCAGGAAATTGTCCTGCCCCTTATGACATCTTATCCCGCAACTTTTACGGGGCGTCAGATTATTCAGGCGGGCGCAGCTCGCGATGACAGGCGCGGCACTGCGCGCGCCGTTTCGCGTTGAGCGTGCCGCACGCGGCGCAGCGATTGTACATCGTGCGCGCGAACCAGTTTGTAATGAGCGCGCTCAACAGCAGGATGACGACGAGCACGGTGATGCTCAAGAGGGTTTCGATCAACTCTTGTACTTATCCTTCAAGCTCTGATGATAAGCCTGCCCGCGCTCGTACCCGCGCCGGAAAGCGTCCCCCGTGTACGAATCGCTGTAACGCTCTCGCAGGAAGTCTGTCGCCTTCTCGTAAGAGAGAGCGCGCGCCTTCGGGTGCAGAGCAGCCTCGAAGCCGCGCCGGTAATGGGGCTCGTCCGCTTTGAAATCGCCTCCCTGCCCCGTGTACTCTTCCTCCTCCGCATCACGCAGTCCGACCCACCAGCTCTCGCGCGCCGCGTCCAGGCTCTCGGCTCCGGCCTGGGCCAGCACCGCGTGCGCCGCCTCTCCCCATTCATCATCGTCTGTGACGGCGATCAAGACCGTGCGCCCACGCCGCAACGCGTCCTCATAAACGTACAGCTCGTCGTGCGGCAGCCCCTCCGCGAGATTATCTTCGATCTCGCCTCCGGCGACCGCACCAGCGGTCGCGCCCCCCAGTCCTAGCAGCGCCGCGCCGAGAATCCCCGCCGCGAGCACCGGACCGACTCCGGGGACGAAGAGGCTGGCGGCGGCTGCGCCGATGTGCATGCCCCCGGCGATGCCAATCGCTCCGCCGACCGCGCCGCCGATGGCTTTACCCATGCCTGGCTGCTCCGTTTCCGTCGTGGGCACGGCGGCGTCCAGCTCTTCCGTGGAAGTGCCGGGTGCGAGCAGGATGATGCGATCTTCAGGGATGCCTATGGAGCGCAGGTTGTCGGCAGCGCGGCCAGCGTCCGCGTACGAGTTGAAAATTCCGGCGACGGTTCTCATGTGCGAGTCTCCTTATGAATGTGTTGTAGCTATAGTTTTATACTTTTGTCGGCCTGTTCTTTCAAGCGCCCACGCCCAAATAAGCCCTGGAGGGGCGACATATCAGTAGCCCACGACTAGCGTCGTGGGCTACTGATATGTCGCCCCTCCAGGGCTTATTAAGCATCTCTTCTGAAAATCTTGCGTTCATAAACGAACCTTTCCATAAACCAGAACAAAAGCCCAGGGATGAGTTCCCTGGGCTTTCTTATTATCTTCAAACGACTGATTGAGCAAAGCGGCGCGGCCATGTTAAAGTAGCTTTGGGTCGCCTCAGTAAAAAAAAGACCAGCGGAGCGAAAGCATGATCGAGATCGTCGAGAAACATTGGCCCATGTCGATTGGTGACGGGAAAGCCACGCGCAAGAAGAAGCCCCGGCTGCTCGCCATCACGACCGATTGCTGCACGGGCTGCGCGGGCTCGCCCGCCTGTATCGAATACTGCCCGATTGAAGCCTGCATGTTCTGGGTCCCGGACGAAGATCATCCGCCGTTCGGTCGCATTGAAGTCGATCCGAATCTCTGCATCGGCTGCCAGAAGTGCATCAGCAAGGGGCCGGAGGGAGCATTCCTAGACGGCTGTCCGTGGGACGCTATCGAAATGGTCCCGACCGACGAATGGGAAGCGGCCCACGGCATAGAGCTATCAGATGCTCCGGTGGCGGCAGCGCGCTGATCCGTTCCAACTCGAAAATCTATTTCCCTGTGCGGCTCTCGATGGTCCTGACTGTCTGAGCCGCTTCTTCTTTGATACGCGGGGGCATTCCCTCAACACCCTGTGCGTAGCGCTCTATAACGGGCAGGTCTTCGCGCTCCCCGATTAAAAGGAGAGCGGCCAGTGCGCTCTCGACCGTGTCCGAATCGGGCGCGATTGAGAGAAGATTACCGCCGACGGCCACGTTCGAGCCTTCACGCGCGGCGACGCCGCTGATCCTGCCCGACAGTGGAGAGCGCACCTCCTGTGTTTGCCCATCGCCCTGCCTGATACGCGCCAGCAATGATCCCATCTTCAACGCCGACCCGTCCGGTAGCACACTCGTGATCGTCCCTTCGTACGGAGCGGTCACGGTGTAAGGCTGCAACATCGCACGAAGCTCTGACCTGCCGCTTGAATCTTGGAACCTGACCAGGGCGGTCACGGCATTACGACGAACGATGGGCTCGCGGTCTGCTAGAAGGCGCAGGAGCGCGGCGTGAAACTCTTCCGACTGATTATCCTGCCCCATCGCCCAGGCGACCGACTGGCGTATCTCCGTCGTCGGACTGTTCGCGAGCGCGATGATCTGCGGATACCAGCGCTTGACGCTCGCGTCCTTCTTTTCAATACGCTCGACGATCTGCGACAGCGCGTGCTGCACGTGGCGCGGCTTCCCTTCATCCGCCAGGTACTTTCCAATATCTTCATCCGAAAGCGTGCGCCCGAACCACGTCCCGTACCACGCCAGAAACGGCACGATGATGAAGAGCGAGGCGAGGACCATGAGCGGCCACGGCGAGCGACGACGCACCGAGGCGGCAGGAAGGGGTGCAGCAGCGCCGGCCCCCCCCTGCGAGTTGTTGCCATTCTCTGAAGCCCGATTATCCAACTCTTCTCTCTCGTCCCTCGATCAGCGCGAAGGGTAAATCTGGTAGAGCATCAGGTAGACGATGACGCCCGTCACAGAGACGTAGAGCCACAACGGCAAGGTCCAACGCGCGATGCGCATGTGCTTATTGAACTGACCGCGCGCAGCCCTGTACAGCGTGATCGCGATAAAGGGCACGATGACCGCCGCCAGTATCGTGTGCGAGATCAGGATGACGAAGTAGAGGGGGCGCACTATTCCCTGCCCCGCAAAGCGCGTTGTGCCGTGATAGTAGTGATAGGTCAGATAGGAGATCAGGAAAAGGGTCGAGGCCACGAGCGCCGCAAGCTGGCAGTTGCGATGCGCGATCACTCTGCGCCGCCGTATGAAGAGATAACCCGTCACGAGCAGCAGACCGCTCGTGCCATTGAGCAGCGCATTCAGGTGCGGCAGGGCGTAGACGTACTCCATAAAACAGTTTTCAGTTTTCAGTTTTTAGTTTTCAGTAATGAGCCATTGTAAAGCAATGGCCGCCATATTAAGGAGAGACCAACGGCCAGTGACTAACTCACAACTGCTGAAAACTAAAAACTGAAAACTGAAAACTATTCCCTTTCCTCTTCCCGGCTCTCTGCATTCTCTCGCGCCACTCTCTTCCCTTCCGCAGTTAAAGCGTAGAAATCGTTACCGCGCTCTTCCAACAGACCCTCTTCGACGAGGCGCTCGACTCTATAGAAAACTTCCTTGCGTTCGTCCGGGTCGTTGCCGCCCGCCTCGAACAGCTCGTGCAGATCGAGCGTCTCCTTGTCCAAACGCTCAAACATGCCCAGCACGCTCAAGCTCAATGTGTCCATTCCAGTCACCCCATATAGCCCGCGCGCCCTTTGCGGCTTGCCATTAGGAGCGCGACGAGGAAGAAGGCGCAGGCCACGAGCGCCGTGACAGCAACGGACGCGCCGAAGCCAGCCACCTCTTCGACGCGCGGTGCGGGCGCTTGCGCGTAGAGCGCATGTCGCAGTGCCGCGACCGCATAAGTGAGCGGGTTGAGCCTCATCAGCCACCCGATCCAACTGGACGCGCCGGAGATTGGAAACAGCGCTCCCGACAGTAGCCACATCGGGATGAGCAGCAGATTGACCAGCGCATGAAAGCCGTGCGTCGAATCAAGTCGCCACGCGATGCAGAAGCCGAGCGCGGTCAGGCCGAAGGCGGTCAGGAACATGATGCCGACAAGCTCAAAGCCCTGAACCAGACCAAACCTGATCCCGACCGTCGGCGCGAGCAGCAGAAAGAGCACGCCTTGCAACAGCGCGAGCGTCGCGCCGCCCGCCACCTTGCCCATCACCAGGCTCGCGCGCGGCGCAGGCGAGACCAAGACCGAGAGCAGAAAGCCTTCACGCCGGTCTTCAATGACCGACATCATGCAGAAGATGGAGGTGAAGAGCAGGATCAGGATGAGCGTGCCGGGAAAGAAATATTCCAGATAGCCGCCGCTGCCGCCCGCGCCGCCTGCGCGAAAACTCCTTCCTAAGCCTGATCCGATCACCAGCCAGAAGACGAGGGGCGAGAGTAATACTCCAACCCAGCGGCTCGGCTGTCGATAGAAGCGCACCAGCTCGCGCCACCACAGCGAAGCGGAAGGCAACAGAAACCCTGTACGCGCCGGTGCGGCAGCGACTCTGCCGGTTTTCGCGCTCTGTTCAGCGCGCCCGGCGTGCGCAACCGGCACGGATGATAGTTCTGCGGATGAATGATGCGATGACAAAACTACTTACCTCTAAATCCTATTCAGATGAAACCACAGATGCACACAGATAAACACGGATAAGAGTCTGAGATTTCAAATTTGATCTGTGTGTATCTGCGTTCATCTGCGGTTTCAATTTTCCTTTACACCTTCTTGATGCTCAATAATTAGGCTGCTCGACGAACTGATGCCCGGTGCGTTGAATGAAAACATCTTCGAGTGTCGGCTTGGAGAGCGTCACGGCGTCGATCTCGCCGGGGAAGGCTTCGATCAGCTCTGTGATGAACTCGTGGCCGCGCTCGCGCTCGATACGCACCGTCTCGCCGACGACCGCCGGCGTGCCTCCGAAGCGCGCGCGAATCTTCTCCTGCAAACGCGCGGGATCAGAGGTTTGAGCCGCGACGACATCGCCGCCGATCTCCGCCTTGAGCGCCGCAGGGGTGTCGAGCGCGATTGTTTTTCCCTGGTCGAGCAGAAGGATGCGCCCGCAGCTTTCGGCCTCTTCCAGCGTGTGCGTCGTCAGCATGACGGTGACGCCTTCTGCGGCGCGCAGACTTTCAAGATAATTCCAGAGGTCGTGGCGCGCCCCTATGTCTAGTCCGGTCGTCGGCTCGTCCAGCAAGAGCAGCGCCGGGCGATGCAGCATCGCCTTGGCGATCTCGACCCTGCGGCGCAATCCTCCCGAGAGCTTCTCGGCACGCTCGCCCGCGCGCTCCATGAGCCCGAATCGCGCGAGCATCTCTTCGATGCGCGCACGCAGAGTCGAGCCGCGCAGTCCGTAAAGGTGGCCCTGGTGACGCAGGTTTTCCGCGACCGTTAGCTTGGCGTCAACGCTCTGCGATTGAAAGACCACTCCGAGACGGCGGCGCACCTCGCGCGCCTCACGCGCCACGTCGAAGCCGAAGACGCGTGCCGTGCCCGTTGAAGGTTGAAGCTGTGTGGAGAGGATGCGAAAGAGGGTCGTCTTGCCGCCGCCGTTCGGTCCCAGCAGGCCGAAGATTTCGCCCGCCCGCACGTCGAAGCTCACGCGGTCAAGCGCCGTGCGCTCGCCGTAGCGGTGCGTGAGGTCTTCAACCCGGACTACAGAGTCAGTCATAAAAATCTTTCGGCCCCGCTCAGAACGGAGGTCAGTGCTTACCCTTCTCGGCTTTCGGCGCGGCCTTGGGTTTTTCGGCGACCTCTTCGTAGCCGCACCTCTCGCACTGCCAGAGCGAGATCACATCCGCAGGGTCGCCCGCGCTCTGGTAGACGGCGCGATCCGAAGGGATGATCTTGCCGCCGCAGACCGGACACGCGCGCCCGCGAATGCTCTGCTTATCCAACTTCAGAACAATATTTTCTTCTTGATCTGCCATGACGGTCTGGAGTCCAGTTTACCACCTATTTTGAGAAGGGATCGTGCCTGAGCTGAGGATAAAGACTGGGCGGGTTGGCGCGATTCGTCCGCTCCTCTTGCGGAGTCTCGCCCTGGGCCGCGCGCAGGCGATAAGCGACGATGAAGATGGCGCAGAACAGTACCACCGGCGGGACGAGCAGGACCAGGATCGCCAGATTAAAGCTGGCCTCTTTTCCCGAAGCCACGGCAGCCGCGCGGCACATGGCACACTGTGCGAAAGCGTGCGATGCGGTGAGCACGACCGAGAAGATCGCGCAAGCTGCGGCTGAAGCCTGTTTCAAGATGCTCTTCATTATTCGTCAATGCCCCTCTTCAGCGGCAGCCGGAGGATTGCCCCCCGTGAACCTGTAGCGCAGCGCCGAAGACCTGAAGCTATCAGGGAAAAAGACCAGGAACAAGCAGACGCAGACGACCAGCATCGGGATGAGCGTGAGCACGAGGCTCAGCCGCTCGAATCTGAGGTGCATGAAGTAGGCGATAATCAGCGCTGCCTTAATCAGCGAGAGCCCCATCAGGATCGTCAGCATGATGTGCAGCGGCACCTGCTTGTACGCGAGAAAGACTTCGATCAGTGTGATGCCGAGCAGCCAGCCCAGAACGGAGAGGAACAGCCGCGTCGTGCCTTCAAAGTGGACCGGCAAGAGATCGGCTGCCGGGGCAACGTGTTCGGCCTCCGCGCCGCCGAAGGGGCTCTTCAGCATGCCGTTGGCATGCAGCCACGCCAGCGGACTGATGAGAAAGATGATCGCCATCACGAGGCTGACCGCCGTGATGAAGAGACTGTCGATGGAGAGAAACGTTCCGGCCATGCTGAAGTTCGCGATGGCAAAAGCGATGAACCCGACGGCCAGAGCCATGCTGATGAGGTTCAGAATGACATCCTCTTTCTGCGACAGAGCCTTCATCCTGTCAACTAAGCGACTACTCATCGTAAGCGGCTACCTCCTTCAACCAATTAAGCTCAACCAGTCTCTATTTAGCGCCAAAGTCAACCGACATCAGGTAGATCAAGGGGAAGACGAACATCCAGACCAGATCGACGAAGTGCCAGTAGAGGCCGCTGATCTCGACATCCTCGTGCGTGTTGCGTCTTGCGCGCAACGCAATCGCGCCCAGATAGAGGACACCCGTAAAGACGTGGAACATGTGCAGTCCAGTGATGCCGAAAAAGGCTGACCCGAAGAGCGGCGACGCCTGCGGCCAACGGTGCAGCCACTCGGCGGGAAGCTTGCTTGGCGTCAATCCCTCTCCGATCAAATGACGCCACTCAAAGAGGTGCAGAACGATGAACGTGATGCCGCCGAGCATCGTCAGCCCCAGCCAGATTCTAACTTTCTTCACGTCGCGCCGCGCCGAGGCGGCCACGGCCATCACCATCGTGAAACTGGAAGAGAGCAGGCAGAGCGTCATCACGGTCGAGAAGATGATGCTCGGATTGAACGGAAAGGGCGTGGGCCACTGGTCGGAAGAGGCACGCACGTAGCTGTAGCCGATCAGAAGCGCCGAGAACGTCAGCGCGTCGGAGACGATGAACAACCACATGCCGAGCTTTTTATGGCCGACGTGATAGGGGAGCGTTCCGCCGCTCCACTCGGTTGCCGTTAACTGGTCCGCATGAGCATCCATTCGCTCACCTCCAGAAGAATAGGAGTAAGAAGAGATAGACCCAGAGCCCGTCCAGGAAATGCCAGTAAATCCCGACCACGTCCGCCACCACCTGCCGCTTCTCCCTCGCCTCGCTCTGAGCAACGCCCTGACGCCGGTTCCGAAGCAGGAGATAATCCAGGGCCAGGATGCCGCCCAAGAGGTGCAGCCCGTGTACGCCCGTCAACAGGTAGAAGAAGGAGCTGTGCGGGTTGCTATCCAGATAGATGCCCTGCGCGACCAACTGCCGCCAAGAGAGAAGCTGCGCGGCGAGAAAGCCTAGACCCAGGAGCACCGTCAGCAGCAGAGCGCGGCTGTAAGCCTGTTCACGCCCCTTCTTCAAGGAGCGGCGCGCCATCTCGAAAGTGACGCTGCTCGCGAGGATCAACAGTGTGCTCAGCCAGAGCGTCTGCGGCATCCAGAGCGGACGCCAGTCGTCCGAGAGCCTCGTGCGGACGATGTACGCGCTCGTGAGCGCCGTGAACATCATCAAGATGGAGCCGAGCGAGACCCACATGCCGACGATGCCTTTACGCATGACCAGCGGCGCTTCGAGGCCGGTCATCACATTATCGCTTGCAACAGTTCTCATCATTTACCAAGACGCCTCATCTCCAGAGCATTAAGAGTAAGAACAGAAAGAGCCAGAGCCCGTCCAGGAAATGCCAGTAGAGCGCGACCACGCCCGCCGCCGACTGCCGTCTGACTTCCGCTTCCCTACCAGGCCGCCTGCGCCGCGTTCGCAGCAGCAGGTAATCCAGGGCCAGGATGCCGCCCAAGAGGTGCAGCCCGTGCACGCCCGTCAACAGGTAGAAGAAGGAGCTGTGCGGGTTGCCGGAAAAGTAGAAGCCCTGCGCGACCAGTTGCCGCCAGGAGAGGAGCTGCGAGCCCAGAAAAGCCAGGCCGAGCATGACCGTCACGGCGAGCCAACGGCTGTACCCTCTATCCTCTCCCCGCCTCAAAGACTTGCACGCGGCCCTGAACGTCAGGCTGCTGGTCAGTATTAATGCCGTGCTCAACCAGAGCAGGCGCGGCACTGCAATAAAGCGCCAGCTATCGGCGGTCGAAAGATAGACGTAGGCGCTCGTGAGCGCTACAAACGGCATCGTGATCGCGCCGAGCGCGACCAGCATCGCGAAGCGCGCCTTCTCCGGCTGCGCGCGATGCGCGCGATCATCACCACCGCCACCACCGCCGCCACCGTTTCCGCGCGGGCCGTCCGAGCCGTTCGGAGGCGGAAGACTTCCTATCCCGATCTTTTGGCGCGTGACCCGCTCACGCTCAATGGTTGTGACCGTCTTGACCATTACCGCTACTTCTACTACTACTTCTTTCGTGACCCGCCGTCGTCGATTCAAGGCCCGGGTCGGGCTCCACCTGCATCAGAAAATCGTTGGGCGCGCCCGGCACAGAGAACTCGTATGCCCCACGGTACACGGTCGGGATGATGCCCGCGAAGTTGTCATGTGGCGGCGGCGTCTCCGGCGTTGACCATTCGAGCGTCGTCGCCTCCCAGGGGTTATGGCCCGCGCGCTTGCCCTTCCAGATGCTCCAGAAAAAGTTGAACCAGAAGAGGAACTGGATGAGCGCCGTGATGATCGCTCCCACAGTCACCAGCACGACCAGCGGGTGCAAGGTGTCTAGAAACCTGTACTCCGTGAACTGCGCGTAGCGGCGCGGCATTCCGACCAGACCCATCACGTGCATCGGCATGAAGATCATGTAGACGCCGATGAAGGTGACCCAGAAATGTATCTTGCCGAGCCGTTCGTCCATCATCCGGCCAAACATCTTCGGAAACCAGAAGTAGATTCCGGCGAACATCCCGAAGATCGCCGCCACGCCCATGACCAGGTGGAAGTGCGCGAGCACGAAATAGGTGTCGTGCATCGAGAGATCGAGCGTCGTCTGGCCCAGCACCAGGCCCGTGATGCCGCCCGCCACAAAGAGCGAGACGAAGCCTATGGCGAAGAGCATCGGCGTGGTGAAGCGTATGCGCCCGCCCCACAGCGTGCCGATCCAGTTGAAGGTCTTGATCGCCGAAGGCACGCCGATGGAGAGCGTCAGAATCGAGAAGGCCATCCCCGAATAGGGGCTCATCCCCGAAATGAACATGTGATGCCCCCAGACGAAGAAGCCCAGGAGTCCGATGCCGAACATCGCAAAGACCATCGCGCGATAACCGAAGACGGGCTTGCGCGCAAAGGTGGAAAGAATGTGCGAGGTCGCGCCCATGCCGGGTAGAATCGCGATGTAGACCTCCGGGTGGCCGAAGAACCAGAAGAGGTGCTGCCAGAGAATGGGCGAGCCCCCCTTATGCCCGGTCAGCAGTTGGTCGCTGACGACGAGCCCGCCGGGAATGAAGAAGCTCGTCCCGGCATTGCGATCCAGCAGCAGTAGGATGCCCGCCGCGAGGAGCACCGGAAAGGCGAGCAGCGCGAGCACGGCGGTCGTAAACCAGGACCAGCACGTGAGCGGCATGCGCATCAGAGACATCCCGCGCGTGCGCATGTTCAGAAGCGTCGTGATGAAATTGAGCGCGCCCAGGAGCGAGCCCAGACAGAAGATAGCGATGCTCGTGATCCACAGATTCATGCCCGCGCCCTGTCCGGGACCGGCGATCTTGCCCAGAGCGCTCAAGGGCGGGTATCCCGTCCAGCCACCGATGGGGCCAATAGTGCCGCTCCCGCCGCCGCCGAGCCACGTAGCCAGCCCCGAAGCTCCAATCGTCTGATTGCCTTCAATAAAGATCGCCGCGCACAGCACCAGAAATCCGACGAGCGTGACCCAGAAGGACATCATGTTGAGCGTCGGGAAGGCCATATCGTTCGTGCCGATCTGGAGCGGCAGAAAGTAGTTACCAAAGCCCCCCTGCGGCGCGGTCGTCAGCACGAAGAAGACCATCATCGTCCCGTGCATCGTGACCAGCGAGAGGTAGAACTCCGGCGACATCACGCCGCCGGGCGCGCCCGTCTTAAAGAGCGTCTCCAGCAGAGGCCAGGCGTGATCCGGCCACGTCAGCTTCAGGCGCATCAGCACAGACATCGTCATGCCGATGAGCACCGAAGTCATGGCGAGCAGCAGATACTGTATGCCGATCACCTTGTGATCAACGCTGAAGATATATTTGCGTATAAAACCGGTGGGCGCTGGATGCCGATGCACCTCCTCACCGGCGTGCGTCCCATGAACAGGCTCTACCTCTGCCATCGCTCAACTCTCCCATCAAATTTGCGATTTTTGATTTTTGATTTGCGATTGGAATTGGCGGTTAAATCTTTAGTCCTCTTCCAATCGCAAATCAAAAATCGCAAATCAAAAATCGGCTTACTGCTGATACTTCTTCAGCAGCTCGGTCATGCGCGCCTGGAACGGCGTCTGCGGCATTGCCATCAGCTCGTTGTACTCGTTCTCAGGAAGCACGAGCATGTTGCTCTTCATCTTGTAGTGAAGCTGCCCGCACAGCTCCGCGCAGGCCAGCTCATAGAGCCCCGCCTTGTTCGCCGTGAAATGAACGTGAATCGCCATGCCGGGGACGAGGTCCTGTTTGAAGCGCAGGGGCGGAACCCAGAAGCTATGCGTCACGTCCTTGGAGCGCAGGATCAGCTCTACGGGGCGATTCAAAGGCACGATCAAGGATGCGACCACCGCGTCGTCCTTGGCGTTCGGGTCCTGCTCATCGAGGCCTATGAAGTTGAGTTCGGAATCGCGCACCAGCGTCGGGTCGGTGCGCCCGAACGTGTTGTCCTTGCCGGGATAGTGGAAGTTCCATTGAAACTGCTGGGCGACGACCTCGACCTGCGCCGAGCCCGGAGGCGCTTTCTGAAAATGAAGCTGCGCCCAGACACGCTGTCCCGCCACCGCGAGCCCTATGAAGATGAGCGCCGTGATGACCGTCCAGATCACCTCCAGACGATTGTTGCCGTGCGAATAAAGCGCGCGGTCAGCGGCGCGTCCCGTGTCGCGATAGCGCCAGACCATGTAGCCGAGCGCAATCTGCGCGGCGGCAAACGAAACCCCGACCACCAGGATCGTAATCATGAACTGGCGGTCATAGGCCGGGCCGTGCTCGGAGATGGCGGGCGGAAACCACCACCGTCCGCTCGCGAACAACCACACCGACAAGAGCGTGATAAGCCAGATCAGTACCGCCAGTGCACGACCCATCCCGAAACCTCCGAAAGCAGTGATGAGTGACGAGTGACAAGTGGTAAGATAAATCCAGCTCTTTCTCGTCACTTGTCACTCATCACTTGTCACTGATTAATGACCATCAATAAAAACAGCAGCGGCAGATAGAGCACCGAGGCGAGCAGGAGACGGCGCGCCTGTTGCCTCGAATGCGAAAGCGCTGCGCGAAGACTGCTGTAGAGGAACAGTAAGCCCAGTAAAAGAGCGCCGCAGAAGTAGACGCGACCCGCAAGGCCAGCGGTCGTCGGCAGCAGACTGACGGGCACGAGCATGAGCGTGCACATGACTATCTGCTGACCCGTCACGCGGCCCGCGGGCTCTACGACCGGCAGCATGCGTATGCCTGCGCGCGCGTAGTCCTCCCTGTACATCCAGGCGATAGCGAGAAAGTGCGGGAACTGCCAGAGGAACAGGATCGCAAAGAGGATCCATGCCTCCGGGCTGATCACGCCGCGCGCCGCCGTCCATCCCATCAGGGGCGGCATCGCTCCCGGAAAAGCGCCGACCACGGTCGAAAGCGAAGTCCGCGTCTTGAGCGGCGTGTAAAGAAAGAGGTAGCCCGCGATGACCGTCAGACCGAGCAGCGCCGTCAGCGGATTGACGAAGCGCGCCAGATAAATCTCCGAGACGATGGTCAAACCCGCTCCGAAGATGAACGCCTCTACGGGCGCAAGCCTGCCCGCCGGAAGCGGTCTGTCTGCGGTGCGCCGCATCAATCCGTCAAGCTCGCGTTCCATGTATTGATTGAGCGTCGCGATGCCGGAGGAGAGCAGAGCGATGCCGATCATGGCATGCAAGAGCTGTGCGTAATCGAGTCGCTCCGGCGCGCCGAGGCAGAAGCCTGCGGCGGCGGTCAGCACGATCAGAAAAGTGATGCGCGGCTTGGTCAGCTCCATGTAAGCGCCGACGCGCTCGCGCGCCGTCAGCGGCAGCGCTTGCGCCTCGGCCAGATTCCCCGTGTTCAGTTCTATAACGACATCGTTCATGTACGATAGCTTTCAGCCGTCAGCTTGTTTCGTATCGGAGATTTGAGATCTGAAATCTCAAATGGCTGCTGGCTCTTCAAGATGCGAAATGCGCGCAGGCTCAGCACGATGGTCGTTGCCAGCACGAGCGCGCCGCAGGCGACATGCGCGACCGTGATCCCGACCAAAGGGTTGAGCGGTTGCGGGTAGTCGGGCGAGGCGCGGCGCGCAAGATAGGCCGCCACCCCCAGGCCGAGCTGTAGAAACAGCAGAATTGCCGCCACCAGAGCCGGGCGCGTCAGGTAACTTCGGGCGCGATGGCGGCTCAAGACCGTCCCGATTGTGCCGCCGAGGACCAGCGTGACCACGAAAGCGCCGATGAGGTGTGTGATGAGCAGGCTCGTCGGCAGGTGCACGTCCCAACTGGCGGAGTGGCGCAAGGTCGCGCCGATCACGAGCTGTATAAAGACGACCGCGAAGCTGGCCGCGCACAGGTAATGCAGAGGGGGCTGCCCCTGATCTTCCATCATCGCCTGCGGTGCGCTCCATCCCGACGCGGTGAACACGACGAGGCTCACCGTCAGGCAGAAAAATACCTGCGCCAGGCAGGCGTGCGCCGTGGAGATCGGAAGCGGTAATTGCAGCAGCACCGTGAGCCCGCCGAGCAACCCCTGCGCGATGACTACTCCCAGCGCGGCGAGCCCCAGCCGACGCACCCAACGGCGCGGCTCACTCTTCCACAACCAGATGTTCAAAATGATCGTGAGCAGCCCGACGGAGGTCGCGATCATGCGGTGGCCGTGCTCGTAAAAGAGGTTTCCGACCATGCGCGGAAAGACCTGCCCGTATGAGAGCGGCCAGTCGGGCGCAGCCAGACCCGCGCCGTTGCTCGTCACGAGCGCGCCCGCCAGAATCAGCACGAACGTCGCGCCCACCAGGAGCAAGGTGAAACGATGAAGCCAGAGATTCATATCTTCGGGTGTCAGGTGTCAGGTGTCGGCTGTCGGCTCTTTCTTTTACCGGCACCTGACACCCGACACCTGACACCTGCCTATTGGTGTTCCAACATAGGGATGTCGAGCGCGGGTAAGACTTCGAGCGACCCGCCCTGGCTGGAAGCCGTGGCGGTCGCGGCGAACGAAAAGTCTGCGGTCGCGGTTGCCTTGTCGCCGACGGTGACATCCATGGTCTTCTCGCCATACTTCTCGTGCCAGGCGACGACCGTGTATTTGCCTGGGGGCACTCCCTTGATCTCGAATGAGCCGTCCTCCTTGGTGACGGCGTAGAACGGGTGACTGAGCACGCCGATCCAGGCCTTCATCCAGGGATGCTGATTGCACTTGACGGGGACGAGCGTTTCGGCGCGCGTGAACGACTTCTCGATGGGCGGCGCGTTCGGCGGCTGCGATTGATTCCAGGCCGGGTTGTTCTTCGGCTGGACGTTCACGTTGTGCGCCGTCGGGTCGTTGTTGACCACGTCAAACTTTTGGCCGGTCTGGATGCCGAGCACGTGCGGCTTGTAGTGGCATCCATCCTGGCTCAAGGTCACGGGCGTCCCCGGCGTGTCGAACGTGTAGTCGCCGATCTTCTTTCCGCCGGTCGTCGGCTGGCCGTCCTTGATATAGACGAAGACGTATTCGATCTTCCCGTCCTTGACGACCACGTCCTCGGCGACGGCATTCGGGTTCTTCGAGGCGCAGGCCGCGTCCGCGTTCATGTCAATTGGTTTCGGAGCAGGTGCGTCCCCGGTTAAAGTAGCCACCCCTTTGATAGTGCCCTCGTTGCCCGACGGCTTGTAGGCCACTTTTTGTGGCTGATCCGTAGTTCCTTCATCCCCCTCTTCATCCTCATCGCTCTTGCTGCAAGCGACACCGAGCGCGAGAAATGACACAATGATAGAGAGCACCAGCCAGAAGCGTGCGCGTTTAAGAAACATGATTTTTTAAGCCTCCGCTATCAGTATAAAGCCTCACAGCCTTTCAAGCACGCCGCCCCGAAGTGCCGCGCTCGCCCGGACTCTAAAGCCTCTTTTAGAGTCCACCGTGCGAGACGGCGAGCCGGTCTCTGCGGTCTCTGAGAGACGCCAGTGGCGCGGCGCGCTCAGGCTTCTTCCACGCTTGCTCGCGGGCGCGTCGGCTCGCCGGAGGAGGCCGCGTCGCGTTGCGGCTCACCTTCGTCGTGCCGTTCGTGGCGGCAGGCGCGTTCTCTTTCGGCGCGGGCGGCTGGCCGCTGGTCGGCACGGGGGCGGTCGAAGCGAGACGGCGCTGCTCATCCGGCGTCATCAGGAACATGTAGCGCACGAGCAGGTCTGCGTGGTCGCGATGATAATCGTTGAAGCTTTCGGGCGTCGGGCCGCTGAAGACCCAACGATCCCCGTCCTTCTTGAAGAGGCCCGAAGGCATCGCCGTGCCCGGAGCGATCTGCTGCGGGTCGAGCAGCCAGCGGAAGGTCCAGGCGGGCTTCAATCGCTCGCCCGCGAGCAGGAAGTTCGGAGCCAGCGCGTTCTTGTCGTGCTCTGCTTCGCCCGTGATGTGACACTTCAGGCACGGCGCGCCCTGCGACGTGAAGAGTTGTCGCGCGAGCGTGCGCTCCTGCTCAGTGAGCGGTTGCAGCTCCTCTTTGATGTACGGCTCCTCCTGCGACGAGACAGCCATGAAGAAGCGCACCAGGATCTGCAACTCGTTGGGCGAGAAGCTGAAGGTCGGCATGCGCACCTTCAAGTAGGGACGCACGCCGTTGCGGTCGAGCCCTGGCTGCGGCTTGAGCTTCCCTTGATCGCCGCCCTTCTGTGTGGCGCTCTGGCTCTGCTGCTGATCTCCGCCCTGTTTACCATTCTGCTTACCGTTGGCCTCAGTCCCCGATTTCTGCTGCCCTTCCGCGTAGGGCGCGGCGTTCGGCTTTCCGGCTGACGGGGGGCTGCCCACAGTCTTATCGCTGCGACCGGGCGCGGGCTCTCCCTTCTCGTCGCTGAGTGACGGATCGTGCAGGAAGCGCAAGAGCCAGTTCGGATCGACGCGCGCTCCCTCGCTGGTCAACTGCGGCGGCAGTTGATCCTTCCACTCAGGAGCTTGATACAAGGGAAGCTGCGACAGGACGGACTTCTGCCCGACCTGTACGTTGTGGCAACCCACGCAGTTGTATTTCTTGATGACCCACCAGCCGTCCTGTATTGCCTTGCGCCTATCGTCCGGTTTGTAGAAGAGCGACTGCGGAACGTTCGCGCCTTCCGTGCCGACGCTGCCCAGGAGAAACGTCGTCAGCGCGTTTCTCCATTCGGGAGTCGTGTAGGGTCTCGGCATACGCAAGCGATCTTTCGCCTCTTTCTCCTTGCCCTGATCGTAGATCGATGGCTCTGCGATCTTATGCTCGAAGAAACCCTTGTGCGTGTACCACTCCTGATCCTTCTTGTCCGGGTGCAGCTTCAGCGGGTCGATGCCGTCTTCGGCATCTTTCGTCAGCAGAGCGAAGTCAAGGCGCTCGATGGGCGTAGAGCCCTCGTTGGTCAACTCCTTGCCAATGCGCTGCTCGTCCTCGAAGCCCTTGATCTCGTGGCATCCGGCGCAGCCGTACTGCTTGATCAAGGTGTGCCCCGTCTCCTTCAGATTGGGATCGTCCATGAAGGAGGCGTCTGCGTAGCTCGCCTGCCCGCTCAGCGAGAAGAGATAGGTGGCGATGTCGCGCGCCTCCTGTTCCGAGAGGCGGAAGTTCGGCATCACGGTCATGTTCTGGACCTGAAGCTCCGCGCCGTCGTTCGGGCACTTGGAGTTCAGATCGGTGTCGAAGACGAAGGGCAGCCCCTTCTTCTCGTAGTCCTCGCGCGTCAGGTCGCGCTTCTCCTTCGGGCAATAGGGAGCCCAGCGCTCGCGCGGGTTGTGTATCCAGCGCACTGTGTAGTCGTAGCTCTCCTTTTCGCCGATCTGCGTCAGGTTGGCGGCAAAGTCGCCGCCGACACGCTGGTCGCCTTCGCCTATCGAGTGGCAGGCCATGCAGCCCTTCGTCTCGAAAAGCTCTTTACCCGCCGCAGCGTTGCCCTGCGGCTGCTCCGGCACTTTCCCGTCGAAGCTCTCCTGCCAGAGATAGGCGGCGATGGCCTTGCGCTCGTCCACCTCGCGCGGGTCATCCTGCTGCGTCTGGTCGTTCTTGCCGTCGATGCGCCAGAACGTAGGCATCTTCGTGCCCGGTCGGAAAGCCTGCGGGTCTTTGAGCCATTCGGGAATCCATTCCTTCTTGAGCTTGAGGCGCACATCCTTCAGGTTCGGGCCGACCTTCTTCTGATCCTGCATCAGGTACTTGCTCTGGATGCTCAACTGATCGTGGCGGGCGGCGAGCTGGCTGTTCGTGACGCGCAGGTATTCGGCGCGCGCGAGAAGTTTCTGCGCCTCTTCGTCCGAGACGTTGCCCAAGGAAGCGCTGGCCTGTTTCGACTCGCGCTCATTGGCGTCCATCTGCTCTTCGAGCTGCGTCATCATCTGGCGCGTGCTTGAGAGGGCGTCGGCCTCGCGGTCAAAGCCTTCGTAGCGATGGCAGCCGATGCAGCCGCGATTCTGGAAGAGGTCCTTGCCGAGGTTGAGCGTGTTCGCGCCCTGAAGCACGCGGTCGTTCGAGTGGCACTGCTGGCAGCCTGCCTCCATGTTCTCCTTCTCGTGGAGCGGGTGCAGCCAGAAGGGGTTGAGACCGTGCGCCTTGACGACGGTCGTCGTCGCCCGACCGTTGCCGCCGTGACAGCTCGCGCAGCCGAAACGGTCCGGGTTATGAATCTCCAGGAGCTCTCTCGAAGGATGGCTGACGAAGGCGCGAGCGAGCGCGTCCGGGTTCTTACTCCTTGCAGAGGCTTTCATCAGCGTGGGCGTCAGGTTCAGCCCCGCCGGCTCGCGCACGCCCAGATGGCACGTCTCGCAGCGATCAACGATGTTCGCCTCCATGACGTTGATCTGCCGCATGGAGTAGTCGAAATTCTGATTCCGCTTGATCAGGCTGTCGATGGATTGCGTGGTCAGCCCGGCGACGTTCTCTTTCAAGTAATCGTCGCGCTTCTTCGCCAGCTCGGTTGGCTCTTTGAGAAGCTCGGCCTTTTCCGTCAGGAGTTGTGTCTTCTGGTCTTTCAGTTGGTTGTAATTCTTCTCGATCTCAATGTAATCCATCTCCCGCTTTTCGGTCTTCCCTGAGCCGTCATCGCGCGGCATATAGACCGTGACCTTTTTCTGTCGCAGATCGCTAGCCTGCTTACGCAAGGAGTCTTTTTTAGATTTATCAGCCGTTTCGATACGATAGTTAATGACGGTGAGCTGCCCGCGCTGATTCTGATAGGGGTCGGTCACGGCGTCGAGCTTGCTCTGCACCAAGGCGACCTGTTTGTCTATCTCCTGGCGGCGAGGATCGGTGCGCTGCTTGGCCGCTTCGGCCTCGTCTAAGAGGCGCTTGTACTCGTCCGAGTTTTTCACCTCCTGCTCCGACTGGCTCTTCTTCTTGAGACTCCTCAGCAGGCGACTCTCGCGCCGGACGAACTCCTGCTGGATACCCTTCCAGCCGCGCTGCCCGTAAGCCTCGTCGTAGAGCGCCCAGGCCAGAACGGCTGTGAGCAGCAGCGCCGAGATGAGCAGGATGCCGCTCGTCGAGCGGCTCGTGATCGGGTCGCGTAAAGGAGCTTCGGGCTCCTTTTTGACAATCGATTGAGCGTCAGGAGAGTCAGCCACCTTTTATCTATCCTCCGAAGGCCAGACTTTAGATATTGAACCAGGGCGTCACCCACACGTACTTGATCGTGAATAGCTGCCGGAGGAGAATCTTCACCGGCAGCGCGATCAGAATCGAGATGGCGAAGAACTGGAACGTCAGGTACTGCAACAGGCTCGTGCGCGCCAGAATCTTTCGCTCGAACTCGTTGCGGTTCATCAACCAGTGCAGGAAGAGCCCCGCCAGAAAGTAGAACAACCCGACGACGATAGCGCCGAAGATCAATTTCCCAGGCATGCTCGTGATGCCGAAGATTTCGTTCAGGTCGCGGTTCTTGTCGAAGACCACGGCGTTGTGATCCCAGGTCTGTCCGGGCCAGAACCAGATCCAACCCGGCCCACGTATGAACGTGCCGATGAAGATCAGCAGAATCCACATCAGCCAGCCCCAGCCGTACATGGCGAGCGCGAAGCGCCGCTGCTTGATCGTGTAATAGCCGTTGCCCAGGGGGTTTGAATCCACGTACGGGAAGGCCATCAACCCGATCATGATGATCGAAGGCATGACCACGCCCGCGATCCACGGATCGAAGTAGACGAGCATCTCCTGAAGGCCGAGGAAGTACCAGGGCGCTTTCGACGGGTTCATCGTCAGGTTCGGATTGGCGGGCTCTTCCAAGGGCGCGTTGAGCGTGATCGACCAGACGAAGAGAATGACGGTCACGATCACGGCGGCGAGAAACTCTATCCGCACTAGATAGGGCCAGACGTGAAGCTCGCGCGCCCAGCCCGGTCGCCACGGCTCGACCTTGCGATGACTTGTCTTCGCCAGTTGCGGGTCTCGCTCAAGCTGCTCGATCAACTCGTCGTTCCTTCTGGCCTGGCGAACGCCGAGCCAGGTAAAGAACGGCACCAGAAAGAGCATCGCCACGATGGGAATGTTATCCGGGGCAGACGCGATCTTCCAGAGCTGATGCCAATCTCGTACAGACCAGATGAACAGCCCGACGAGGATCAACGCGAGCACGAGCAACCCCAGCTTGATCTGCTTACGCCTTGAATTAAGCTCTGCCATATCCGACTATCTCCGCATGGCCTAAAAAACGTTATCCACGAAACCACACGAAGAGACACGAAAAAGATTCAAGCCTATTCGTGATATTTCGTGCCTCTTCGTGGCTCGTCTCACTTATCTGAACCATCATCATCCTGCTTCGATCAGTCTACTTCTTCTTGACCGCCTTCATCTCTGATTCGAGCATCACGGGCGCGGGCCCCGATATGCCTCCGTCCTTGCGTATGCGCCAGAAGTGAACCGCCATGAAGATGGAGGCGACGAGCGGGATGCCTATGCAGTGCCAGATGTAGGAACGCAGGAGCGCATTGGCATCGACGATAGAGCCGCCCAACAGTCCGAAGCGCACGTCGTTGAAGGGGGTCATCCCCAATTGCGGGCCGAAGGGGCCTTCGCTACCGAACATAGGTGTGGCGCGCGCCATGTTCGTGCCGACTGTCACCGCCCAGAAGCCCAGTTGATCGTCCGGCAGCAAGTAGCCTGTAAAGGAGAGCAGCAGGGTCAGCACCAGCAGCACTACTCCGACGCACCAGTTGAATTCGCGCGGTCGCTTGTAGGAGCCCGTCAGCACGACGCGGAACATGTGCAGCCAGGTGGTAATGACCATCAGGTGCGCCGCCCAGCGGTGCATGTTCCTCAAGAGCTTGCCGAACGGAACGTCGTGCTCCAGATAGAGGATGTCGCGGAAGGCCTGCACCTTGGTCGGGTGGTAGTAGAACATCAGGAGCACGCCCGTGAACGTCAGGACGATGAAGAGGTAGAAGGTGATGCCGCCCATCCCCCAGGTGAAGTTGTAGCGCACGGCGTCGCGGTTGATCTTCGCCGGATGCAGGTGCAGAAAGACGTTCGAGAGAATCGCCAGAGAGCGGTTGCGCGGGTCGGAGCGGTCGTGCGAGACGCGAAAGATAGATTTCCAGAGCTGCGTCTGCTGCGGGTCCTTGTAGGTCTTGGCCTCTTCGATGGCCCTCTCCTTGAGAGCCGTCCCCTCCACCTTCACGCGCTCCAGCAAGCCAGTCGGCTGAGCCGTAGTGCCGCCACCCTCAATCTGTTTCGTCTCTTTCTGGTCAGGACGTTCAGGTTCCATGACGCTCCCCGCTAAAATTTTTGATTTTTGATTTGCGATTTTTGATCTCGTCAATCCAGAATCGAGCTTTAATCCCTAGCCAATCGAAAATCAAAAATCGCAAATCAAAAATTCCTCACAGTGGTATATAGGCTCCTGGGTCGTTGAACTCGTTCTTCTCCCCCTTGGGCCACTTGTAGAGCCGGTTGATGTCCACGACGATCTGGCCTTCGGCATCCAGCTCGACGTGGGCGCGGTCCATCGGGCGCGGCGCGGGCCCCTCGAAGTTGACGCCCTCGCTATCGTAGCCGCTGCCGTGGCACGGACACTTGAACTTATTTTCGCTCGCCTTCCAGTCGGGCGTGCAGCCCAGGTGCGTGCAGCGCGCGAAGATCACGAAGAGGCGGTCCGAGGTCTTATCCACCCAGATGCGATATTGCTGCTGGTACTTGGTGTCCACACCGGGGGCGTAATCGCTGGGGAAGCCGACGCGAAAAACGCTTGGTGGCTCTAAGACGGAGCGCGGCAGAAAGAAGCGCAGGAACATCAGAAAGCAGGTCACCAGGAATCCGGCGATGCTCGCCCACACGAGTCGCCGTCTCAGCTTGTTGACGGGCGGATCAGTCGTGCTCTCAACCACCGCGCCCGCCGCAGGACGGGCAGCGGGCTTCGGGATGCCCTTGGCGACTGTGGCCGTCGGCGTGCTCGTCGCCTTGGCCGCGCCCGGTGCGACGCGCGCTGCGGGCGGCGTGCCGGCCGGGGTCTCCTTCGCTGTAGGGGCGGCAGGTCGCGGCGGAATCGCCTTCGGAGGTACAGCCGCCGCAGCCTTCGGCGGAGCAGCCGGAGCAGCAGCGTCGCTGGCAGGCGCGGCGTCCTGGTTAGTAACTGCGTTGGTCGGTGGGTGAGCGGCCTTTTCGTCTTGCGCTGGCGGAGCATCCTTCGTGCTCTCGGCAGATGGATCAGGGTTCTGTTGACTATCCACTCCAGCAGACCTCCCTTAATTATCCGGTCAATACGGCCAAAACGGTCGGGTAAGCTCCCGATAGACGCGTAGGGAGAGAGATTAGACGCAAATTATAGAATTCCCCACACCACAGGGATCACTCTCTGCGACCGTCTCCCTACATGTTATCGCTTTATCATGAAGAGCGCCGTGCCAGAAATAATTTATAATGCGGCTCGGTGCAGATATATATACTATTTTTCGCGCTTATGTGACAAGTTTAAATTTTACTACGAACTCTCGACGGCTTCCGCCCGACGAAGATGAAAGCAGAATCAGACATTCCCGTAAAAGCCCACGTCCGGCTCTACACACGACCGGGCTGCCATCTCTGCGAGGAAGCCAAGCAGGAGATGTTGGCCGCCGATTGCGCGGATCAATACGTGCTCGAAGAGATCAACATCGACAGCGACCCGGCCCTACAGGAGCGCTACCGCTACGAGATACCCGTCATCACCATCAACGGCATAGAGGCCTTCAAATACCGGCTCACGGCGGATGAATTCAAGAAGGCAGTGACCAGAGGCCAGGGATGAGCGCCTGATGTCACACAGCAAACAACCGAAACAGCGACGAGCCGCGAGTCTGCGGAGCAGACGGAAAGAATATAGCCCAGCACGGAGCGCAGCGCAGTGCTGGGTTAACGGCAAGAATCATGTTCCGAGCCCGTGAAACGGGCGGCAGACGTTTGGTTATCGTCAGTCGCCCGCTCACGCGGGCTTAATGGTCTTGGGTGGTGCGTGTACCCAGGGTTCCGGTCTTCGGCCTACACCCTGAGCTTTATTCTCTCCGTCTGCTCCCCAGACTCGTTGCAGCGTTCCTGTGTCAGCCGTCCCTCACGTAACATTTATTCATAACTGACGAGCAAGAACATCTCTTTAACTCATCACTTGTCACTCGTCACTAATCACTGAAGTTTAATCCCCGCGCCGTCTCTTCAATCGTGGCAAACAGTTGCTCGCGTTCCCGCTCGTCCGCTGCCTGGCGGTAAGCCATCAGCAATTCTTTGAGCGAGGCGAGCTCTTTGTAGAGCCCCGCGTTCTCGATGGGCGGCGTCAGATAGGAGATCAGCTCGGCGTAGGAGCGGCGCTTGGCGATAGAGCCTTCCGAGGGGTTGTTGACGCTGTAGATGTAGATGTTCGGCAACTCGCCTATGAGGCGATCAGGCCAGCAGCGACTTGAGAGGCCGACCTGTTTACCAGGCATGAACTCCATCGCCCCGTGCGTCCCTACGTGCAGAACGGCGTCGGCGCGAAAGACCTTTTCGAGATAGGTGTAAAGGGCCATGAAGCCGTGATGCGGCGCGCCGCTGCGCGCCATCAAGAGGCGTAAGGGATCGCCCTCGTAACCGAAGGTGGGCTGTACGCCTAGAAACAGACGCCCCAGCCGGATGCCCTCGATCAACAACTCACCGCCGAAAGAGTTGATCTGGCCGGGCGCGCGTCCCCATTCCGCTTCAATCTCTTCAACGTATGGACACAGGCGGCGGTACTCATCCACCTTCATGCGATAGGCGACGTTGGCGGTCGCGCCATAGCTCTCCGAGTTTCCATTCATCAGCATTTCGCGCAAAGCTTCGGCGTCGCGCGGCACTTCGACCGCGTAACCGTCGCGCTTCAAACACTTCAGCATCTCCCACACGCTCTGGAACACGTCCAGGTCAGCCGCCGTGCCCACATTCCCCTTGTTCGGCGGAAAACAGAAGACCAGCATGGCTAGATTAAGCTCTTCGCGCGCCGCCGTGCGCAGATGATTCCAACGCTTCAGTCGTCGCGCCAGGCGACGGCAGCGATCCTCCAAAGGCACTGGCTCGCAGCCCCCCGCAGGCATCCCGCCATAGACGAAGCTCTCCGTCGCTCCGTCTATCTCAGGAATCGCCACCTGCATCCCCGCCTGCACGGGATTCAGCCCCGTGCCCGACTCGCGCCAGGACTCAATCGTCTGCATATCCAGACTGACGGCCGCGCGAAACGGGCGATTCAATTCACGTAAGAACTGTGACGCCGCCTCGCTGTCGTTCATCGCCGGGCCGCCCACGAAGCTGAACCCCGTCAAAGATATGATCTGGCTGACACGAGCGTTGTCCGTGGTCAGTTGTCCGTGGTCCGTTGTTTTTGTGTAACTCGACTCGTCCTTTATCTTTTGAGCGCGCCGATTCGCGGCCACATGCAACGGACGACCGCCAACGGACGAGGGACAGGGCTTTATAAAAAACTTCTCGCACGCCTCGCGGTTGTCCATGAGCGTCGAGAGAGCCGGCAGAACGGCCAGCCCTTCCGCTTCAATCGCTCGAATCAGCCCGTCGTAATGCTTTCGCGTGTGGCTCACGACCTGCGGTCGCATCAGGAGCAGCCCAATCGTCTCATCAGGTTCGAGCTTGAGCCGAGCATGCTTTCCCGCGCGTCGCTCGTACCACTTGCGATAGGCCTCGAACGACTCGAACAGCTTTGGAGCATCCGGGTGATAGATGGCCGCGACGGGCATCGTCTCAGGCTGGTTGATTTGGACCTCAGCCCGCGCCAGACGCTCATCCGGCACGTACTGCTTGAGCGCATACAGGACCATCGAGCGGATGTTCGCGGGCGTCGGTTGCAGGAAGTAGCAGAAGAGGTAGAGGTAGTGTTTGATGTCCCGCAAGCGGCCCGCTCCCGGCACGAAGCGAAGCAGCGAAGGCAGATGATCGACCAGCTTGAGATACTGCGTGTGGTTGCGCGACTTCCCCGCGCCGTGCGCTCGCGCCTGCTCTCCCATCCACGAGCCGACCCTGCCGACGAGACGCCTCGCGCGACCCGCTCCCTCCTGCCCTCCCCCCGCGCCTACTTCGCCGACGGCCCGTCCCGCGCCTCTGACAGTCTTGAACATACGCCCGAAGTCTAGGCGTCCCATGCGCGTCCGGCGCATCAGATCGGGCATGCAGTTGATAACGATGACGGCGTGATGCCGCTCTTTGTATCTCTCCAGGAGGGGAAGCAGCCGCGCCGCATTCTCGCCATCCATCACGTGAATCACGAACACGACATCCGCCGCGCCCACGTCGCGCTCGACCTCTCGCCACTCGTCCTCCGCCAGCCCCGCCCCGAAGTTGTACGCCGCAATCCGCAGATCAAGCGCGTACTGACGATTAATCTCCCGCTCCGCTTCTTTGAGCGGTGCGAGCAGACTTGATCCGACGTAGAGAACCGTGACCTTCAAAACACTACCCACTTTTGTTCAGGATTTTAGAAGTTTAATGAAGCTTGCCTGTTCAAAATGATGATCTGTCGTGAGCGCTTCCGTTAAGCCTCGTTGCCGCATAAGCAGGAAACTGACGGCATCGCATAGTGACCAAGCCTTATCCACCCGTTCCCGTAACAAAGCTAGCGCGCTCTGATGTACCGGTTCGCTGACCCAGACAACTTCTACTTCCGGGTCGTCAAATAAATCTGCGACGAAGGCAAGCGCCTCGACTCGCGGCGCATGGCGAGCCTGAGCCAGAGCAACGAATTCTACCAGCACATAATTATGGGTCAATCGCGTCGGCGCGGCGTTGTAGAAACCCAATGCATCTGGATGACGAAAGCCGCGCCGATCAAAGAGGCACATCAAACCGGAAGTGTCGAGCAGCATCAGGCTTCGCTCTCGCGCGTACCGGCAAACTCGCGCGCCAGGTCGCGGTCAATCTCTTCATGGTCGGCAGACCTGACATTGCCGCTATCCCACGCTCCGAAGTGACGGCGCAGCTTCCCTGACGCCGCACTTCTCGCTTCGCCATTCTGATCAGCATCAAACTCCTTCGTGGCTTCCAGAAGCTTTTCCGCAAGCACTCTCTGTTCTTCGAGAGGCAACTTGCGCGCGGCATCAAGGAGTGTTTCCAACTTCTCACTCATGGCTCGAACCTCCAGCCCTGATTATAACAGTCCTGGCAAGTGACAAAACATCTTCACAAGTTCATGGGGGACACAGAAAATACGAGTACGTGGCTGTAGAAATTTCTCTGCCCTCCTGTAGCTCAATCACGTCACACCTTCTAGCTGATCTTCGAGTCCCGCGAAGATCTCGCGCAGGCGCTCGATCATCTCCGCTTCGGCCTGCCAGAAGCCTCGGCCCTCGGCTTCTAACAGGCGGGCGACCAGCGAGCGCGCCGAGTGCGGGTTGAGACGGCTGAGGCGTGCGAGCATCTCTTCGTCGAGGACGTAGGTCTTCGCGACCTCGGCGTAGACCCAGTCGTCCACGGCGTCGGCGGTGGCAGACCAGCCGAAGGTGTTGCTGATGTGGCTCTCGATCTGGGCGACGCCGCTGTAGCCGTGCTTCAACATGCCTTCGTACCATTTCGGGTTGAGCGTCTTGGCGCGCGTCTCAAGCCGCACGGTCTCTTCGAGCGAACGCACCTTAGCGTCGGCTGAAAGAGCGTCCGCAAGATAGATGGCCGGTCGTGAGCGGGCGCGCTTCTCGACCGCCTTGGAGACGCCGCCGAGGTATTCAAAGTAATGGTCCACGTCCGTGATGCCGATCTCGAAGGTGTCTATGTTCTGGTAGGCGGCCTCGACGCGCGTGAGCGCACGATCCATCGCCGCACGCGCCTCGCGCCCTTCAACAGCGCGCCCCTCCGCGTCACGACCGTAGGCGAAGCACTTGCGCGTCACGAACAGGTCGCCGAGCGTTTCGTCCCGCTCCCATTGCGAGTCCATGACCATGAAGTTGACGTTCGTGCCGTAGTTGCCCGGCGCGTTCGAGAAGACGCGTAGCGCCGCTTCGTCAAAAGCAGACCCGTCCTCGCTCATCTGCTCCGAGACGTGTTGCCGGACATAGTTCATCGACGCGGGCTCGTCCAACTGGGCGACCGTGCGAACGGCCTTGTCCAGAAGCGCCATCGTCGCGCCGAAGAGGTCGCGGAAGATTCCCGAAACGGTCATCACCACGTCTATACGCGGGCGATTAAGGCGTTCGAGCGGGATCACCTCAACGCCCGTCGCCCGGTTCAAAGCATCGCGCACGGGACGCACGCCCAGGAGCCAGAGGGCCTGCGCCACCCCCTCGCCCTGCGTCTTGATGTTGTCCAGCCCCCACAGGACCAGCGCCATCGCGCGTGGGTATCGTCCGTGCTCGGACAGGTGACGCTCAAGAAGACGGTTGACCGCGCTTTCGGCGCGCGTGAAAGCGATCTCCGAGGGCACTGTGTAGGGATTAACGGCGTGCGTGTTGCGACCCGTCGGCAGGATGAGAGGGTTCTGCACGATGTCCGCGCCGGGGCCGGGCTCTATGTATTCGCCGCGCAGCGCACGTCGCAAAGCCTCAAGCTCGTGATTGGTCTTGAGCTGCTCGGAGATTTTTTCGAGCAGCGCAAAGACGGCGCGCGAATCTTCAGCGCGGACTCTCGCGCGCTTCTCCAACAACTCGACGGCCTCCTGCGCCCCTTCTTTCATAAAAAGCCCTATCGCCTCGCTTACAACCGCGTCGACCTGCTCGCGGCAGAGCGCGCCATCTTGCTCGCCGGCTTTGAGCAGGACGGCGTACGCAGGAAGACCTAACCCTTCACTGACGAGTTCGGGCAACGCGCGCACATTCGCTTCGGGCCTGTCGAACGAGGCGACGACGCGCAGCATGTCTGCGCGACCGCTCTCTTCCGACACGCGCCCGAAGACATGCAGTCCTGTTGGAATCAAGCGCTGCTCGATCTCCAACACCTGCTCGTAGAGTTCGAGCACGCGCCGGTCGCGCGCCTGCGCTGTGGAATCTTCTTTTGATCTCAGGTCTTCTCGTGGCATTGCGATCTTAAAGCGCTCGTGGCAATTCGTACCTTCAACGCCCCTTCACTTCCAAACTAAGCGCGGAGAGTTGTTCGCTCACCACACCTGCGCCAGAGCCGAAATATATGTAACGCCCGCCGAGATTACTTGCCAGCCGTCGCCCCTCGCCTCGCGAAGTGAACCGGTTCTGCGTGTCGACGATCACCGAGGCAATGTTCGCTCGCTGCAATGCCGCGCCCAGCCGCTCGATCTCGTCATCGATGAAGAGAGACCGCACGATCTTGTCCCGCATCTCGCCTGCGGGCCGTAGCGAGACGTTTGCGCGCCCGTCCGTGAAGAGCAGCAACACGATCCGCTCCGCACCCTGACGCGTCGCGCGCCGCGCAATCTCAAGCGCGTAGAAGAGGGCTGAGGCCAAAGGGGTCGAGCCGCCGACCGGGAGCGCGTCGAGGATGCGCCGGGCGCGTGCGATGCTCCTCGAAGGCGGCAGGAGCATCCGGGCTCTTTCGGCGCGGAAGCTCAGGAGGGCGACCGAGTCGCGCCTGACGTACGATTGCTGAAGAAGATGGACCAGCGCCCCCTTGGCCTGGCTGATGCGATTTAAAGCCATGCTGCCCGAAGCGTCAACGGCGAAGATAAAGAGCGTGCCCGTCTTGCGCCGGAAGCGTTTGAAGCGCACGTCTTCGGCGGCGATTACGGGTGTCGGGTGTCGGGTGTCGGGTGTCGGGGAAATCCGTTTTTTTCCGGCACCTGACACCCGACACCTGACACCCGTTTTTCCGGCGGCGGCGCGCAACGTAGCGTCGAGGGCGATCCTGCCTCTTTCTGTTGGAGCGATGACGGCGCGACTATAACGACCGCGCTGGCTGCTGTACTTACTGCGACGGGGCGCGTTCTGGTTGTGGCGCGCTGATCGTACTCGTGCTTGAGATTCTACGCGCGCCTGTGGCATTCGTGCGAGGGCGTCTTCGGGCAGTCGAGCATCGAGTGCCGGGGCAGCGCTCTGCTCACGACTGCGGCTGCTGTTGCGCTCGCCCGCCATCTCGCCGCCGTCTTCGCGGCCTGCGTGTGCGCCAACACCATCACCGTCTCCGCCAATATCCGGCGGCGGGAAATCTTCCCGGTCGCGGCGGGGCTTCGCGCGGCCAGCCTTTTCAAGCGTCTCGTTCGCAGGGAAAAGATCATCGACCGCTTGTTCGATCTGCTCGCCGCCGCCAGTCTGTTCGAGCGGGTCGCGGCGCAGGCGATGGCGGAGCGACATCGTCGCCACGCGGCGCACGTCACGTGCGGTCGCAAAGCGCCTCCCCTCGAAAGCGGCGAGCGCGCGTGCGGCGCGCGTAATCGTCAGCTCCCCGCGATGTCCGTCAACCTTGAGCCGCACGCAAAGCTCTGCGATGCGACGCAGAAGGTCGTGCGCAACCTGTACGTTTCGGACCTGTTTGCGGGCCCGCATGAGCCTGCGTCGCAAGCTCGCTTCCGAAGCCTCGAAGCGGGCTGTGAACTCCCCTGCGTCATGCTCGAAAGCCTCGCGGGCCGTTATGATCTCCACACGCTCTTCCGTGTTGTTCGCGGTCAGGACCTCTACGTGTAGGCCGAAGCGGTCCAGAAGCTGTGGGCGCAGCTCGCCCTCTTCGGGGTTGCCGGAGCCGACGAGCACGAAGCGCGCCGGATGCTCAACGGAGATGCCTTCACGCTCAACCGTGTTGCGCCCCGTGACGGATGCGTCGAGCAGCAGATCAACCAGATGATCTTCGAGCAGGTTCACCTCGTCTATGTAGAGGAACCCGCGATTGGCGCGCGCCAGGAGGCCCGGCTCGAAAGCTTCTTTCCAGCACATTGGGATCCTAAGCTTAGAATTCCACGTGGACAAGTTGT
>JADMIO010845937.1_pt1 | contig 59217 bp, 53 predicted proteins | sample 8958161 | NCBI WGS metagenome assembly JADMIO01 (sample SAMN16585339, study PRJNA669376) | soil metagenome | isolation source: Crop rotation soil | place: USA: Cullars Rotation, Alabama | collected 2011 | reverse complement strand
GCCGCGACTTCAAGTCACGTGAATTCCAAGCTTCGGATCCCACTGTGCTGGAAAGGAACGATGTCATCTACACGAGCGACTCGGAGTCGAACGCGCAGGTGCATCCTGGGTGGAAACGGGGCATCCGCATCGGCAGCGTCAAGGACGGCAACGTGACGGCGTTCATCCCGCCGCACGCGGTGCCGAACTCCACTGATGGCGCGATGGGCGAGGGCATGGCGATCGACGCGGCAGGGAACCTCTACAGCGCGGAAGCGACGTTGCGGGGCATCACGAAGTACGTGAAAAACTAGATCGTGCGCGTTCGAGTGTTTGTTGCGGCACATCTAGGGCTCACGGCGCTCGCGGCCGCCGCGTTCGCCTGGCGCTTTGGCCAGACCCTTTGGCCCGTCGCCGCCCATGTCGCGCTCGTCGCCGAGTGGGACGCGGTGATCGTCGGCGTGCTCGCATTACTCATCGCGATGTGTCCCACACGCGTCCGGTGGACGCGCGTCGCCTGCGCCGTTCTCACGGCAGCGACCTTCTCGGTGCAACTTCAGCTCTACGTCCTCGATCTGATTAGCAATCTGTCGTGGGGAAGAAACATCAGCGGCGCGCTCGTGTCCGCGTTCGCGCCGACGGTGTGGTATGGCCGGGAGGCGTTTCCAGCGGGCCCGCTGGCCGCGCGCGCGTTCGTGTTCGGCATTCCCGCGCTGATGCTGATCGCGTCGTGGGCGTGGGCGCCGCCTCTCGACGCCGGCATCCGCGGGTGGTTCGTGAGAGGCCGGCTCTCGGGGCCCGCGCAGCGGGCCTGGATCGTCCCCGCGGCGATCGCTCTATCGTTGCTTGTGTTCGGCACGACGGTGCGCGCGGGCATCCAGAGCCAGGACCTGCCGTGGAAGACCGAACTGGTCACGAGCTTCCTCCGGCTCGACGTGGTGGCGTTCGCGCCGACCGAACGCAGGCACGCGGCCGCTGATCGCGACCGACAGCTCCGCGCCTCGTATCCGCACCACGTGCCGTCCGCGCACCTCAAGAACGTTGTCCTTATCATCGTGGACTCGCTGCGCGCGGATCGCATGCAGGTCTACGGGTATCAGCGCGAGACCACGCCGTTTCTGTCGAAGCTGGCGACTGACGGCCGCCTCAGGAAGGTCAACGCCGCGTTTGCGACCTGCTCCGAATCCTTCTGCGGTATCACGAGCACGCTGAGCAGCCGGGAGTTTCCCGACATCAGCGCCGGCGATTTTCAAATTCAGGATGTGTTGCGCGACGAGGGATATCAGACGTGGTTTCTGCTATCGGGCAATCATCGCGCCTGGAACGGACTGCCGCAGTTCTACCGGGCGACTGGCGATACGCTCTTCGACGGTTCGAGCACGCGGCGCTACTCGATGGACGACGATCGGTTGGTGCTCGAAGGCCTCGAGCGCGTCCCCGCTTCCGAAGGTCAGCCGACGTTCTTTTACATTCACCTGATGTCCACGCACTACCTAGGCGTGCAGTTCCCGGAGTCGCACGTGTTCACGCGTCCCGACGACCAAGTGCCGGCGGGTCTCGAGCCGTACAAGCAGCTGTCCGCGCTGAACAAGCCGGATCGATACGACGACAAGGTGCGTCAGGCCGACGGTGTGATTCGTCAGCTGTTCGGCGCGCTCGACGCGAAGCGCTATCTGGACGATGCGATCGTGGTGATCACCGGGGATCACGGCGAAGGACTTGGGGAGCGCCACTGGGCGCACGGATGGCACCTCTACGACGAGGACATCCGCATTCCGCTGTTGCTGTACGACGTGCCCGCGACGAGTTATCCAGACCTTTCGTTCGCCGCGCAGGTCGATGTCGCGCCGACAATCCTTGATCGGTTGGGTCTGCCGATCCCGGCATCCTGGGAAGGTCGATCGCTTCTGTCTCCGCAAGCGGAGCGCTTCACGTTTCACCAAACCTACTTCCTGCCGAACCGCTTCGCGATCGTGCATCCGGCGGCTGACGGGCTCTTCAAATATATTGCGACGCCGCAATACGGGCAGGAGGAGCTCTACGATCTGACGCGCGATCGGGGAGAGCAGCGCAATGTCTTGGCCGCGCACCCCAATCTCGTGTCGGTGTTTCGCGAGAAGCTCGCGAGCTATCGCCGCGAGTCGCCGTGAGAGGCGCCTACTCGAACCAGTCCATGTCCTCGAGCTCATCGAGGAACGGCTGCAGATTCGACTGAATTTTTCCCAGGTATTGAAGCAGCTGTTGGACGTCGCTGTTGGAAAGGCCGGCCGTCGCGTCGCCGAGCGTCGTGAGCCCGATCCGCATCAACTTCTGCTGAAGCCGACGGCCCTTGTTCGTGAGAAACACGTTCACCTTGCGGCGATCCGCCGCGTTTCTCACACGTTTGACGAGGCCGTTGCGCTCCATCACGGCGACGGTATGCAGCGTCGTCGGCTCGCGGATGCCGATGCGGTGCGACAGTTCGCGCTGCGTCAACCCGTCCTCGTTCCACAGGACGCGGAGGAAGTACCACATCCCGATGTTGATCCGGTGCGGCACGAGCCTCGCCTGCAGGACGCGGTGCATCGCACGGCTGGCCTGACGCAGCCCGTAGCCCGGGCTGTCTGTGAGAAGCGAGGTGAGAAGTTTGCGCGGTGTGTTGTGGCTCGCGCCGCGGCGGCGCGCCGTCGACGCGGCTCTCTTTGGCATGTCGAACACTGACAATATCACGCCGTTGTCACAGTCTTCGCCGAGGGAGTGCCGCCTAACCGGTAGGGCGTCTGCCCTGCTTAACTGATATCCCGTACGGCAGAGCTCGACGCGTCTTGCGGTTCTCGCTAGTATCAGCGTGCGTGCCGCCTGTGATTCCTGCCTGCCCCTAGGGAGCTCGCTATGGCAAGACCTCACCGCCTGGTGATGACGGCTATCGTCATCGTCGGCGTGGCGTGTACGCAAGGAAACGCCGCGTTGTTCGCCAGCGACGGCGCGTCTGACACCTCAGTGCCGGCAGCTGCGGGAGCTGAGCCGGCGATCTCCATCGCGGACGATCTCACCGCCGCGACGGCGTCCCACTTCACATTCAACGACGCCGGTCTCACCGCGAACGCGCCGCTCGGATACCTCGCGTCGCGGCCGCTCGACACGTTCGCGTCGGCGCCGCCCGCCGCGTTCGCCGGACAGATCTTTCGCGGCAGACCGCTTCGCAGCAGAAACAACGACGGATCGATTGCCGCGATGATCATCGGATCGGTCGCGGCGATTACCGGGACCGCGCTGCTCGTCTACGCGAACCGGCCCGAGTGCGGCATCGAATCGAGGGCCGGTGGATGCGGATACGGCGCGAAAGTGATCGGAAGCTCGGTTCTTGCCGGCGGCGTCGCCAGCCTGCTCGTCGGCGCGCTCACCTGGAGGTAGCCATGAACAAGATCTTCACAACCTGTGTGTCAGTGGCTGCGATGGTGACGATCGCGGGCGTCGTGCCGGCGATGGCGCAGCATCGCGGCGGCGGTGGATCGCGAGGGGGCGGAGGAACCGCGGCGCCGCGGAGTCCCGGCGGCGGCGGGGGAGGCGGGCCACGTACGTTCGGCGGCGGCGGTGGCGGGCCTCGCACGTTCGGCGGAGGTGGTGGCACGCCGCGCACCTTCTCACCGGGTCAGCGGTCGTTCAGCGCTCCACGCGCCGTGGGTCCATCGCGATCGTTCGCGGCGCCGCGCTCGGTGGCGCCATCGCGGTCGTTCGCCGCGCCACGATTCTCTGGTCCGGCGCGGTCGTATGCGGCGCCTCGCGTCATCGGCGGTGGGCGGTACTACGGCGGCGCCACGCGGTACTACGGTGGAGGCCGCTACTACGGCGGCTACGCGTCGCGCTTCGTCGGGCCTCGCGTGATCGTCGGCTATCCGTTCCGCGGCTTCGCGCGTCCGTACTACGCGTTCCGCCCGCGCGTCAGCATCGGCTTCGGGATCTACGTGGGTTATCCGATCGCGTTCCCGTACTACGGCTATTCGTATGCGGATCCCTACTACGCGTACCCGTACGGCTATGCGTACCCGTACGGCTACTCGTACCCGTATGCGACGACATACCCGCCGTCCTCGTATCCGTATCCGGCGGCCAGCGCGCCGTACCCGGATCCGAATGGTCCGGTGACGTCGTCGACCGCTCCGGTCGAGGAGCCGCCGTCGGATCTCCGCGACCTTGGCGGACTGAGCTTCGAGATCACGCCGAGCAACGCCGAGGTGGTGATCGACGGGCAGGTGGTCGGAACCGCCGCGAATTTCTCGCCGACGTCACAGCCGCTGACGCTGACGCCGGGGCGGCACCATCTCGAAATCCGAGCGCCCGGTTATCGGTCGGTGACGGACGAAGTCGACATCACGGCGGGACAGGTTATTCCGTATAACGGATCGCTGGAACGGTAACCGCGACGGTGCTTGGGTGCGTGGGTTCTTAGGTGCTTAAGTGCACCGAAGCACCCACGCACCCACGCACCGAAGCACCCACGCACCTAAGCACCCACGCACCTTTTAAGGCTTCGCCGGACATCCCGCGATCGGGAACCCCGCTTTGAACGCGTCATCGCAGAGCGCCTGCGCGTTCTGATACTGCTTCTCGTTGAGCGGACCGACCATCGAGAACGGCGTGACGATCCCATGAATGGGCACGTCGGTGACGACGTCGAGGTTGTACGCCTTCAGCGTCGCCATATAGCCCGCCTTCCACCACTGGAAGTCCCAGTCGTTCACGAACATGTCACCCTGCACCAGCATCTTTTCGCGCGGGACGTAGCCGGCGATCGCGTGCACCATGTGATTGTTGTTGATGACGCGGACGAGCTGCAGCTCCATCGAGTTGTCTTTGAGCGTCAACCGGTCGTCCATCAGCTTCAGCTTCAGCGCCTTGGGATTTCTGCCGAGCAGATCCGGTTCAAAGGTGGACTTGCGGGTCGCCATCTCCTGAAGAATGCCGGCGTTGCCGCGGTGCGTGATCACCGTCAGCCCTTCGGCGACGGCCGTGCGAAAGCCGCCGGTGTGATCGAAGTGATGATGCGTGACGATCACCTCGGTCAGCGGCTTGGGCGAGAGGGTCCGCGCGAGATCAATTGCGGCCTTCGCCCAGGCGTTGCTCTGGCCGGCCTCGAAGAGCGTCAGGTGATCGTCGAACTCGAACACGAGCGAGTTGTGGGAACCGCCAGTGATGAACCAGATGCCCTTGGCGAGCATCGTCGCCTTCGGGTTTGGCTTCGGCGTCGGAGCGGGCGCGGACCGAACTTCGGCGGGCGCGGTCATGTTGTCGACCTGGACGTCAACGGCGTTGCGGTCGACCATCATCGACTGAAGAATATTGTTGCGCCAGTCGATCTTCGTCGTGTACGCCATCGGGAACATCATCCCGTCCCACTTGTCGTAGCCGAAGAATTCCGTTCGGTACGTGACGTCGGCGAGGTTGTCGTCGTAGCCGACCCAGCTCACCCACTCGGGCAGGCTCGTCGTCTTGTTGACGGCGAGCTTCATCTGATCGCCTTCAGCGGTCGTGATGTCGAGCGTGTCGACGTTGCCCGCGGTCTTCAGGCCGCCCAGCTTCGAGGTCGGCATCATGGCCGTGCGCACGATGGTGATCGGGTTCGCGCGCATTTCCATACGGCGCGTGCGCGCCACCGCGTCGGAGGCGCGCGTCGCTTTTCCGTCGGCGGAGACGTTGTACGCGACGGTGCCGTCGACGACCTGGTTCGCGCGGACGCGCCCGTAGTTGCCGATGCGCGCGAACACGAAGCCGGTGACGCTCCGCTGGCGGACGCGCGATCGGTTGTTGACCAGATCGATCGTGCGCTCGTGATCGACAATGTTGATCCACTTCTGCGGCGCGTCGGGATCGGACGTGATGTTGCCGCCCCCGAGCTGCGACGCGAGTTGGCCGTTGGCCTCGATGCGGATGGACTTGATCGCCGCGATCCGATCTTTGCCGCCGAGCGCGTCGGCCGCGGCCGTCACAATCTTCATCTCCGCCGAGGACGACCCCTGCGCGAGCGTGAGTCGCGCCGCGGCAGCGCCCGCGACGGCGATCACTGCGACGCCGGCGAGAATTTCCCTCGTGTTCATAGCGCCTCCCTTTGGCGTCACTGTTTTATAATCACGCCACCATGAAAGCAACACTGATCTTCGCTGTGTCGCGTGCGCCGCGGTCGTTGCCGGATCGGTGAACGCTCGCGCGGAACTGCAGGAGAAGACCGGGACCTTCGCCGGGATGAAGGTGACCTACAAAGTGGTCCTGCCGGCGGGCTACGACGCGACCCGCGCCTATCCGGCCGTCCTCGTTTTCACAGGCGGCCCACAAACCCTGGAGATCGCCACGAGCACCGTCCAGACCGACTGGCAGAAAGAAGCTGAGCGCCGCGGGTACATCATCGTGGCGCCAGCGGCTCCTGACGGACAGCTGTTTTTCGAACGCGGCGACCGGATCTTTCCCGAGTTCATCGAGTTCATGCTCAAGACGTACAAGATCGCCGGAAAACTTCACGTGGCCGGCCATTCGAACGGCAGGCTCAGCACCTTTCACATCGCGGCGAAATATCCGCAGTACTTCTCCACGGTGACCGGGTATCCCGGTCTGCTCGATGGGCCCGATCGCGAGCAGGCGAGCGCGATCAAGTCCATGTGCATCTTCATGCACGTCGGCGATCTCGACGAGGGCTGGAAAGGCGCGATGCAGTCGGAAGCCACACAGTTGAAGAATCAGGGTTATCACGTGCAGTTCGCGATCGAGAAGAACCAAGTCCACCGGCTCAAGGCGGGCGAGATCAACCTGTCCGCGCGGCTGTTCGATGAAATCGAGAGCTGCAAGTAGATGCTGCCCACCGAGCGCTGCGCCTACTCGGCGATCACGGATCGCCCGCCGCTCGCGCTGCCCGGCGGCGCCCGGATCGCGGTGTGGGTGATCGTCAACATCGAGGAATGGAATCCGCGCGAGACGATGCCGCGGACCGTGCTGACGCCGCCGGCCGGTGGGGCGCCGATGCCGGACATTCCCAACTGGGCATGGCACGAGTACGGCAACCGCGTCGGATTCTGGCGGATGCTCGAGGTGATCGACCGTGCGAAGATCCGCGCGGCGTTGGCGATCAACGGCGGCGCCATCCAGGCGTACGAACCGATCGCGCGCGCGTCGCTCGAGCGCGGCTGGGAGTTCATGGGCCACGGCTTCGGCCAGAAGAACATGCAGAAGGTCCCGGACGAGCGCGAGGACATTCAGAAGACGACCGACGCGATCATGAGGTTCACGGGGCGGCGGCCGCGCGGTTGGCTCGGACCGGGCCTGACGGAGACGTGGGACACGCCGGATGTATTAGTGGAAGCCGGTTACGAATACGTATGCGACTGGGTGCTCGACGATCAGCCAGTCTGGCTGAAGACACGGACGCGTTCGATCGTCAGCATCCCGTACACGCAGGAGTGCAACGACGTCGCGATGATGCTGATCCAGCATCACAAGGCGTCCGAGTACCGCGACCGCGCGATCGACCAGTTCGAGCAGATCTACGCCGACGCCCACGACTCGGCGCGGGTCATGGCGCTCGTCGTCCATCCGTACATCATGGGCGCCCCGCACCGGCTCCGCTATTTCCGTGAGGCGCTCGATCACATCACCGCGCGCCCCGGCGTGGCGTTCTGGACCGGCGAGCAGATTCTCGACTGGTATCTCGGGGTGCAGCAGGCCTCATCGCCGGCGCACTAGCGCGCGACAACCCAACCTGATCGCCCTTGATCCACAGGCCCGAGGGCAGCTCGTGCGCGCGGCTCATAAAGACGATGTAGCGGGGGGCATACACGCGCACCTCGAATGAATCGACGCTGCGGCGGGCAGACGTTTCCGATACCATTAATAAATGATGCTGTCGCGTCTTCGTATCTCGTTCATCACTCTCCTCGCCGCCGTCCTGGTCGCGGCCGGCGCCGGCTCCGCGCAGGCGCCGACCGGCCGCGAGACGTCGGCCGCGTCCGTCGCGTCGTTCGCCCTGACCGACCAGATGCCCGTGGATCCGGAGGCGACGGTCGGCAAATTGCCGAACGGCCTGCGTTATTACGTGCGGCAGAACGGGAAGCCGGGACGGCGGGCGGAGCTGCGACTCGTGGTCAGAGCAGGATCGGTGCTCGAGGATGAGGATCAGCGAGGGCTCGCGCACTTCGTCGAGCATATGGAGTTCGAGGGCACGACGCACTTTCCGAAGCAGGGAATCTCCGATTTCCTGTCCTCGCTCGGCCTCAGCATCGGCCCCGACGCGAACGCGGAGACGAGCTACGACAGCACGGAGTACACGATCAGGGTCCCGACGGATGTTCCGGGCGTGCTCGATCGCGCGCTGCTCGTGCTCGAGGATTGGACGCACGCCGCCGTGTTCGAACAGAGCGGCATCGAACGCCAGCGTGGCATCGTGCTCGCCGAATGGCGCCGGCAGCTCGGCGCGGTCGAGCGTACGCAAGACAAGATCAGGCGGACGCAGCTCGAAGGATCGCGCTACGCGGACCGGGTGCCGATCGGGAACCCGGACATCATCGAGCACGCGATGCGTGAGCCGCTGCTGCGCTTCTATCGAGACTGGTACCGGCCGGATCTGATGGCGGTGATCGTCGTCGGCGACATCGATCGCAACGCGGTGATCGGGATGATCCGCGATCATTTCTCGGGGCTCACGAATCCGAACCCCGAGCGGCCGCGCCCCGCGTTCGATGTGCCGGAGCATCAGAACACGAAGTTCGCGGTCGTGACGGACAAGGAATCAACCGCGACGGTCGTCGAGGTCAGCGACCTGCGGCCCGCGCGTGACCAGGGATCGGTCGGCGGGTACCGCGAGATCATGCTCGACCAGCTGTTCGCCGATATGCTCGGCGCGCGCCTCGACGAATTGAGCCAGACGGCGAACCCGCCGTTCCTTCGCGCCGGCGCCTCCCGCAGGTTGTTCGAAACGCCGAAGTCTCGCGACGAAGCGAGCCTGCAGGCCCTCGTCGCGGCCAACGGCGTCGCGCGCGGGCTCGACGCGTTACTGACGGAGCTGCGTCGTGTCGCGCTCTTCGGTTTCAGGCAAACCGAGCTCACGCGCGCCGAGGAGGCGATGATGCTGCGCTATGAGCGCAGCGTGACCGAAAGCCCAGACCGCGAGTCCGCCAGCCGCGCCGACGAGTACACGCGCAACTTCATGCAGGACGAAGCGCTGCCGACGATCTGGCAGGAGCTCGCGTTTCACCGGCGTTTTATTCCGACGTTCAAATTGGAAGAGGTCAACGCACTTGCCGGTGACTGGTTCCCGGAAGCCAATCGCCTCGTGCTCGTCTCGGCGCCGGAAGGCGGCGTCGCCCTCCCCAGCCAGGCACAGCTCGCAACCGTCGTGAGAACCGTCGCGTCGAAGAAGCTCGAGGCCTACGTCGACTCGATCGCGGACCAGATGCTCATGGACGCGCCGCCCGCGCGCGGCAGCATCGTCCGCACGAACACGCGCGCGGAGTCCGGCATCACCGAGTGGACGCTGTCCAACGGCGCGACCGTCGTGCTGAAGCCGACGAAGCTCAAGGAAGATCAGATTTTGTTTCGCGCGTTCGCGCCCGGCGGCACGTCGCTGGCGAGCGACGCGGATTTTCCGGCCGTCCGCGTTACCGACGCGATTATTCCGGCGGGCGGCGTTGGCCGGTTCAACGGCGTCGCGCTCGATCGCCTGATCGGCGGCAAGGCGGTCGCGGTGTCGCCGTTCATCGGCGAGTTGAATCAGGGGATGGCCGGCGGGAGCACGCCCCAGGACCTGGAACTGATGTTCCAGCTCCTGTACCTGCGCTTCACTCAGCCGCGCGCGGATCCCAATGCGTTTGCTTCCGTCGTCTCACAGGCGAAAGCGCTGCTGGCGAATCAGAACGCCAGCCCTGAAGTGGTGTTCGGCCAGGCCGTGGCGTCGGCGCTGAACAACAACCACCCGCGTCGCCGGCCGGAAACGCTCGCTTCGGTCGACCAGTGGAATCTCGCGAAGTCGCTGGCGTTCTACAAGGCGCGCTTCGCCGACGCGAGCAACTTCACGTTCGTGTTCACCGGCAGTTTCACCGTCGACATGATCAAGCCGTTCGTCGAGACCTACGTCGCGAGCCTTCCCGCGACTCACGCGCAGGAAAAGTGGCGCGACCTCGGTATCAACACGCCGACGACGATCGTCGATCGAGTCGTGGAGAAGGGGATCGCACCCAAGAGCGAAGTGTCGATCGTCTTCGCGGGCCCGATTGTGTACGACGACGCGCATCTGCTCGCGCTGCGGACGATGACGCTGATCCTTCAATCGCGGTTGCTCGACGTGATTCGGCAGGAGCTCGGCGGCACCTACAGCATCACGGCGACCCCGTCCGCCGACAAGGCGCCGCGCCCGACGTACCGCGTGCGCATCGAGTGGACGTGCGACCCGGCGCGGACCTCGGCGCTCGTGCAGCGCGTGTTCGACGAAATCGATTTCGTGAAGTCGACGTCCTATTCGACCGAAGGGATGAAGCTGCTGCGCGAGGGCCTGCTCCGCGACTTCGAGCGCAACAGTGAGGAGAACGGCTACGTGCTGAACCAGATCGCGCGCCACTACGAAGACGGCGATCCGGACGGCGCGGCATCCATCGTGAACATGCCCCAGCAGATCGCCGCGCTTACGCCCAACGCGATTCAGCAGGCCGCGCGTACCTACTTGAACACCTCAGCGTACGTAAAGGTCGCGCTGATGCCCGAGTCGAAGAAGTAGCGCGGAACGAGAAGGCCTATTTTTCCACGGCGCCGACGTCCGCGCCGCGGCCGAAATAGATCACCGCGTCGTCGTTGTCGCCGATCGTAATGTTGGGCGGCAACATCGCTTCGCCGAGATAGAACGGGTTGGCGAGCATCGCCGCCGCTGTTGGCCGGCCCTTCAAGACAACCAAGACCGGGCGCTCGCGCGATTCGAGCGTGCCGTCGAACAGCCTGAGGGCCGTCTCCATCTCGACCGCTTCGGGTCCCGCGCCTGCGCTCGCGATTGGGCCGAGACCTTCAGCGACGAAGATCCGCGTCGGCATCACCCGCTGGAGGCCGCGCGTGATGCCGCTCTGGTTGCGCCAAACCATGCCCGCGCCGTACAAGGCCAGCACGTGCTGATGATTCATCAGCACTTCCTCGCGAATGACCGCTACCGGGCGCGCGTTGGCGTTGAGTGTGGTATTCGGCGACGGGCTGCCGGCGAGGACGCGGATCTGCTCAGAAGGGGGCAGTGGCCGGTTGATGTCGCGGATCGCGGTCAGGAGATCGACGTACATCGCGGGGAGTGTGCGAAGCGCCTTCATGGCAGGTTCGGTCATCTCGTCGCCGCGGATGTAGCGGTCGACAAGCGGCTGCTGCTGTTCGGTGAGGACCTCCGCCACAATCACTTTCACTTTCTTGCGGAAGTCCGGATGACGCACGAGCCGCAGGCGCAAGTCGGCGTCGACCTTCCGGCCGTACGCCTCGCCGAGCATCACGACGTCGAACGTGTCGAACGCCGACAACAGGTTGGTGACGACGGCGTCCCAGCCGGCGGTTTCGACGGGGATGGGTATCTCGGGCCGCCCGCGAGTGTCGAACGTCTGGAAGGCCGACGCGAACGTCAGCGACGCGAGCGCGACGACACTCGACACGACCAACGTGAGCTGCGCTCTCCTCATAGACCTCCGGCGCGCCTATTTTGGCAGTTGTGCCCGTCGATCGGCAACGGCGCGTTCCGCGGTTCTGACCTCCGCTTCCGCGCGCGCGAGCGCTTCGCGAGCGGCAGCGGCTCGCTCGCGGGCCCGGTCGAGGGTCCGCGCCGCGACGTTCAGCGCGGTTTCCGCATGCCGCCGCCGCCGGTTTTCTTCTGCCGCCTGGCGGCGTTCGGCGGCGCGATCCACCGCCCGAGGTTTTGGAGGCTGTTGCGGCGATGCGAAACGTGCGGACGCTGGCGTAGGTGTCTGCGATCGTTTTGCCGGCGTCACGCCGGTCAGCGCCTCGAATCCTGAGGGCTCGACGACGTCGACGAAGCGTCCGGCGTTGTCGGGCGGCGCCGCCGCGAGCGACACGGCTTCGAGCATCCGAGCGATGTGTTCCGCGTCCGGCTTGACGCCGGCTTCCGCGGCGAACCTCACCGCCTGATGCGTGGCTTCGCGAATTGCGGTGCGGTGCGCCTCGGTTGCGGCCCGAACATCGGCCGCGCGTCCCTTCAACGCCGCGATCTGCGCCGCGCGAAGCGCCTTGCCGCGCTGCATCAGCCGTTCGTAGACAGGTTTCGCGCGCCAGAACACTTGATTGACGGCCCACGGCACCGCCGTCGGCTTCTTGAGCGCGCGCACGCGCTTTGCCGCATCCCCGCTCAGGGTCTTCGCGAGCGCGGTGCGTGCGGCGGTGAAGTCCGACGCCCGCGCCTGATACAACGCGTCGATTTGGCGATCGAGCTCGGCCACAGGGAAATACTACCCAATCGCCACGGTTGTGCTTGCACCCGCTTGAGCGTCTTCCCATGATCGGCGCATGGGTGGGAGCTCGACGACCTGGGCCGCGCTTGGCGGCGTCGCGGTTATCATCGGTATTGTGTGGCTGTGGCGTCGAAAGCCGTCCGAAAATCTCGGCGCCGTCAGCGATCATTGGGTCGCGCAGCACCGGGCCACGCCGCCGGACGAACTGTGATGCTACCCGCGCTCGACAGCCTCTTTACCCAGCCCGCGCTTACTCGGTCGCGCGTCCGGTCAGCGTATGCCGTCGCGATCGCGACAGATCTACTTCAGGTTCTGCTTGGTCCATTTGGGTGGGCGTTCGCCGACGAGATCCTCGACGGACTCGCGATGCTCGCGATCTCGCGTCTGATCGGCTTTCACGTCCTGCTGCTGCCGACCTTCGTGATCGAGTTTCTGCCGGTGGCCGACGTGCTGCCGACGTGGACCGCCTGCGTCGCGCTCGTGCTCGCCATGCGCCGGCGTACACAAGTGGCCGCCGGACCGCCGACTGATGGTCCGGTGATCGATGTCTAATCAGTTCCGATGGAGAAGCGATGTCTGAGACAACGACAGAGCAAGTGAATCCACCACATGCCGCGCAACCGGCGCCCGACAAAGTCATGCAGCTGATCACCGGCGGATGGGCCGCAAGCATCCTCGGGGGCGCCGCGCGCCACGGTGTGTTCACCGCGCTCGAACGGCAGCCGGACAACGCCGACGGACTCGCGAAGAAGATCGGGGTTTCGCGTCGTGGCGCCCAGGCGCTGCTCGACGGTCTGACCGGTCTCGGCCTGCTGTCGCTGTCGAACGGCACCTACCAGAACACTCCCGAAGCGTCGGCGTTTCTCGTCCAAGGGCAGCCGGCGTACCTCGGCGCAATGGCGGAAGTGTTTCTCGAGGACTACAACACGTGGCAGAAGCTGCCTGAAGCCGTGAGAACTGGAGCGCCGACAGCGGCGGAGACGACCGACGTTGCCGACAATCCGTTTTGGCACGTGCTCGTGCCGGCGATTGCGCCGCTGTCGTTCCCGGTCGCCCGTCAGATCGCCGAGAAGATCGGCATCGCGAACCTGGGCGCGATCTCATGGCTTGACGTCGGCGGTGGCTCCGGTGTGTGGTCGGCGGCGTGGCTACAGCTGAATAAACAGGCGACCAGCTATCAGCTCGATTGGCCGATGGTGAACGCGATTGCGCGGGACTTCGTCGGGAAATTCGGCGTGGCCGATCGATTCAAGACGATCGACGGCGACTTCCACACGGCCGACTTCGGAGCGCGAACCTACGACGCGGCGATCTACAGCCACATCGCTCATCAGGAGTCGCCAGACTCGAACCGCGCGATCTTCAAGAAATTCCGCGAGGCCGTCAAGCCGGGCGGCGTGCTCGTGATCAACGACTTCGTCCTGAACGACGATCGCACGGGCCATCCGTTTGCGTTGATGTTTTCGGCGCAAATGCTCATCGCCACGAAAGAGGGCTTTACCTACCGGCAGGCGGACTACCGCTCGTGGCTCAAGGAAGCGGGATTTTCAGACGTTGAAATCGTGGCGACGCCGACCCCGGCGACCGTCGTCCTCGCACGGTGAGTCTCAACATTTCAGTTGATGGTCATCGAACGGTAAACTGACGGCGGATGCCTCCTCTCGAGGACGTAACGGCGATTCTCCAGCGCACGCCGTCCGTCCTCGACGCGTGGCTGCGCGAGCTGCCAGACGACTGGATCACGGCGAACGAAGGCGGCGAGACCTGGAGCCCCTTCGACATCGTCGGTCATTTGATTCACGGCGACCGGACCAACTGGATGCCGCGTGCGCGAATGATTCTCGAGCGCGGGGAGTCGTCTCCGTTCGAGCCCTTCGATCGCCGCGCGCAATTCGCGGCGTCGCACGGCCGATCATTCGCGAGTCTCCTCGACGAGTTTGCCACCCTGCGACGGGCAAATCTGCGAGCTCTCGGCGAGCTGAACCTCACCGAGGCTGACCTCAGTCGCCGCGGCCGCCATCCGGAACTCGGGTCAGTGACGCTCGGGCAGTTGCTCGCGACCTGGGCGGCTCACGACCTCGATCACCTCTCGCAGATCGCGCGCGTCCTCGCGCGTCAGTATGCCGACCACATCGGCCCGTGGCGCGCGTACCTGCGCGTCATCAGCGGTCTGCCGGGGTAACCCGCCTCAGTTCGAGTCCGGCGCGGCAGCGCGCTTGCACTCCGATGTGTGGACCACAAGAGGCGCGCACGGAGGATTCGATGGCTCTCACCGATCTCGTTCTACGAAAAACGATTGGGCCCGCGCAGCACGCGATGCTCGACTACGGTGTCGTCGCGACGTTCCTGGCGATGGGCGCGCGATTCAAGGGCCGCCATAACGCCGCGGCCGCGCTCGCGTTCATCAACGCCGGGATGGTGCTCGGGCTGTCGCTGTTTACCGACTACCCGGGCGGCGTGTGGCGTCGCATCAGCTTCAAAACGCACGGAGTCGTGGACGGGTTCCAAGCCGCGCTGGCCGGCCTCGGTCCGGTGCTGCTCGGGTTCGCAGGCGACCCTGAAGCAAAGCCCTTCTATGCACAAGCAACGAGCGAAGTCGGCGTGATCGCGATGACCGACTGGGACGCGGGCAACGGATCAGGTGTCCTCGACGAAACGGTCGAGTAGTAAACCCGTTAAATACACGCGCGAACACGCGCGTAGCGCCTGGTATGCGTTTCGCACCTGTCTAAACCGGCAACCAGGACAACAGATATGAAACGCATCCTTTTCTCAATCATGCTCGCCGGCGCGATGCTGCTGCCGGCAGCACCCGTGGCTTCGGCCGCGCAACGCGCGGGAGGTCATGGGCACGTCAGGGCTGGTGTCGTCGTTGGCCGTCCGATCATCGTCCGGCCGTACGGCTTTCCGTATCGGTATTACGATCCGTTCTGGTACGGCTGGGATTATCCGTACCGCGTCTATTCGGGACCTGAGATCGTGACTGGCGGTCTTCGGCTCGAGGTCAAACCGAACAAGGCCCAAGTGTTCGTGGATGGCTACTATGCGGGCGTGGTCGACGACTACGACGGCCATTTCCAGCGCCTGGATTTGACGCCGGGCGGCCACCGGATCGAAATCCGCGCGCCTGGATTCCAGACGCTGTCGTTCACCACCTACATCCAGCCGGATCACACCACCGATTACAAGGCGATGATGGTCCCAGACGGACGGTAATCAGAATTGGTAATCGGTAATTTGGTAATTGGATTGTTCGATTGAGCAATCCGATTACCAAATTATTCCATTACCAAATGTTCTTTCCTTCGATCCCTAGACTTCTCAACGCCACCATCGCCGCAAAGTATCCACACATCCCGTGCACGCCGACGCCTGGCGGTGTGGACGACGAGCACACGTACAGGCCTTTGACGGGCGTGCCGTAGTTGCGCCACGTCGGCCGCGTGAAGAACTGGCGCACGTCGCAAACGCCGCCGGCGATGTCACCGCCAATGTAGTTTTCGTTGTGCGCTTCGACGTCGGCGGACGTCATCACCGACCGCGCGAGCACGCAGTCGCGGAAGCCGGGGGCGAAGCGCTCGATGTGACGTTCGATGCGATCGAGCATGTCGACCGTGGATCCGTGCGGCACGTGGCAATAGCCCCACGCGGTGTGCCGGCCAGCGGGCGCGCGCGACGGATCGAAGAGCGACTGCTGGCTCAGGATCACGAACGGTCGATCCGAAACGCGACCTTCCCACGCCTCGCGCTCGGATGCAGCGATGTCGGCGAGCGACCCGCCAAGATGCAGCGTGCCCGCGCGCCGGCACTCCGCGGCCGTCCACGGAATCGGCGCCGACAGGGCCCAGTCCACTTTGAACACGCCCATCCCGTAGCGATAGCGCTCAAGCTTCCGCCGAAACCAGCCGGGAAATGTGTGGCCGGCGATACGAAGCAGCGGACGCGGCGACAGATCGCAGAGGCGGAGGCGAGCGGGCGGCACGTGGTCGATGTTCGTGACGCGCTCGCCGACGATGACCTCGCCGCCGAGTGCACGCAGATGGCCGATCAACGCGTCGGTGATCTGTTGTGCGCCTCCGCGCGGGAACACCCAGCCCGCGACGTGAGACAGCGCGGTGAGGGTCAGGCCGATGCCCGCTGTGAGCCCGAAGTCGAGCGGCAGCATCCCGTGCCCGGCCGATCCGGCGAGGAGCGCACGCGTGCGCTCCTCTGAAAACACGGTGTTCGCGACGTATTCGATCGAGCGTACGGCATTCCACCCGAAGCGCGCCAGCGCGACGGGATGCCGCGGCACGCTGAGCGGCCCGAGTATGCCGCGCTCCAGCTTGGGCCAATTCGCGACAACAGGCCCAATGAGCGCGCGGTACGCGTCGGCATCGTGGCCGAGCGTCGCGGCGGTGCGCTCGAGCGATCGTTCTGTCGCGATTGCCGAGCCGTCGTCGAACGGATGCGCGATGTTCGAGTCGGGATGGATCCATTCGAGCCCGAACCGCGCGAGCGGCAGCGTTCTGAAGAACGGCGATGCCGCGGCGAAGGGATGGACCGCAGAACAGATGTCGTGGACGAAGCCGGGCAGGGTGAGCTCGGCAGAGCGGGCGCCGCCCCCCGGGGTGTGATTGGCTTCGAGAACCCGAACCTTGAGGCCGGCTTGGGCGAGCACGATCGCGGCGCTCAGTCCGTTCGGGCCCGATCCGATTACGATGGCGTCGATCATGCGAGGGGCCGAGGAAGCAAGATCGATGTCATCGTACTGGTACGCGCGATGGCTCTTCGAGCGGGGGCTCGCGGCGATGTACCTCGTCGCCTTTGCCGCCGCCGTGGTTCAGTTCGTGCCGCTGCTCGGGGAGCGCGGCCTCGAGCCGGTCGGTCCGTGGGTGCAGCAGGTCCCGTTTCGCGCGTCGCCGAGCCTTTTCTACCTCTTCCCGAAAGACGCGGCGTTTCGTGTGTGCGCGTGGTTCGGTGTCGCGCTTTCGCTCCTCGCCTTGAGCACGATCCCGCAGCGGATGGGAACCGTGGCCGCGGGCGCCGTCTGGGCCGCACTGTGGGTGCTGTATCTGTCGTTCGTCAATATCGGTCAAACGTTCTACAGCTTCGGGTGGGAAACGCTGTTGTGCGAAGTCGGGTTCTTTACCATTTTCGCGGGAGGGATTCGATCGGCGCCAAACATCTGGTTGATCATGATCTGGCGCTGGACGCTCTTCCGGCTGATGTTCGGGGCTGGCCTCATCAAACTCCGCGGCGACGAGTGCTGGCGCAACCTCACGTGTCTTGATTACTACTTCGAAACCCAGCCGATGCCCAACCCGCTCAGCTGGTATTTTCATTGGATGCCGCACGGCGTTCACGCGGCCGGCGTCGTGTTCAACCACATCGCAGAAGTTGGATTGCCATTCGCGTATTTCGCGCCGCAGCCGTTTGCGTCGATCGCGGGGCTCGTCACGATCGTCTTTCAGGGAATTCTCATCATCTCGGGCAATCTGTCGTGGTTGAATTGGCTGACGCTCGTCCTCTGCGTTCCGCTCATCGACGACACGTGGCTGTCGTGGCTTCCGATCCATCCTCCCGCGGTGCTCTCGGTCGATCCCGCCTATCAGATCACAGTCTACGTCGTCGCGGCGATTGCGGCGCTGCTGAGCATCGCGCCCGTGCTCAATCTGTTCTCGTCGGGCCAGTTGATGAACGCGAGCTTCGAGCCGCTGCATCTCGTGAATACGTACGGGGCGTTTGGCAGCATCACGCGCGACCGGTACGAGATCGTCCTCGAAGGCACCGACTCGCAGCAGATCGGCAATGCTGTCTGGCGTGAGTATGAATTCAAAGGCAAGCCGGGCGATCCGTCGCGGCGCCCTCCGCAGGTCGCACCGTACCACATGCGCCTCGACTGGTTGATGTGGTTCGAGTCGATGGGGTCGAGGCCGCGCAGCGGATGGTTCTTCAACCTGCTCGGCGGGTTGCTCGAAGGCAACAGCGACACCCTTAGCCTGTTGCGGACGAACCCGTTTCCGAGCACGCCGCCGCGGTACGTACGCGCCCAGTACTACAAGTACACATTCACAACGCCGGATGAACACCGCGCCAGCGGCCGGTGGTGGAACCGTGAGCTGATTGGGACGTTTTACGGCCCCGTCGCGCTTTCACAGAAGTAGGGCAGCCGGAAGAGGGTGGCGCCAGAATCAAAGCCAAATCTCATGAAGCGGTGTCTAATGCCTCAACACTAATCCGGGAGGTCGCGTCTGATGGGCGTGTCTCGGGGCATGGCAGCGGCTGCACTCGGGGTGGCGATCGCGACGGCATCCGGACACGCGTCGGCGGTCCAGCGCGCCGGAGTACCCGATGCGTCGCGGGTGCTCGCGGCGGCGCGAGAAGCTCTCGGAGGCGAGAAAAACCTGGCGGCGGTCAAGACGTTCACCGCGACCGGCCGTACGCGCCAGATTCGCGGCGCCAACCTCGTTCCTATCGAATTCGAAATCAACTGCGAGCTTCCCGCGCGATTCGTCAGGCGCGACGACAGCCCTGCGCAGGACACCGACATTAGTGTCAGCGGCTTCGACGGGGAGACGCTGATTCAGTTCCCGACGCCGCCGAGACCAGGGGGCGCCGCACCCAATCCAGCGCCGCAACGGCTTGTCGCGGCGAAGCAGGATTTTGCACGCCTAACCGTCGGCGTCTTCGCCGCCTCATTTCCGACCTATCCATTGATGTTTCAGTACGTCGCCGAAGGGGAAGCGCCAGAAGGCAAAGCCGACGTCCTCGACGTTATCGGGCCGGGAAATTTTTCCGCGCGTCTCGTGATCCCGCAGGCCACGCATCTCCCCGCGATGTTGATGTGGCAGGGGCCCGCGCCGGGGCAGCGGAAACCGGTCGAGTTGCGGATGTACTACGCCGACTACCGTGACGTGTCGGGTATCAAGTGGCCATTTCGGATTCGCCGAGCGATCGGCGGCGAGACGATTGAGGAGATGGTCTTCGATCGCGTTCGTATCAACGCGAAGGTTGATCCGAAGAAGTTCGAGGCGCCGAAGTGAAGACGATCCCGGCGCTTGTCCTCGCCATCATGTGCGCTCTGGCGCCGAGCCATGCGATCGCGCAAACGCCGCCGGCCACTTCGCTGCTGGTCACGGTGGTTGATCAGACCGGCGCCGTTATCGTCGGCGCGGCGGTCGCGGTCACGGCCGCCACGCCGAACGCGACCCAGACTCCTCCGACCCGCACGTCAGACGCCGGTGTGGCCGTCATTGCCGGTCTTGCGCCCGGCGTGTACACGATCGAAGCCGCATTCGCGGGATTCGAGACGCGCGTTCTCAAAGACGTGCGCTTGCGTGCGGGGGAGAACCGCCAGGTCGCCGTGCTCACGATTCAGCGCGTCGAGACCGCCGTCACGGTGGAGCAGGACAAGCAGCTGGCCGCTTCGGACCGGAATGGTCCGACGTTCGGCACGGTGCTGACCCGCGATCAGATCGAGGAGCTGTCCGACGATCCGCAAACCCTGCAGCAACAGCTGCAGGACATAGCGGGTCCCGGCGCCGTGATTCGCATCGACGGCTTCGAGGGCGGCGCGTTGCCGCCCAAGGCGATGATCCGATCGATTCGCATCGCGCGCGATCAGTTCGCGGCGGAATATCACAACGCGGGCGGTGTCTCGATCGAAATCATCACGCAGCCCGGCGTCGGTCCCGTTCGGTATTTCTCCACCATGAATCTCCGCGACGGCGCGCTGAGTGGCCGAAGCCCGTTCGTGCCGGTGAAAGGGCCCGAGATGAATGCAAACTACGGGTTCGGCATGACCGGTTCGCTCATCAAGGACAAGAGCTCGTTCAGCCTGGGCATGTTCGGCGTCAATTCGTACGACACGCCGAACCTCAACGCGGTCCGTTCGACCGGCTCGACGGCCCGCGCCTTGAGCCAAAAGCGCGTCGGCGACACGGCAATCGTGAACGGTCAGGTCGACTACGCGCTGAGCCTCGATCAAACGCTCCGCTTCGGCTACAACTTCACGCGGTTCGCGAACGGCAACCTCGGAACCGGCGGCTACGACGAGCCCGAGCGCGCCTATTCCACGGAAACCGTCGGCCACACGCTCCGCGCTCAGCACTTTGGTCCGGTGGGGCGCCGCGCCTTTTCGCGGTCGCGCCTCCAATTTCTGTGGACCGACGTCGATGCATCATCGGCGCTTCAGGCGCCGACGATGCGCGTGCTCGACGCGTTCACGAGCGGCGGGGCGCAGCGCGCGGGCGGCGATCACGCGAGGACCTTGAATCTCGGGTCGGATCTCGACTACGTTCTCGGCCGCCACTCGCTCCGCATGGGGGTCGCGCTCGACAGCATCTGGTATCACTCGGATTCGACGACGAACTATCTCGGAACGTACACGTTCGACAATCTCCAGGCGTACCCCAATCAGCCAAGCAACTACACGCGCCGCATCGGCGATCCGAATATCTCTTACAGCCTGGTTCAGGGCGCCGTGTACGTGCAGGACGATATCCGCGTGCGCCGCAGCCTGACAATCACTCCCGGCGTCCGGTATGAGATCCAGTCGCACGTGGGCGATTACACGAACATCGGTCCTCGATTCGGCCTGACGTGGGCACCGTTCCCGCGCGGCCAGACGACGATCCGTGCGAGCGCGGGCGTGTTCTACGACTGGCTGTCGATGAGCACCTTTGACCAGTCGGTACGCGTCGACGGGTTCCACCAGCAGGAAATCAACATCATCAACCCTGCGCTGCCCGTGTCACTCGGCACCGCGACAGTTGCGCCGGCGAATCGGTATCTGTTCGGGAGCGCGTACAACGATCCACGCATGACGCGCGTCAGCGCCGGCATCGACCAGGTGTTGCCGAAGGCGACGCGTGTCGGTGTGACGTACAGCTACGTGATGGGATCGCGCTTGGCGCGGGGTGAAAACCTCAATGCGCCGGTCAATGGCGTGCGCCCCGATCCACGATTCGCGAACGTCGTCGACGCGGTGTCTGATGCGTCGTCGCGACAGCATCAGGTCCAAGTGGACACCACCGTCAACCCAGGGGCTCTTCTGCCGGCATACAGAGGGCCGAAGTTCAGCTGGAAGCGGACGACCGTGTTCGCCAACTACACGCTGAACTTCGTCAAGAACAACACCGACGGCGCGTTCGCGGTGCCGGCGACGGGCAACCTTGAGGGCGAGTGGGGGTCCGCTGTGAACTCGCTGGGGCCGGCGAACGGATTCGTCTTCAACGGATTCGTTTTGGGCGGCGCACCGATCGCGCCGAACGACGTCCGGCATCGCCTCAATCTGCAGTTCAACAATCAGGTGATTCGCAACGTGCTGGTCGGCTTCGGCGTCAACGCGAGCACCGCGCCGCCGTACGACTACACGACTGGCCGCGACGACAACGGCGACGGCATTTTCAACGATCGCCCCGCCGGCGTCGGGCGCAACACGCTGCGCGCTCGCGGACAGGCAACAGCGTTTCTGAGCCTTGGGTACCTGTTCGCATTCGGCCGGAACGCGGCACCGCTGCCGCCTGTCGTCGGCGTGTTCGGCAACGGGGCGGCCGCAGAGGTGAGGACGATCGATCAAGGACCGGCCCGCTACATCCTCCAGTTGCGGGTCAATATTTCCAACCTTACAAACGAGCGGAACTACCAGGGGTTCAGCGGCGTCGCGACGTCGCCATTCTTTGGGCAACCCACGTCCGTGAACGGGATGCGAAAGGTTGATGTCGGGGCTATTCTGAACTTCTAGCTGTGGTATTCTCCGCCGCACAAGGAGTACCACCCATGAATCCAAGACCGAAACTGCCGGCCGAGGCTGTCGCCCTGTACAACGTGTTCATTCACGGCGGCATGAGCCGTCGCGAGTTCATGGACGGCCTCAAGAAATTCGCCGTTGGCGGCCTGACCACCGCCGTCATCGCCGAAGCGCTGATGCCCGACTACGTATCCGCGCAACAGGTGCGCAAAGACGACGACCGGATCGTGGCGAGCTATGTGACGATTCCGTCGCCGCAGGGCAACGGGACCATCAAGGCGTACCTCGTGCGCCCGGTGAGCGCGAACACCAGAACTGAAATGCCGGTCAAGCTGCCGGGCGTTGTCGTCGTGCACGAGAACCGTGGGCTCAACCCGCACATCGAGGACATCGCGCGCCGGTTCGCGCTCGAGAACTTCATGGCGCTTGCGCCGGACGGCATCACGTCGCTCGGCGGGTTCCCTGGCGACGACTTCCGCGGCGGCCAGATGTTCTCGAAGGTCGACGGCAAGAAAATGTTCGAAGACTTCGTCGCGTCCTCTCAGTGGCTGAAGGCGCGCGCCGACTGCACCGGCAGGATTGGGATCACCGGTTTCTGCTACGGCGGCGGCGTGTCGAACAACATGGCCGTGCGCTTGGGCGCGGATCTCGCGGCGGCTGCGCCGTTCTATGGTGCGGTACCGCCCGCGGAGGACCAGCCGAAGATCAAGGCGGCGATGCTCATCCACCACGGCGCGCTCGATACGCGGCTTGCCGCGACGTGGCCCGCATACGACACGGCGCTCAAGGCGGCCGGCGTTCCGCACGAGGGCTACATCTATCCGGACTCCGTCCACGGGTTCAATTGCGACGCGACGCCGGAGAGATTCAACAGAGAAGCGTCGAACCTTGCGATGTCGCGGACGTTCGCGTGGTTCAACAAGTACGTTCGGTCGGAGAACAAAGCCTCCTAGTCGTGAGTCATGAGTCGGGAGTCGTTAGTCGACGTTGCGATAGGTTGTTCGCGACCATCGACTAACGACTAGCGACCATCGACTCTTCTACGGCGCAGCCGCGAAGAACGCGTCCTCTTCTGATCTACAGACCCCCGCAAAGCACGCTGGCAGCCGCATATCCGTCCAGTACACCGCTGGTTGTGGTCTTCGCCTCGAATGACGATCAAGAAGGAAGTGTCGAAAGCATCACAGCCGAACTGAACGCTGATAGAATCCGGCCATGAATACACAGATCCGTTTCGTCACGCTCTTGGTGTTTGTAATGACCGCCGCGCTCAGCGTGGCGGCCCAGAGCGATCGCTTCGAGGTCACCAGCCTGAAGGCCGTGCGTCCGACGATCGTCGCCACGATTGCCGCGTTGCAGAAGGGCGACGTCAAAGCCGCGAAGGCCGCCTTCGACGCCTACGACTCCGCGTGGAACGGCGTCGAGGTGTACATCAACACGCGCGACAAAGAGATGTATGCGGCGCTCGAGCAGGGCTTCCAGGCGCGTATCACCAAGGCGCTCGCCGAGCCCGCGCCGAACGCAGCCGCGATTCGCGCCGACGCGGAGGCGATGCTCAAGAAGTTCGACGAGGCCGTCGCGAACGTGCAGAAAGCCGAGCCGCTCAACTCGCTCTACGACGATGTCGCGCGGCTGCGGATGGAGCGCGCGCATCTGCGCGAGGTCACGCCCGCCGTCAAGGCCGGCGACTTCGCGAAGGCGCGGAAGTCATTCATGGAGTTCGAGGACAACTGGGACAACATCGAGGACCACTTCCGCGAGCGGTCGCTCGACGCCTACAACGGGATCGAGGGCGCGATGCCGCCGCTCGAAAAGGCGCTGAAGGCGGCGACGCCGGACGTCAATCAGATCACCGCGATGGTCAGCAAGATCATGGACCAGTACAACGCCATCGTCACGCAGATTACCAAAGAGGCGAGAGAAGCCCGGTAGCGGGCGTTAGTGCATCAGGCCGTACAGGACGTAATTCACGCCGAGCTTGTACGCCTGATTCGACTCGTCGACGGGAGTGAAACCCGTCCCTGAGAACTCCCAGAAGTTCGAGATGTCCGTGTTGAAGTTGACGATCGCCATGATGCGCTTCGTGGGATCGTTGTTCTCGAACAGCGCACGAAACACGGGCCGGCCCCGGTCGTAGAACTGCGGCACGATGTCGAACGAGTTGATCTCGAAGAACGAGTGCAGGATGGGGTGTGAAGCGTCGAGGTCGTAGAAGCGCGCGCCTGGAATGACCTGCGCCATGTTCGCCTCGAAGTTCGGCCAGCCGCCGCTTCCGCGGTAGAAGTCGTCGCGGAAGTCGTCGAAGATCAAGAATCCGCCCTTCTGCAGGTACGCGCGAAGGCCGGCCGTTTCCGCCGGCGTCAGCCGCCAGAAACTCGCCTCGGTCATGTACGCAACGGGATACTTGAAGAGCTGCGGATCATCCATCGCGACGACGACGCTGTCGTCGACGCGCGGGTTGACGAAGCTGATCTCGGCGAGGATGCGCGTGAGATTGCGCTCGCCCGTCGGGTAGCCGTGCGCCCAGGCCGGTTCGCCACGGTAATAGTAGCCGGCGGGTCCGTGCGTGAAGCGCAGGCGCGCGAACGTGAAGCGCCCGTCATAACCGACCTTCGGCACGTCCGGCTCGAACTCGAATCCGCCGAAGAACGGGCGCTGACGTTGCGCGAATGCCGCGGCGCCGAGGATCAGCACGAAGGCTCCCGCGAAGAGAAGCGCGCGCGCGAGACGAGGCTTCTTCACGATGCCTCTACGTTACATCACATCGGGGGAATGCCGTTGTTCGCGGCAATCAGAATCCGGTTCGACACCGGTTTGCCGTCTGGGCCTTTCCTCAACAGCACGTGCGCGTTCGTGTCGACCTTCACCATGTCCTGCATGCCGGCCTGCATCTGCACGAGCGGGATGCCGGGCGGCACGAGCGATGTGTGCGGGCCCTCCGCCAGATCGGTGACGACCAATAGCCCCGCCGGCGTCTTGTCCACGCTGATCACTTTGCCGAGCGCACCCCACGCGCCGAATTCGTCTTTGCCCGGGAGCTGAGCCCAATTGCGGCCTTTCGTGACGACGCCGGCCATTCCTCCGGTTGGCGGCGGCGCGGCGGGCGTCGGAAGCAGCGGGAAGTAGTCGACGTACAGGGCCCGAGGCGTTTCGTCTTTCCAGTCCACTTCGACGATGTTGACGACGTGGCCGGGCGCGAGAATGCTTTCGTCCGCCGGCACGACATAGCCGACCGTCCAGCCCGAGGCCAGCGGCACGGTTTCCGGCGGGCCGCCGATATGCGGCGCGATCGTGATCGACGCCGGCGTGATCGCCGTCACCTTGCCGCGCAGGAACCAGTTGCCGACCTGGTGGACGACGTTCTGCGCGGAGAGATGCGCGAGCGCCACACCCGCCAGAAGGGCTAGAGTCAAAAACCGCAGACCGAATCGCAACATGCTGATTTCCTTTATTCACTGCGCGCGGGCCCCACCCGACGCGGTACTTCACGCTGATGCTGCTGTCGGCTTCTCAGGCCTCGAGCTCGCATGACCGCAGGCGCTCCTGACTGCTGACTGCCGACTTACATCGGCGGCGCAGATCCGTTAGCCCCGATGAGAATCCGAGTCCCGATTGGTTTGCCGTCTGTGTCCCTGCGCATGAGGACGTTGGCGTTGACGCCGGTGGTGACCATTGACTGCTGTCCGGGTTCGTTCCTGACCTTTCTCACGCCGTCGGGAACGAATGACGTGTGCGGTCCCTCAGAAAGCTCCGTCACGACGAGCAGACCGCCCGGCGCCTTGTTGACGCTGAGCACCTTGCCCAGCGCGCCCCACGCGCCGAACTCGTCCTTGCCCGGCAGCTGCGCCCAATTGCGTCCCTTCGTGACGACGCCGTCGGGCCCGCCGCTCGACGGCGGCATCGGCGGCGGATTGCGGCCGACGAAGTAGTCGACGTACAGCGCACGCGGCGTGTCGCCCTTCCAGTCCACTTCGACGATGTTGACGACGTGGCCGGGTGCGAGGACGCTTTCATCCGACGGCGTGATGACGCCGACCGTCCAACCTGATCGCAGCGGAATCGTCTCCGGCGCGCCGCCGTTCTGCAGCGCGAGCGTGACCGACGTCGGGCTGATCGCGGTGACCTTGCCACGGATGAACCACGCGCCGACGTTGTGCACGCCGTTTTGAGCGGACACGATCGAAGCGCCGCACAACATCACCACTCCCACCAAGAACGGCGCGCGGGCTTGCATCATTCTGATCGACCTTTTCCACTGACGGCGGGGCGACCCGCCGCGCACTTACGCTGATGCCTCGCTCAGGCTTCAAGGTCTTCGCTCGGCATAGCCGCAGGCGCTCTCATTGGCGACTGCTGACTGACTGCTGACTGACTGCTGACTGACTGCTGACTGACTGCTGACTGGTGACTGCTGACTGACGACTATTCTATCGCTCCTGCGCGACCTTAAGAGGTGCGCGCGGCGAGCGCGGCGAGTTGATCGGCCGCGCGGCCTTCGGCGTCGTCTATCGCAACGTCCCTGAACAGGTACCACCGCTCAGTGTGCGTCGCGCCGGCGCCGGGCTCGAGGACGCGCAAGGGCCCCAGCGTCTCGATTTCCATGTACGTGCCTTCCGCGTAGAACTCGTTGTTCGCGCCGTCGTCGGGATACGCGGCGTGAGGTTCATCGTCGAAGCGCTTGATGAACACGACGTCGTGCTCGCCGTCTCGACGCACGAAGGCGCACCAGCCGCGGCGATTGCCGATGCCGAGTTTTTGTGGTTCCATCCGTGCGGCGTCTGGCGTCAGGCGGATCAACTGCGATCCGATTGACCACCGAGGATCGGTGAGATCGGTAAACGACCAGAGGACGAGCGGACACGCCGCCTGCAGCGCTTCGCTGTGAGATTTGCGCCGCGGCAGCGGCACGAACGCGCGCCCGCCAGGCGCGACGACCGTCAGTGCCCAAGGCGCGACGCGAATTGGCCAGCCCGATTGGTTCACGATCTCGTGCTCCACGACCACGCGCGTGCTGTCCGCGTCGATCGTGACCGTCATCCGCTTGCCGATGCCCGCTTCGTCTTTCTGGCGCCGCAGCGTCATCCATCGATCGCCGACCGCGTCAATCTCAATTGGATCGTTGTCGGGCGCGTAGCTCGCAGGCATCATCTCCGGCGCGGCCCAGAGGCGATGGCCGCCCCACGGCCTCCATTCACCGAGCGCGGTAGCCGTCGAGAGTTCCGGAAAGAAACCGAACATGTTGGCGCCGCCGGTGAAGCCGTACCGCAGGATTCTCGGTCCAAGCCTCGCGGCGGCGACGACGTCGATGGTGCCGTTGGTGAGGCGGACGCAGTCGTCGCGTTCGATGAGCGAGACGCGGTCCATCAATCGACGAGACCGACGCCGTAGCTGTGCGTGGGCATGATGTGCCGCCAGCGTGCGATGAGATCGCGGTACGCGGTACCGACCGGGCGGATGTCGCGATCGATGCCAACGAGGCCGCAGGGGTTCACGTGGCCGTTATCTTCGCGAAGCGCCGTGTCCCAGTCCACCTGGTCCGTGAGGCTGTACCAGGTGAAGCCGATGATCGGCACGCCGTCCTGCCGAAGCCGATAGAGGTTCGTCCATTCCTTTCGCAGCCAGTTGGGGGCGTGCTGGATGTCGTGGATGTTCGTCTCGGTGTGCATGACAGGCAGGCGATACCGCGAGAAGTACTGGTGCGTGATCACGTAATAGCCAAAGATTTCCCCGGAGCCTGACGTCGAGCCGTCCTGGTGCACGAGGTGCTCGTTGGTGATGTAGTAGTCGTTCCCCATGACGCAGTGCGCTTTGACGTGGTGTTCGCGAAACCAGTGATACTGCTGGCGTGTCATGCCGTTGTCGATCAGGTACTCGTACATGGCCACACTGACGTCCTGCCCGTAGGTGAGGTCGAGCGAGAGGAACCGCTTCTCGTTGTAGAACTCCGCGAAGTCCTCGCAGTCAGGGTTTTCGGCGTGGAAGTATTCAGACGACTCGCTCTGGACAAAGAGCGCCCGCGGCTGGACCTCGAGGATCGCGCGCATGGCCAGCGTGTTCGCTTTGCAGAGATTGTGGAGCGCGTTGACGAACGCACGATCGCTTTGGAGCCGCTCGTTCCACCAGCCGTACTGCGCCGAGAACAAAGCGGCGATGAAGATTTCGTTGATCGGCGTGTAGTAGCGGACCCACGGAAACCGCGCCGCGAACGCCTTCGCGTACTCGGCGAAGTGCGGCGGCCAGTCAGGGTTCTGAAAGTTGCCGATCCAGTCGGGCACGCCGAAGTGGCACATGTCGACGATCGGACAGATCTTGAGATCGGTCAGCGCGGCGAACGTCTCATCGGCGAACGCCCAGTCGTAGCGGCCGGGGCCGGTGTGCGTCTGGTAGTACGGCGGCCCGTAGCGGAGGAACTCGATCCCGAGCTCGCGCACGAGGCCGAAGTCTTCCCGCCACCGTTTGTAGTGCGCGGCCTTTTCCATCTCGTCGACGCGCACCGTGCGGCCGCCGATGTCGATCGTCGGGTAGCTATTCTCGATCCCGGTCGAGAACATGAACTGCTGCACGTCGCGCCTCTAGAGGATGTCGAGCCGGCCGCCGTCGACGACGAGCGTGGTGCCCGTGATGAAACGGGCGTCGTTCGATGCGAGGAAGCAGATCGCGGCCGCAATGTCATCCGGCTCGCCAACCGCGCCCTCCACCTTTTCGGCGCCGCTCTTGACGTTGGGGTTGTCCCACAGCATTGGCGTGTTGACGGCGCCGGGGGCGACGCAGTTGATTCGGATCTTGCGCGCGGCGAGCTCCTCGCTGAAACCGCGAGTGAACGCCTCCATACCGCCTTTCGAGGCGGCGTACGGCACCACGTTCCGCGTCGTCTCATGCGCGTGGACGGAGCTGATGTTCACGATGGCGGCGCCGCGGGGCATGTGCGGCACGCCGTACTTGCAGAACAGGAAGACCGATCGGAGGTTGACGTTCAGCACGTGGTCGAAATCCTCGTCGGGCAGGTCGACGATCGGCTGAAAGGTCATCATCGCCGCGTCATTCACGAGGACGTCAATGGAGTGCCACGCGCGGACGGTCTCCGCAACGGCGGCCTTGATGTCGGCCGGGACGCCGACGTCGGTTTTGATGAACATCGCATGGCCGCCGTCTTTGGCGATGCTATCGACCGTGGCCTGGCCGTGCTCGCTGTTGAGATCGACGACCGCGACGTCGGCGCCTTCGCGGGCAAACCGCAGGCACGCCGCGCGGCCGATGCCCGAGCCGCCGCCAGTCACGAGACAGACTTTGCCTTTGAAGCGCACGGAGGAGGGCGGGTGCAAGAGGCGAGCCGGGCAATTAACAATTTACAATTTGGAATTTACAATTCGCGCTATGACCTCATCGGTACTTGAACGCTTTCTTCGTTACGTCGTCATCGACACGCAATCCGACGAAACCAGCTCGACCTACCCGAGCACCGCGAAACAGCATGACCTCCTTCGTCTTCTCGTAGACGAGTTGAAAGCGATTGGCCTTTCAGATGCCGCGCAGGACGAGCATGGGTACGTGTTCGCGACCGTGCCGGCGACCACGACGAGGGCCGATGTGCCCGTCATCGGGTTCATCGCGCACGTCGACACATCGCCCGAGATGAGCGGCGCGGGTGTGCACCCGGTCGTGCACAGGGACTACCAGGGCAATGAGATCCTGTTCCAGGATGATCCGTCGATCAGTCTGCGGCTCGACGACAATCCAGAGCTTCGCGAACAGATCGGCCACGACGTCGTCACGGCTTCAGGCCGGACGCTGCTCGGCGCGGACAACAAGGCGGGTGTCGCCGAGATCGTGGCGGCGGCGGAGTATTTCATGGCGCATCCGGAAATCGCGCACGGCACAGTCCGCATCGCCTTTACGCCGGACGAGGAAGTCGGCGCCGGGACTCGGTATTTTGACATCGCGCGGTTCGGCGCGCGCTACGCGTACACGATGGACGGCGGCAGCAGGGGAGAGCTCGAGATCGAGAGCTTCTCGGCGGACGCGATGACGATAGCGTTCCAGGGCCGCAACACGCACCCGGGGTACGCGAAGGGCAAGATGGTCAACGCCATCAAGGTCGCCGCAGACTTCATCAATCGACTGCCAAAGACTGAGTTGTCGCCGGAGACGACCGCGGACTATGAGGGGTACGTGCACCCCTACGTGGTGAACGCCGCCGTCGATCGGACATCCGTCAAGGTGCTGATTCGCGACTTCGACACACGCGCGCTCAAGGTGAAGGAAGAGTTTCTGACGAATCTCGCGGCGGACGTCGTTCGCGACTGGCCGGGAGCGACGTTCGAGCAGACGATCGAGGAGTCGTACCGCAATCTGAAAGACGTCCTCGTGCTGCATCCCGAAGCGGTCGAATACGCGCGCGAGGCGATCCGCCGGAGCGGCCTCGTCGTTCGCGAGCGTCCCATTCGCGGCGGCACTGATGGTTGCCGCCTCTCGTTCATGGGGCTGCCAACGCCGAACATCTTCGCCGGCGAGCACAACTTCCACTCACGGCTGGAGTGGGTGTCCGCTCAGGACATGGAGAAGGCGGTCGAAGTGATCGTCAACCTCGCGCGGGTCTGGGAAGAGCGGGCGTAGTGGTGTCGACGAGGATCACCGCCGAGTGTATTCGACCGTTTGGATCGTGACCCGCCCATTCTGCGGCAACGGAACCACGAGCCTCTCCTCCTGCCGCTCGCCCAGGGTGAGCACCAGTTGATTCCCCTGAACGACGAAGTGACCGGAGTTCACAGGGTCGGCTTGCTCAGCCGCGTCGAAATCAAAGCGGCGAACGTCTCCGCCAGGCGCGCGAATGTCGTCGTAGGCGCGATACACCCGGCCATCTTCCGAGAACAAGTACATATGTAGCGCGTTGACGAACCCGCCAGAGCCCGCTCCGGCGCCGATCACGGAGACGAACTTCGGCTTGGTGCCAACATACAGCCCGGCGAGCGCGCGGGCGGCCGGACTGACAGGGTTCGGCGCGTTTCCGCCCATCTCGACGCGCGCGGTTGCGATCAAGGCGTTGAACGACGGCAGCGCGACTTGCCACGCTTGGGGGCTCGCGGCTTGGGCGTCGATGACCGCCGCCAATCCGCGCACGACGATCACCAGCCGAAGCCGCGGCTTCGGCCCGCCGAACGGAGCCGCTTCCGCAAACTGCGCGACGTAGGCGGCGTCGGCGCCCGTGATCGACACGTTTCCGAATGTTGGAACCGCGGCGACCCGTTCCTCCTGATACTGCGGATCGATCCAGTCCCGAAGCAGCGTCTGGCGAAAGCGCGCCGCTATGTCGCCAGGAGCCGGACGGAAGTCATAGACTTGGAGCGACGCATTGATTTTGGTCGACTCGTAGTTTTCCGGCGGTCGCAAAGCGCTGTGCAGCAGATCGGCGGGTGGCACATATCGCAATCGCGGCCTCTCGGTCTGTGCGTGAACGACGGCCGATACGACAACTGCCACCGCGATAACAAGGTTCCTCATGCACGTGGCTCCCTGCCGAGTCTACGCCTGCCTGCGCGGAGTCACCATACAATCCATGGCATGGACGACGTCCTGGCCACGCGGGCCGCGACGGCCCCCGACGCGCCTGCCATCAACGCGCTTGTGAATTCTGCCTACCGCGGCGAGAGTAGCCGCGCCGGCTGGACGACGGAGGCGGATCTGCTCGGCGGGCAGCGAGTCGACGTGGAACGGATCGAGGAGATCATCGCGACGCCCGGCAGCGTCATCTTGATCCACGAGCGCGACGGCGCGCCAATCGCCTGCGTGCTGCTCGAGCGAACGTCAGACACGCAGTGTTATCTCGGGATGCTCACCGTGAAACCGGCGCTCCAGGGCGACGGCATCGGCCGGCGGATGCTCGACGCCGCGGAGCGCTGGGCGATCGAGGCCTGGGAGTCGCGCGTGATGCACATGACGGTGATCACGCTCCGCACGGAACTGATCGCTTGGTACGAGCGCTGTGGGTACCGGCGGACGGGCAAGCGCCAGCCGTTTCCGTACGGCGACGAGCGCTTCGGCCGGCCGAAGCGGCCGGATCTCGTCTTCGAGGTGTTGACGAAGGCTCTCGACGGCCAGGACTAACGTCCTGCGCTACTTCAGGTGCTTGGCGACGAACGTGCCGTCGTCGTCGTGCTTGTCGCGTTCGAGCGTGCCTTTGATCTCGTCGCCGTTGAGCGTGCCGATGAAATGATGGAACCGCTCGCCTTCGGGGCTGCTGGCCGGACGCGTGGTCACCTTCCACTTGATCTTGTTGCCGTCGATCGATCCTTCGATCGGGAATTCCATGCCTGATTTCACGACCACCTTGCCCGTCGCGTTCGTGCCGGTCTGCGTCATGATCCACTGTTCGTCGACGATCCGGCCTTTGTAGTGCTCGATGTGGACCTGCCACGTGCCGGCCATCTGCGCGGGACGCTGCTGCGCGGCCGTGCCAGACATCATCACGGTCGATGCCGCCAACAGAACGAACAGTGTCTTTCGCATCTCATCCTCTCATTTGACGCTGATCTTATAGGCACCGACGTTGTTGAATCGCGCGCCGACCCGCACATAGTACTTGGACTGCGCCGCCGTCATGAAGGGGATGTCCATCGTGGACACGGCTTCATCCGAATCAAGGCTCTTGATCTCATGGTTGTTGCCGTCCAGGACCGTGAGCGTGGGGTGCAGAGTCGTCGAATCGTTCTCGAGGTGCGCGGTCAGCTGGCCAGCGCCGTTCGACGTCACGACGAAAAAGTCCGCGTCCATCGCGTCCATGATGTTGGCCTCGAGACGCGCGCCGAGCGAGAGCGGCGTGGCCTTCATGTAATCGTCATTGGGCTCGTATCGATCGAACTTCTTCAGACCGGTGACGCTGATGGTGTACGCACCTGGATTGTTGTAGCGCGCGCCAACGGCGATGAAAAAAGTGGTCTCTGATTCACCGGAGAAGTTGCACTCCATCCGGGCCAGCGGTTCGTCGGACTCGTTCGCGCACAGGTTGTGGTGCACCGCATCGGTGACGTTCAGCGTGGGGTGGAGCGTCGTCGATCCGTTTTCGACGAGGGCCTGAAAAATATCGCGAGGACCTTTCGGCGTCGTCACGCGGTAGAAATCGTTGTCGCCGGCGGCTGAAATGGCGGCGGAGATCTTCGTGCCCGGCGGAATGACGTTCACGTGATCGAAGTCGTTGTTCGGCTCTTGTTCCTGACCGCGCGTCTCGACCGCTCGAGGCGTTTCGAGCCGGACGAGCGCGTCCAGGTTGTTTTTCGCGGGCTTGTAGTCCGGATCCTTCGCGAGCGCCTGCTGATAATTGTGACGCGCGGTCGCGACGTCTCCCCCCTCAGCTGCCAGCGCGCCGATATTTGTGTATACGGCGGGAACAGGCACCTGCGCGGCGACCTGTTCGAAGATCTTCCGGCTCGCATCGAACTGCCCGGCCTTCACGAGGTTGACCGCGGCTTGCAGTTGCTGCTTGAGCGCGGGATCAGTGAGTGGCTGGCCGGTGATCTGCTGATATTGGTTCTCGATCACCGTCACGTCCGTGATGGTGGTGAAGTTGTTCGTCGTCGACTGCTGTCCGCCGCCGCCGCCGAACTTCAACAGTCCGATGAGCGCGACGACGATGGGGACGCCCACGCCGGTCCCCCACTTGTACCAGTTGATCTTCCGTCGCTGGCTCGGTGCTGACTCGACCTGCGTCATGGGGTCCTCCGGCGTGCCGGCCATTATGCCGCAGACAGAAGCGACTGCGCGTCTTTCCAAATCAGCGCCGCCAGGTCGCCCGCGGGAATCGCCGCGGCCATCGCGGCCGATTGCCCGGCCCAGACCTGCATCCGGTGATGGTCGCTCGCGGCGGCGCCGGCCTCTTTCATCGCGGCGGTCAGACCGCGTTGAACCGGATACGGCGCCGGCGATGGTGCGTCCGGAGCGGCGGAGGCCCGGACGAAGTCCGTCGCGATTGCGCGGCCAAGTCGGCCGGTGAACGCGCGCGTCAAGGTCGTGCCTTCGGGCTCGAGGTCGGCAAGCGCGTTGGCCCAGGCCGGATGCGTATGCGCTTCAGGACATCTGAGGAAAGCGGTTCCGATCATGGCCGCGCTTGCGCCAAGCGTGAGGGCGGCGGCGACACCGCGGCCGTCGGCGATTCCGCCCGTCGCGATGATCGGCAGATCGAGGTGATCCGCGAGCCGCGGGACGAGGGCGATGAGCCCGATGCCCTGATGCTCGGCCGCCGCCTGATCGAACGCGCCTCGATGGCCGCCGGCTTCATATCCCTGCGCGATGACCGCGTCGGCTCCCGCCTCTCGAGCCAGGCGGGCTTCGGCGAGCGTGGTGGCCGTCGCGAACCACGCGATACCACGATCCTTCAACCGCTGAACGAACGCTGGCGGAAAGACACCCATGATCGAGGACACGGCAGTCGGCGCGGCTTCGATCAACGCGTCGCATTGCGCCTTGAAATCCTGCAGCGCGTGGTCGCCGGCGTTCGGAGCGACCGCGGGTCCCCATCCCTCGAGAAATGCTCGGACGCGCGACTCCGCGTCAGCGTCGCGGCGGGGAGGTGGGTCAGGAATCCAGAGATTGATCTGAAACGGGCCCCGGCTGCCAGCGCGAAATTCTTCCGCCCACGCGCGAATGCCCGCCGGCGGCGTCGGCAGCGCGCCCATCGCGCCCATGCCGCCGGCGTTCGCGACCGCGATCGACAGGCTCGCCGGACACGCGCCCGCCATCGGCGCGAGCAGGATCGGCATCCGGAGTTCGTACCGGCGGCAGAACTCCGCCGCTCGCTGCACAGGGCGCATCGCGCTCAAAAGTCGATCGGCCATGAAGCGATCGTAGGGCATGACGGCTGAACAGCAATCCGGTTTTAGGGTCGCCGCGTAAATGAGGCTGGAGGTTTCATGTTGGAACTGAACAAGGCCATCGTCCGGAAAGGGTTCGAGGAAGGATTGAACAAGCGGAACGATGCGGTGTTCGATGAGTTGCTGGCGCCGACCTACGTGAATCACAACCTGCCGGCGCCCGTCCCGGGTCCTGAAGGCTTCAAGCAGGTGCTGGGGATGTTTACCAGCGCCTTTCCGGATATCCACATCACGCTCGAAGATGTGATCGCGGAAGGCGACAGAGTCGTCACGCGCGGCTACTTCACCGGTACCCACCGCGGCGCGTTCATGAACGTGCCGGCGAGCGGCCGCAGCGTGAAGGTCAGCTACATCGACATCTGGCGCATCGCAGACGGCCTCGCGGTCGAGAACTGGGTGCAGATGGATCTGCTGGGGCTCATGCAGCAGATCGGAGTCGGGCCTGTCTAGGCAGGTCTGAAGACCTGCGCTAGACGTTCACCTCTTATCTACCACGACGACTCCGCCCTTCAGCACGACCTTGGCGCGGAGCATGTTGTGGATGCCCTCCATCGGGTTGCCGTCGAGCAGCACGACATCGGCGAGCTTGCCTGCCTCGAGCGTTCCGAGTTGATCGCTCATGTTGATGTAGGCCGCCGTGTTCGGTCCCATCATCTTGACGATGTCGGGCATGGAAAGGACGACGGCGTACGACTTCAGCTCGTGCTCGAGCCCCGCGCGCGGCTCGTAGCCCGTGTCGGTGCAGTAGCCGAGGACGCCGCCGCGATCCCAAATCGTGCGCGCGTTGACGATCGTGAAGCCGGCTTCCTGACCGGATGCAACGCCTTCGAGCAGATCGGCTCCGGCGATCGACTCCGGCCACGGCTTGCCGTCGCGGAACTTCGGGGTGTTGTCGCTGGTGAACACGTTGATGACGGGCGCGCCGAAGCCGATCGTGCCGAGAATGATCGTTCCGCTGTCGGCGAGCTTCTGGGCCTGTGAGCGCGTCACCCAGTCTTTGTTCGGCAGGTGCACCAGGCGCCGCACGCCCGCGTCGATCGCGGCGACCATCGCCGTGGAACTGACGGCGTGTACCTGGACCGTGACGCCGACCTTCTTCGATTCATCGACGATCGCCTTTAACACTTCGATTTCCTGCGGGGGCGGGCCAGGCTCAGGCTGAAGCACGATCTCGCCGGTCCACTTGATCCCCATCGCGGCCATCTTGCGGACCTGCTCGCGGGCGCCCTCGATCGTGTTTCCCGCGAGCGGCCGCGTGACGCCGGACGACGGGATGACGCGTGGGCCGTTGATGACGCCCTTTTCGATGTGGTCGCGGAGCGTGATGTTTCCGTCGGGAGGGCCGCCCCCGGAGAGGATCGTCGTGTAGCCAGCCTCGAGCAGGGCCTGCATGTCCGCCTTCTCGTTCGGGCCGGTGTTGATGTGCTTGTGCGCATCGATGTAGCCGGGCATCGCGCTCATGCCCTTGGCGTCGATCGTCTTCAAGCCTTGCGTGTTGGCCGGGCCCGCCGACACCGAGACGATCTTTCCAGCCCGGACGACGATCGTGCCGGAGGGGATCACCGTGCCGTTGCCGACGATGACGCGCGCGTTCGTGATCGCCACGTCCTGGGCGTGTGTCGCGGCCGTGAACAGGCCGAGAAACGCCGCCGTCAGCGTGCGCTTCAGGACACGTGAGGACGTCAGGTTTCCCATTTTTTCCAAGCCTCCGAAAATTTGGATAAGGCGTCGAAAAGATCGCCGGATTATAGGCCCGAACCGGCGAGAAGGGCAGAACAACCAAGGTAAAATGCCCCATCTTCATCTACCATTTACACCTAAACGAAAGGAAGGCGCACATGCGGTTTTGGAGAGTTGTCGCGACGGTTGCGTCGCTGCTCGTGCTTCCGTCGGTGGCGTTCGCGCAGGCGACCATCGCCGGCAGCGTGAAGGACGCGTCCGGCGCGGTACTGCCTGGAGTCACGGTAGAGGCGGCAAGCCCGGCGCTCATCGAGAAGACGCGCACGGCCGTGACCGACGGCGAGGGCCAGTTCAAGATTATCGACCTGCGGCCGGGCACGTATTCGGTCACCTTTACGCTCGCCGGGTTTTCGACGCTGAAGCGAGACGGGATCGAGTTGACCGGCACGTTCACGGCGACGGTCAACGCCGAGCTGAAGGTCGGCGCGGTCGAAGAGTCGATTACGGTCACCGGTGAAACGCCGATCGTCGACGTGCAGAGCGCGAAGACGCAGTCCGTGCTCACGAACGACATCGTGACGGCCATCCCGACGGCGCGCAACTACCAGAACCTGCACGTGCTCGTGCCAGGCATCACGATCGCGGCCGGCAATCAGGACGTCGGCGGGTCGGGCGGCGACCAGCAGATCTTCTTCCATACACACGGCGGCAGCGACTTCGACTCGCGCGTCCAGGTCAACGGCCTGATGGTCGGCGACTCGTCGGTCGGCGGCGGCCGGACGCTGTTCATCCCGAGTGTCGGCACCGCGCAGGAAACCGCCATCACCACCTCCGGCGGCCTCGGTGAATCAGAGACGGCCGGCGTCGTCGTCAACATCATCCAGAAGGACGGCGGCAATACGTTCAAGGGGTCCGCGTTCGCCACCGGCGCCGGCGGCGGGATGATCAGCAACAACTACGACGACAGCCTCAAGGCGCAGGGCCTCCGCGCACCGAACAATGCTAAGAGCCTGTATGACTTCGAAGGCACGTTCGGCGGACCGCTCAAGAAAGACCGGCTGTGGTTCTTCTCGGATGCGCGCTTCCACGGCAACTACAACTACATCGCCGGGATGTATCCGAACCTGAACGCCGGCAACGTCAAAGCGTGGACCTACGCCCCTGATCTGTCGAACCAGTCGCTGCTGCATTCGTACTGGCCGAGCGAGTCGCTGCGCCTCACGTGGCAGGCGACGCCGCGCAACAAGTTCGTCGGCTACTACGAAGATCAGCTGCGCTGCGTGTCATGCGCGGGCGGCGCGGCAGGCATCTGGGGCGGCGGTTCAGCGACGCAGGCCCCCGAAGCGGCGGGCCACGGCATCATCGCGCACCCGAGCAACGTCGGCCAGATCATCTGGACGTCTCCGGTCAGCAATCGCGTCCTGCTCGAGTCCGGCTTCAGCGTGCGCCAGGTCCGCTGGGGTAACGAGCCGATCGCGCCGGCGAACGACCCGGCGTTGATCCAGGTCAGCGCGCAGGGCGGCAGCATTCCGGGTCTCAGCTACCGCGCGTGCAACTGCGGCGGCAAGAGCGGCATCTTCACCTACGCGGCGCGGGCGTCGATCACCTACACGTCCGGATCGCACTCGGCGAAGTTCGGCTACAACAGCACGCTCTTCAATCAGGATCGCGTGACGAACAATCCGAACGCGCTGAGCTACCGGTTCACGACGCCGGATCCCGGCGGCGTGCCGAACCAGTTGACGATGAGCGCGACGCCGTTTTGGTATCGCGTGAACGTCTACACGGGTGGGTTCTACGCGCAGGATCAGTGGACGTTGAACCGCCTGACGCTCGGCGGCGGCGTCCGCTACGATCTGTTCTTCACCCACTTCCCCGCGGCGCAGGTCGGCCCGACGCGCTTCATGCCGGTCCCGCTGGTGTTCGACGACACGAGCTACGCGCACCTGCAGGACCTGACGCCCCGCATGAGCGCCGCGTATGACGTGTTCGGTACCGGCAAGACGGCCATCCGCATGAGCTTCGGGAAGTACCTCGTGGCTCAGGACGGCGGCGCGTCTCCGCTCGGGCAAGGTGCGGCACCGGTCGCGCGAATCCCGACGAGCATCAATCGGGCGTGGACGGATTCGAACAACAACTTCATTCCCGATTGCGATCTGCTGAACCTCAACGCCCAGAACCTCACGGCGTCGGGCGGCGACGTGTGCGGTGTGGCGTCGAACTTGAACTACGGCAAGCAGGTGTTCAGCACGAACTACGATCCGAACTTCCTGCGCGGCTGGGGCGTCCGTCCGTATAACTGGGAACTCGATCTCAGCGTGCAGCATCAGATCCTCCCGCGCGTGTCCGTCACGGTCGGCTACTTCCGCCGCTGGTTCGGCAACTTCGCGGTGACGAACAACCTCGCGCTGGCGCCGAGCGACTACAACACGTTCAACCTCCCGGTGCCGAACGATGCGCGGCTGCCTATCAGCGGCACGCTGACGGGGTTCACCGACGTGTCGCCGGCCAAGACTGGCCAGGTGAATAACTTCGTGACGTCGGCGAGCAGCTTCAGCGGCGGCGTGACCGATCACTGGAACGGCGTGGACTTCACGGTAAACGCCCGGCTGAAGGACGTGAACCTCCAGGGCGGCGTGGATACGGGCAAGGAAGCGACGGACTTCTGTTCGCTCGCGACCCAAATCCCCAGCCTCCAGACGCAGTTCCTCACGGGTGGGCAGTTCAGCAGTGTGGGCGGCCAGACGCCGTTGCAGTACTGCAAGAACGACGGAGTCTTCCTGACGCAGGTCAAGATGCTCGGGTCCTACCTGGTGCCGAAGGTCGGCGTGCAGGTCGCGGCGACGTTCCAGAACATTCCGGGGCAGCAGACGCAGGCGGTCTGGGCGACGCCCAACGCGACGGTGCAGCCGCTCCTCGGCCGAGCGCTGTCCGGTGGTGCGGCGAACACCTCGCTCGCACTCCTGCCGGTCAACACGTACTTTGGTCCACGTGTGAGCCAGCTCGATTTCCGTGCGTCGAAGATTCTGCGGTTCGGCCGCACGCGCTCGCAGGTCTCGGTCGATCTCTACAACGCGCTGAACTCGAACACGGTGCAGACGTTCAACAGCGCGTACCTGCCGACGGGCACCTGGAACATCCCGACGCTGATCCTTCCGGCGCGGGTCGTGAAAGTGTCGGCGCAGTTCGATTTCTAATCGGCGGCTGTACGCCGCGGCCAACCATCCAGGGGTAAGATCGCGTCTAAGCGATCACCTATGGAGGCTGGCCGCGGCCCCCTCCGCGTCATCCGGCGGATGCGCCGCGTCCTGCGGCTGACGCTTCTCTCAGCGGTCCTGTTTCTCATCACCGATTCAGTCTTCGCGCAGGATCTTCCCGAGTTTCGAGTCCAGCGGGCCGATGTTCCGCCAACGATTGACGGCCGCCTCGACGATGCGGTGTGGCAGAGGCCTCCGCTTGATTTGGCTGAGTGGATCACATACAACCCGTTGAAAGGCGAGGCGGGCGGTCCAAGGACCGAGGTTCGGGTCGCCTACGACGACCGCTATCTCTACTTCGCATTTCACTGCTTCGACAACGACCCCTCGAAGATCCGGACGACGATCAGCAAGCGCGACACCGTGTTCAACGACGACTGGGTCGGCTTGAGCCTCGATTCCGCGGCGTCGGCGCAGTCCGCCTACCACCTGCTCGTGAACCCGAGCGGCGTCCAGATGGACGCCCTCAACACTCAGACATCGGGCGAGCAGTTCGACGCGGATTTCGTCTGGGACAGCGCAGGCGCGATCACCGCCGATGGGTTTGTCGTCGAGATCCGGCTTCCGCTGCAGTCGATTCGGTTCCGGGGCGGCCCCAACGTGAGGATGGGCATTCTGTTTTGGCGGCGCGTGAGCCGCACCGGCAAGTCGTACTCGTGGCCCGACCTGCCGCCGGGGCAGTGGGTCTTCAATCGCCACGCGCACCTCGTGTTCGACAGCCTCAATCCGCGGCGCCTCGTCGAGGCGCTGCCGAGCGTGACGTATCCGCTGCGTCAGACGCGGGCAGCACTCGATCGCTGGAACATCGCCGACGGGAATATGAGCTTCGGCGTGAGCGGGAAGCTGGGTATTACGTCGAGCACGACGATCGAAGCGACCGTGAATCCTGATTTCAGTCAGGTTGAGAGCGACTCGTTCCAGGTGCAGGTGAATCAGCGCTATCCGATCTTCTATTCGGAGAAGCGGCCGTTCTTCATGGAGGGCATGGGGCTGTTCAACATCTCCGGGACGGGCGGCGATTCCAACATGCGGACCGCGGTCCACACGCGGCGGATCGTCGATCCGAGCTGGGGCACGAAGGTTGTCGGCACCGTGGGTAAGACGACGTTCGGGGTGCTGAGCGCGTCGGATTCGACGCCGGACACCGGTGGTGATCCCGACAACGGCGTCGTGGGAGCGCACAAGTTGTTCGTCATCAGCCGGGCGGCACAGTCGCTGGGCGGATCGAACTACATCGGCGCGATCGCAACCGACACGGAGCAGGGGAGCGCGTTCAATCGCGTGGCCGGCGCCGATTTCTCATGGCGCCCAACGCCGTCTTACCAGCTGGTGGGGATGGCGTTGGCGTCAGACACGGGCGGCCTTTCGGTGACGAGGCACAGCGGCCGCGCGGCGGAGCTGGATTCGGATTTCAGCACTCACCGTGTGACGGCGAACGCCTACATCCAGCACTACGACCGCGATTTCCAGATGGATACGGCGTTCTACAATCGGACAGGCTTTACGTCATTGATTACATACGACGCGATCGACTTCTATCCGCGCTCGAATCGATTCGGCGTGCTCCACGTGTTCCCGTTCGTCTGGGGCGAGTTCGGCTACGACGAAGTGCAGCGCGGCTACGAGCGGACGATCAACACCGGCGTGCGCTTCAACTTTTCACGACAAGGCTGGCTGAGCGCCTCGTACATCGACGGCTACGGCCCGTGGCTTGGTCAGCGCTACAAGACAGCCGGCGGCATCAACATCAACGGCAACGCGCAGGTGCTGCGGTGGCTCGCGTTCAACGCGTTCGTCAGTCGTGGACCGCAGATTTACTACGATCAGACCAATCCATTTCAGGGCGCAGCGGCCAGCGCCGGCGGCGGCGTGACACTGCAGCCCACGGCGCACATCAGACAGAGCATCGACTACAACGGTGAACGGTTCGATCGCCAGTCGACCGGCGAACGCGTGTTCACGGTGCACATCGTCAACACGAAGACGACGTATCAGTTCGACCGGCATTTTCTGATTCGGTTGCTCGAGCAGTTCGACAGCTCGCGCAGCCAGCTGCTCAGCGATCTCCTCGCGTCGTACGAGTTCGTGCCCGGTACAGTGTTCCAGGCCGGATACGGATCGATCTACGAGCGCGCGACGTTCGATGGCGGTATCGCGACACCCGCGTCTGTGGGCCGGTACCTGACGACCAGCCGCGGATTCTTTCTGAAGGTCTCCTACCTCCATCGGTTTTAGACCCGTGAACTACAATCGGTTTCGTGAAATCCGCGCGCGAGCGTCAAAACGCGGTCGCCGTGCTCGTGTTCGGCGCGTGCGTCATCGGGCTTGCGCCGATCCTCGTCCGCCTCACGGCAACCGGACCAGCCGCCGCTGGCTTCTGGCGCCTGACCTTTTCGCTCCCGCTGCTCGCAATCCTCGCCCTCAAGACGACGGGCGCTGTCGGAACGCCGAGCCGCCTCTCTTGGCTCGCCGGCCTCGCGTTCGCGCTCGACCTCGGCTTCTGGCACTACGGCATCGCGAATACGTCGGTAGGGAAGGCGACGGTCCTCACCAACCTCACGCCCATCGTCGTGACCGGCATCGCGTGGGTCTGGTTGGGTCAGCGGCCGACGACGCTGTTCTTGGTAGCGGTCGTGTTGTCCGTCGCGGGCGCGTGGATCATGGCGTCATCGCGCAGCGTGGGCTCAGTCGGTCCGAATCCGCGTCTTGGTGACACGCTGTCGTCGATCACGGCGGTCTGGTACGCGCTCTACTTCCTCGCGGTCAGCGCGGCGCGCCGGCACGAAGCGGCGAGTTGCGTGATGCTCTGGCTGTCTGCCACAGCGGCCCCTCTGCTTCTGGCGGCGGCGGTCGTGCTCGGTGAGCGCATCATCCCGGCGACGGCCGGCGGGTGGAGTGCGTGCATCGCGCTGGGCGTCATGCACGTCGGCGGACAAGGATCGATCGCGTGGGCGCTCGGACGGCTACCGCCCGCCAACGCCTCGGTCACCGTTCTCGTGCAGCCCGTCGTCGCGTCGCTGCTTGGGTGGTTGCTGTTCCACGAGCTATTCAGCACGTGGCAGGTCGCCGGCGGCGCGATCGCGCTTACTGGGGTGGTACTGGCTCAGAGAGCATCGCGGGCTTGAGTTGGCGCGCTTCCATCCAGCGCCAGGCCGACGCGACGATCTCGTCCAGGCTCTGGCGCATCGGCATCCAGCCGAGATCTTTGTTGATGCGATCCGAGCTCGCGACCAGCACCGCGGGATCGCCAGGGCGCCGCGCCGCGACGAAGAACGGTACGCGGCGTCCGGTGACCCGTTCGGCCGTGTCGATCACTTCCTTGACCGTATAACCGGAGCCGCCGCAGCCTAGGTTGTAGGCCCGGCAGATCCCGTCTTCGGCCATCGCGTCGAGTGCCATCACGTGTGCCCGCGCGAGATCTGACACGTGGATGTAGTCGCGCACGCAGGTGCCGTCGCGGGTCGGGTAGTCATCGCCAAACACGGTCACCGGTGACGAGTTGACGGCCGCAGCCTGGAGGACGAGCGGAATGAGGTGCGTCTCCGGCGAGTGCCGTTCGCCGCTGCGCTCGGTCGCCCCAGCGGCGTTGAAGTACCGCAGGCTGACCGAGGAGAGCCCGTACGCGCGAGCGTACCAGCGCAGGGCGCGCTCGAACGCGAGCTTCGTTTCACCATACGGATTCGTCGGATTGGTCGCCGCGAGTTCCGTGATCGGCTGTTCCTCGGGCTCTCCGTACACGGCGGCCGTGGACGAGAAGACGAGGCGGTTCACCCCGGCTTCGTGCATGGCGTCGAGCAGCGTCAAGCCCGCGAGGAAGTTATTGCGGTAGTACTTCGACGGCGTCGTCATCGACTCGCCGACGAGCGAGTCGGCCGCCAGGTGAACCACCGCTCGTGCGCCAAACGCCCGCAGCTCGGACAGGAGCCGCGTGCCGTCCTTCAGATCGAGTTCGGCGAACCGCACGCCTTCCGGGATCGCGTCGCGATGGCCTTTCGACAGGTTATCGAGGACGAGCGCTTCGTGTCCGTGCTCGACCAGCGTTTCGGTAACGACGCTGCCGATGTAGCCGGCCCCGCCGGTAACAACCACCCGCACGGTTCTGCCTTACGCCGTCGTCGCCAGCTGCTCGCCAGTCACGAACTTGCGGTAGTGGGCAAGCGCCTGGGCGACGCACTGATCCATGTTGTAGTACTTGTAGGTTCCGAGGCGCCCGAGGAACTGCACGCCCGGGGTTTGGTTCGCGAGGGCCTGGTACTTCCGGTACATCTGCTGGTTCTCCGCGCGCGGAATCGGATAGTACGGATCTCCGTCGGCCTTCGGGAACTCATAGACCAGCGTCGTCTTCGGGTGCTTCTGGCCCGTGAGGTGTTTGAACTCCGTGATGCGCGTGAACGCATTCTCGTTCGGATAGTTGATGACCGCCACTTCCTGCTCGAGCTCCGTGTTCCGCGTTTCGAACTTGAAGTCGAGCGATCGGTACGGCAGCCGCCCGAACCGGTAGTCGAAGAACTCGTCGACCGGGCCGGTGAACACAACCTCCATGTGCGGGATCATCTGCCGCACCTCGCGATAGTCGGCGTTCAGCAGCACTTTGATGTTCGGGTGCGAAAGCATGCGCTCGAACATCCGCGTGTAGCCGTGGAGCGGCATCACCTGATAGGTGTCGGTGAAATAGCGGTCGTCGTTGTTCGTGCGGACCGGGACGCGCGCGGTGACGGCGGCGTCGAGCTCGGACGGATCGAGTCCCCACTGCTTGCGCGTGTAGTTGCGAAAGAACTTTTCGTACAGCTCGCGGCCGACCTTGTTGACGATCACATCCTCGGACGTGCGGATCTGTGAGCGGGGCTCGGCGACGGACTGGAAGAACTCCGAGAGCTGGAATGACGTGAAATTGGTTCCGTACAGCTTATTGACGGTGGTCAGGTTGATCGGGATCGGCACCAGCTGGCCGTCGACGCACGCAAGCACACGATGTTGGTACGGCCGCCAGTCGGTGAACTGCGACAGGTACTCGTACACTTCCCGCGAGTTCGTGTGGAAGATATGCGGACCGTACTTATGGACGAGGACGCCCGTCTCGTCGTAATGGTCGTATGCGTTGCCGCCGATGTGCGGGCGCCGGTCGCAGATGAGCACCTTCTTCCCGGCGTCGGCCGCGAGGCGCTCCGCTATCGTGGCTCCGGCAAAACCGCAGCCCACGACGAGATAGTCAAACATCCTCAAGTCCTCCGAGCGCTAGACGGCATTCGCTTTGTCCGTCGCCACTCCGGTGAGCGCCGCGTCGAGCAGCCGGCGCATTTGGGTCCATGTACCGTCCCACGAGGTCTGCCGCAGGAACGCGTCCGCGTCGCGCACGCGCGCCGTTGCGTCCTCGGCCAACGCCGCCTCGCAGGCCGCCACGAAATCGTCAACGGTGTCGGCAATCTTCGCCAGGCCGCGCTGTCCGTACGGCCGCACGACGTCACAGATCGACGTCGAGACGACAGGCTTGCCGGCGGCGAGGTACTCGGGCGTCTTCGTGGGACTGATGAAACGCGTCGCTTCGTTTTTGGCGAATGGGAGAAGCGCGACATCCCAGCCGGACAGATACTGCGGCAGCTCGACATACGACTTCGTACCGAGATAGTGAATGTTCGCGGCGCGCGGGAGCGTGGACGGATCGATCTTGACGACCGGTCCGAGCATCACGATCTGCCAGGCTGGGCGCGCGGCCGCGACACCTGCAACGAGATCGAGGTCCATCCGTTCGTCGATGACGCCGAAGAACCCGAGGCGCGGATGCGGAATCGCCGCCTGGTCTGTCGGATCGGACACGTCATGACGCGCTTTCGCGAAATGCGCGACGTCGACGCTGCTCGGCATCGCGTGTACGTTCGGGTGCTTGTCGCGCTTTGCTTCGTAAAGCGACTGGCCGCCCGTGAAAACGACCGAGGCGCGCCGCAGCAGCTCACGCTCGCGTTCTTTCAACGCCGCGGGCGCATGCGCGAACGCGCTCAACTCGTCCATGCAGTCGAACACGATGGCCTGCGGCTGCAGATGATCTGAGAAGCCGAGCGCCATTGGTGTGTAGTACCAGAGTACGTACGGACCGATATGCTCTGCAGCGATGAGCTCGTCGATCAGCTGTCGCAGAGACGCCTGTACTTCGTGATCACTCATGCCTGGAACAAGATGCGGGACGACGACGTGGACGCCTTGGTTGACGCGTTGATCGAGATACGACGTGTCTTGCGCGTCAAACAGCGGTTCTTCGACGTAAAAGCAACGGCGCTCTCGCGCGCACCGCGTCAGCAGATGCTGGGGGCGCTGAAACACGAAGTTCCACCTGAGGTGCGAAAGACAGATGAGATCTGGAAAACCAGAAGAAATACTTGAGGACATATCTCGGCGGACTCCAAGAACCGTGCCGGTAGCGCTACGGAATCAAAACCGTGGCGCGATGCGATGTACGTTGAAAATGCACGTCAACTACATGCGTGCCAACCTCGTGACCGCGCCCAGCGGCGGCGGCGATCACAATCGCGCCACCAAAGCCGCCGCCAGTCATGCGGGCGCCGTACACGCCTGATTGCGCGACGGCGATCTCGACGATGGCGTCGACATCGGGGGCTGAGACTTCGTAGTCGTCTCGGAGCGACGCGTGCGACGCATTGAAGAGGTGACCGAGGCGTACGACGTCCCCGCGTCTGAGCGCATCGCGCGCAAGCAGCACGCGATCGTTCTCCGTGATCACATGGCGCGCGCGCTTGTTGAGCGGCGGCGGCAGTGCGGCGACGCGCGCTAGGTCCGCGAGACCGAGATCGCGCAGGCGCTTCACCCCCAGCTGCCGGGCCGCCTCTTCCGACTCACGGCGGCGGGTCGCGTATTCGCCCGTCGCGTGGTCGTGCGGCACGCCCGAGTCGATGACGACGAGTTCGAGTGTCTCGGGCAATGGGATGCGCTCGAACCCGAGCGACCGCGTATCGAGGAACAGCGCTTCACGCTCCGTTCCCAGGCTGCACACCATTTGGTCCATCATGCCGACCGGCGCGCCGACGAACTCGACTTCGGCGCGGTGGGCGACGCGGGCGATGTCGACGTCGCTCAGGCGCACGTCGAACGCCGATCGGATGGCGCGCAGCGTCGCGATTTCGAGGGCGGCGCTCGACGACAGTCCGCTCCCAACCGGCACGTCCGAGTCCACGGACAAATCGAACCCGCCGATCGTGACGCCGCGCTCCCCGAGCACCCAGGTCAGGCCTCGCACGTAATCGCCCCAGTTGTGGGCGCGCGTCTCCTGGCCAATCGTGTATTCGACGGGGTCCATGCCCTGCTGCGCACTGACCGCGTGCACGCATCCGTCCGCGCGGCGGCGCAGCCGCGCGCGCGTTCGCTGCGGCACGGCCGTCGGCATGACGAAGCCGTCTTGGTAGTCCGTGTGCTCGCCGATCAAGTTCACGCGGCCGGGGGCCTCGGCTTCGACCTCATTCATCGACGTTGACCATCACGGCGCGAAGCTCCGCGGCTTTCTGTTCCGGTAGCGTGTCGGCGGTGAACATGCCGGCCCCAAGTTCGCTGCCCGCGAGGTACTTGAGGCGGTTAGGCATGCGGTACGGCGGATAGAACTCGGCGTGCAGGTGCGCTTCCGGATGCGGCCGGCCATCCGTGGGCGCTTGATGGAACGCGAGGACATACGGAAAGGGCTTCTGCCAGAGGCCGTCGTATTTCATCAGCACGGTCTTGAGGGCGCGCGCGAAGTCGCGGCGCTCGTCCGGCTCCAGCGCGGCGAATGATGGGGCCGGCCGTTTGGGCGCGACCCAGACTTCGTAGGAGTACCGCGCGCAAATCGGGATGAACGCGGCCGCCTGGTCGCCGTCGTACAGCATTCGCGACCCGTCGGCCACTTCGCGCGCGATGAAATCCTCCAAAAGGCCAGAGTGATGGCGCTCGTAGTACGCACGCTGCTCCTCGAGCTCTCGCCGCGCGATGGGCGGCACGAACGGATACGCGTAGATCTGTCCGTGTGGGTGGTGCAGCGTCACGCCGACTTCGATGCCCCGGTTCTCGAACGGGTAGACGTACTCGACGTTGCGGCGCGCGCCGACCTCCGTGTATCGATCCGACCAGACGTCGAGGAGCAACTCGATGTGCCACAACGGAAGCGCGCCTAGCGAGGACTTCGGATCCTGCGTGAAGACGACGACCTCGCACGCGCCGCTCGCTGGTGCCGTCTCGACGCCGATGTGCGGCGCCTCGTGCGCGTCAGGATTCAGCGCGGGAAAGAGATTCTCGAAGACCGCCACATCCCAAGGCCCCGCGGGAACTTCGGTCGGGTGTTGGGGATCGGTCGTCGGGGCGAGCGGGTTGTACTCAGGCGGCGGCAAAAACGTCCGATTCTGCCGGTGGCTCGCGTACGCGACCCACTCGCCACGAAGACCGTGCCAACGCAGATGCGCGTCGGGCACGACACGCTCCGTGTTCGCGCTCGGCGCGGTAAGGTCAGGAATCGGCGATCGCCCATACAGCAACAGCGTGCGGCCGTCTGGTTTTGTAAACGCGCGCTTGTGCATGACGCGGCGATCAATCGGCGGTCGGTGCAAGCTGCTCGATGGGATCGACACGGACTGGCTCCCGCCCCCGCGTGGCCGCCGCAATCGCTTCGATGGGGATTTTCGGCGTGCGATCGGCGAACAGCAGGCCGTTGGCTTCTTGATAGGTGTCGGTGAACTGCGTGTAGCAGAACCCGGAGAGCACGCCAAGCCGCCGGACGACTTCGAGCAGCTCGCGGTATTTCTTCAGGAACTCGTCGGCCGTGTCCACCCGCGAATAGCCCCACGTATTGCGGCGGCCCAAGGCGAACGCAATGCCGCCGAACTCCGTGAGCATCAGCGGCTGATCGATATGTTTCTGTCCTTCGAGGACCAGGAGACGGCCGCCAGGCCGCTCGCGCTTGAACAGCCGCGGCAGCACTTCGTCGGCGTGATAGCGGCGCAGAATCCGCAACGGGTGATCGTCGTAGTCGTGGATGCCGACGATGTCGGTGGCGACACTTTCCCAACCGTCGTTGCCGATGACCGGGCGTGTCTCGTCGAGCGTGTGGGTCAGATGATAGAGCGACTGCACGTAGTGCCGCTCGCTCGGGCTCGCGGGGAGATTCGGCACACCCCAGGACTCGTTGATCGGAACCCACGCGACGATGCACGGATGGCTCGCGTCCCGATCGATGACGTCCGTCCATTGACGGATGAGGTCTTCGACAGAGCGCCGGGTGAACCGGTACGCGCTGGGCATCTCCTCCCACACCGCGAGACCCATGTGGTCTGCCCAAAAGAGGTAACGAGGCTCCTCAATCTTTTGGTGCTTGCGCACGCCGTTGAAGCCCATTTGCTTGGCGAGCTCCACGTCGCGCTTCAACGCCGCATCGTCGGGGGCCGTGAGGCCGCTTTGCGGCCAGTAGCCCTGGTCGAGCACCATCCGCAGCTGATACGGCCGATTGTTGAGGACGATGCGATCGCCCTGGGCCGCGATCGACCGTAGCGCCGTATAGGACATGGCGTGATCGAGCAGCTCGCCGCGCTCACCCCAAAGGTCCAACTGCACGTCGATGATGTTGGGTGAATCCGGGCTCCAGAGCAGCTCGTTGCGCGAGTCGTCGATGCCGGGATCGGAGAGCGCGATCCGCCTGTGCACTTCGTCGGCGACGACGGTGTAGGTGTCCGCGGCAATGAGCGCGCCACGGCTCGTCAATGCCACCGCCAGCCGGCAGGGGCAGGGCGGCCCGTCGATGCGCGCAGCGATCGAGATTTCCCACCGTTCCAGGTTCGGCGTGTAGGCGACTGACGCGATGGCGCGCTGCGGCACCAGCTCGAGCCAGACGGTTTGCCAGATGCCCGAAGTGCGCGGATACCAAATGGAATGCGGCTCGAGCTGCCAGTCCTGCTTGCCTCGCGGTTTCGCAAGATCATGCGGGTCGTCGTCCGCGCGCACGACGATGTCGCACTCGCCGTTCGGCCCGACCAGCGAGGAGATGTCGAAGGCGAACGGCGTGTACCCGCCGCGATGTTCGCCAACCTCGGCGCCGTTGACCCACACGGTGGCGATGTAATCGACGGCGCCGAAGTGGAGGATGACGCGTTCACGTGGCTGGCCGATCGGAATCGTGACCTGCCGACGATACCAGCAGACGCGATAGAACCCGGTGTCGGATACGCCGCTTGCCGCGGTTTCGGGAGAGAACGGGACACGGATGCGGCCGTACCATTCCACTTCGTCCAGCTTCCGCCAGCGCTCCGTGCGATCGATGGCGAACTGCCACTCGCCGTTCAGCGAGAACCAGGTGTTTCGGCGCAGCATCGGACGCGGGTACCCGCGCCCGCAGTGGTCCAGGTGGTCCGAGCTCATCGGCGTGATCGACATGGACGGGACTCGTCCGGTTGCAAACGACGCGCCCTCGCGCATTACGGACGTTGTCGCGCTTCGCCGACGCAGGCTCAGCAGATGCCCGGAAGCAGCTTTGCACCTGTCGCGGCCCACATGGCATTTCAGAGCTACTTCATCGGTGGATTCGAGTGTTCAACGCATCGGCTTCAGAACGGCCGTCGCCTCGACGTGATTGCCGCGACCGGCCATGATCGGTTCGCGCGCGAGGATTACGAGCGGCTGAAAGAAGTCGGAATCAACACCGCGCGCGATGGCCTCCGCTGGCATCTGATCGAACAATCGCCAGGCGTTTATGACTTCGCCAGCGTGCTGCCGATGTTGCGGGCAGCTCGCGACGCGAAAGTGGAAATTATCTGGGACGTGATGCACTACGGCTGGCCTGATGATCTCGACATCTTCAGCGATGCGTTCGTCGAGCGCTTCGCGGGCCTGTGCCGCGCGTTTGCGGACCTCGCGTCGCGCCATACCGACGGTGCGCCGTGGGTCGTCCCGGTGAACGAGATTTCGTTCTTTGCCTGGGCGGGCGGAGACGTCGGCATCTTCAATCCGTTTGTGCGGCACCGCGGCGACGACATGAAGCGGCAGCTCGTGCGTGCTGCGATCGCTGGAATCGGGGCGATGCGTGATGTGAACTCGGACGTTCGGATCGTCCACACCGAGCCGATGATCAATGTCGTGGCCGATCGGACCCGGCCGCAGGACGAGCCGGCCGCGGAAGGCCATCGCCTCGCGCAGTATTCGGCGCTCGACATGCTCGCGGGGCGCTTGCATCCTGAGCTGGGAGGGCGCGAAGACTATCTCGGCACGATCGGCGTGAACTACTACGTGCACAACCAGTGGGTGTACCCGGGAGGCCACGGCATGATGATCGAGCCGTCGCATCCGCGCTATCGGCCCGTGTGGCAGCTGTTGCGCGACGTGTACGCGCGCTACGGGCGGCCCCTCTTCATTGCCGAAACCGGGATCGAGGACCAGGCGCGGCCCGCGTGGCTTCGCTACATTGCGCACGAGGCGCGGCGCGCGATCCGTGAAGGCGTGCCTGTTCAGGGCGTCTGCCTGTATCCCATCGTCAACCATCCGGGGTGGGACGACGACCGCCATTGCTACAACGGTCTGTGGGACTACCCGACCCCGGCGGGTGAGCGGGAAATCTACGAGCCGCTCGCCCGCGAACTGCGCGAACAGCAGAGGCTCAACAAAAAAGGTTCAGTCGCGGAAGAAATGGCGCCGGCCGATATCGACACGCACATGCTCGACGTCGCCGCGCACTGGATGGAGATTCGATCGGGCAGGGAGGATCTGCTACAGAAGTGAAAATTGACAATTTACAATTGAGAATTTCACGAGCCACTCTTCGCCGCAGCGATCGAAGCAACGCGGATCGTTTTTGTCTTCTCGTCGAGCATCCCTGTGACGGTGACACGCTGGCCCGCGAACTGGGCCGGCGCCGTCTGATCGCTCAACGTATAGACCGTTTTCCCCACCAACAGCACGTAGCTCGCGCCGTGGGCGTCGATGCACGCGCGCGTGCACTCGGCGTCGGTCGGACCCATCTGCATCCGCGCATGACCCGCGCTTCCGCATTCGCTGTCGGTGATCGTGCCCGTGAAGGTTTTGTTCGACTGTGCGGCCGAGAGCGCCGCTGCTGCGAGGAAAATCGTGATCAGGGAGAACCGCATTAGCCTTACGTCTTAAGACTTACGTCTTAAGCCTGACAAGAAGCGAATCGGAAGCTGCCCGAGCAGCTTCCGATTCGCGCTTTCATTTACTCGCCCGGCGTCATGAGGTGGGCCGTCGTCGTGCCCGCGTTCATGATCCAAACGCCGCCGCCGCGGCCGTTCTCCGGGAGGCCCATAGAAGTCATCGTGGCGCCCGGCACAGCGATCGTCATGTGCGTGCGGGCCATCTCGCGGTTCGGTCCCTGCAGGTGGTACCACACCGAACCGAATTCGGGCTTCACGCGGCTGCCGTCTTTCTCCTGGGCGTCGAATGCCGCGTTGGCTTTCTGGCGGTCGCCCACCGCTTCGGTCTTGAGGTTCTGCGCGACGCGCGGTAGGTTGCCGAGGTTCGTGCATTCCACCGAGAACGGCTGGTTCAGCGGCATGCCCGACTTGTCGAAGCACACCAGGCGATTGGTGCCCTTGCGAAGCGTGTCGTACGTGTAGTCGGGCTTCCACTTGATGACGGTCGCCTGATCGCGGAGATTAGCCGCGGGCAGAGCAGACAGGGCTTTGTCCACATCGGCCTGAGACGCGCCCGGTTCGAGCGGCGGCGGAGGCGGTGGAGGCGTGCCGCGCCCTTCCTGGGCGACGATGCTGGCGGTTACCGCCAGGACACTAAGGACAATCAACACACTGCGTTTCATGCGAAACCTCCAAATGACATCGGATAGAGAGCGGCGTCCAGGGCGGCAGCATAACACGCTCAGACGACGGTGAGGCAACAAAGGGTCGGGAAGGCTGAATCGGCTAATGTTCAGCGTGGGCCGGACTTCGGGATGAGTGCCGAACGCACGTTGGCGGTTTTGAGACGGGATCTCGAGGCGATCGTCCATGCCGCGATCGACGCCGTCGATCCCACCCGGCTCGTGACGCGCGCGCTCCAACGTGGAGCTGGAGCGAATCCAGACGGGCCCATCCGCCTCGTCTGTGCAGGCAAAGCGGCGAACGCGATGGCCGCCGGGGCGTTGACGGTTCTCGGGCCGCGTGTCGTCGGCGGTATTGTGATTAGCCCCTCGCCGGATCCTACGTCCACCAGGCTCGCATTCATGGCAGGAGGCCACCCACTGCCCACCCCTGACAGCGAGCGCGCCGGCAGACGGGCGCTCGCGATCGCGCGCGAGGTCACACCGCCCGAACGCCTGCTGTGCCTGTTGTCCGGCGGCGCCTCAGCGCTCATGGCCGTTCCAGCCGCCGGCGTGTCGCTTGCCGACAAGATTCTTACGACCACTCGGCTCCTTCAGGCGGGCGCGGACATTCGCGCGTTGAACGCCGTGCGCAAGCACCTGTCGGACATCAAAGGCGGCGGCCTCGCGGCTGCGTCGGCGGCTGGCTGCCACACGCTCGCGATCTCGGACGTTGTCGGTGACGATCTCGAAGTGATCGGCTCCGGTCCGGGCGTGCCGGACGCGAGCCGCTTCGAGGACGCGATGGAAACGCTCCGGGCGTTCGGTGGGATCGATGCGTACCCGCCGGCGGTCGTAAGCCGTCTGCGTGCGGGAGAGCAAGGTCACGTTCCGGAGACGCTCAAGCCAGGGGACCCGCGCGCTCTCCACGCCACCGGCGAGGTGATCGGCGGGCGCGAGGACGCCATGCGTGGCGCGTCGGCGGCGGCCGAACAACACGGATACCAGGTCATCGCACTCGCCGATCCGATTGTCGGCGAGGCGCGCGATGCGGCGGTGGCATATGCCCGACGCATTGCAACGCGCGTCGACGGCCTGCGCGGGCGGATCTGCGTCGTGTCCTCGGGCGAGACGACGGTTCACGTCACCGGATCGGGCAGGGGTGGACGCAATCAGGAATTCGCGCTCGCTGCCATCGAGGCGGTCGCGGCGCTCGGTGAACGCGTCGCGCTCGGCAGCGTCGGCACGGATGGTGTGGACGGGCCGACTGACGCGGCTGGCGCCGTCATCGACAGCAGCACGGCGGGCCGCGCGCGCAAGCTGACGCTCGATCCGGTCACGTTCCTGCACCGCAACGACAGCGAAGCGTTTTTCCGGGCGCTTGGCGACCTAATCGTTACGGGACCGACGGGAACGAATGTTGGGGATGTGCAGGTGCTGCTGATCGAGCGGCCCTGATCAGGGCTTCCATCGGGGGCTCGAGAGCTCGATCTGCCACACAGGGCCGCCCACATAAAACGACTGCTGGGCTCTCACGAACGCGGGCACCTCGCCCTTCGAGATCCACACATGGACGTCCGGCGGCTGCTTGCCGACGAGCGGCGCGAGCAAACCCTTGATGCCGCCGATGTCGATCTTCATCGCGTAGTGCGTGGCCTCGCGCGTCAGTCCGTCGGTGGTGAATTTGTCACTGCCCGCGACCGATAGCACGAGCTTGACGAGCTGTGGCTTCGGCGTGGTTGCGAGATACGGCCATCCCTTGACCAGGTGAACCGCGTCGACGTTCTTCAACAACGTCTGGATCATCCCGTTCGCGAGGTCCGGCGGCAGCTTCATCGTTTCCGCCTCCGTCCGGCGCTCGCCGCTGTCGTCGGTGTACTGCACCGTCACCTTGCCCGATGCCATGTCGATCGACGTCTCCGAGGGCTGGGGAAAACTCGGGCCTTTTTGCACAAGGCGATCGGTCACGAGGTGGAACTGCTGGCCTTGCGTGAACACGGTCGTTTCATCGCTGACCGATCCGTCCTTGAACCGAAAAAGGAGCCTCGACGTGACACGATTTCCATGCGCGGTCTGCAGCAGATCACCGTCGGCGATCACCTTGTTATCAGGTGACCGCAGCACAAGGAACCCGTGCGTCGCGCCTTCCTGGCTCTTGACCTGCACGAGCTCGGCGAACCCGCGGGTCGAAGCCAGCGACCACGTGACGAACGTGCTCACGACCCAAACGACAATCAGCAAACGCGCCTGATCCAGAACACGAACTGACATCAACGCCTCGCGGTAACTATCAGCAAACACGTGGCCACTCACGCATCACTGGTCCAAAGCGCTTGACAACCCCGCGAGCCGAGCGATAATCCGGGCGGAATTCCTCTGAGCCTCCGTCCTCGACACGTGCTCGCGATCGCGCGCCGCGAAATGGCCGGCCACCTGCGCGCGCCATTCACCTGGGTCGTCCTCGGGTTGTTTGCGCTCGCCGCTGGCGCGATGTACGTGCAGGCGCTCAACGCGTACTTCGATCGGAGCCGCGACACCTCGGCCCTGCTCGGCGGTCCAGTGTCCGTGAACCTGCTCTTGATACGCCCTTACTTCCTCAACATGGCTATCGTCGTCCTCTTCGCCGTTCCGGTGATGACGATGCGGGCGGTGACGGCGGGAGGGTGGAACGTGCTTGAGCTCGGCGGCGCAGCGATGGAAACGCCGGCCGAACTCGCGGCCGGCATCTTTCTCGGCCAGTTCGGTCTCTACAAGCTGATGCTGCTGACGACCGTTGTCGACGTCGCCGCGCTGTACGCGTATGGCCGGCCGGAATGGCTGTGGCTCATCGGCGGGTACTGTGGACTGCTTCTAATGGGCGGCGCGGTCACGGCGGCTTGCGTCTTCGTGTCCAGCCTCGCGTCGCGGCGAGTGACCGCGACCGTATGGACCTTGGGGTGCGCGCTCGCGGCGTGGGCGTTCCGCTGGGTGATTGGTGTCTCGCCGTCCGCGGTCCAGACGAGTCTCGCCGGTGTGTCGCTTCTCAATCGTTTCGACGGTTTCGCCAAAGGCCTCGTGGACGGCGGCAGCGTGGCGTACTATCTGACCTTCATCGGCGTCTTCCTGCTGTTGACGACGGAGTCGCTGCGGGGGCGGGTCAGGTCGTGACGGCCGCTTGGGTGCGCGTCGTCGCGTGGATTGCGGCGGCGGCGATCGTGTCGGCCCTCGTATATGTCGCGCGGTACGGGCGCGATATTGTCGAACTGATTCATTCGGGTGAGCGCGTCCGTACGCGCAGACCCGCGCTCGCGCTGGTCGCCGTCATCATCGCCCTCACCGCACTGAACTACGCGGCGGCGCTGATTCCAGCGCGACTCGATCTCACGGCCAACGGCTCCTACCGGCTGTCGCCACAGACGCGTCAGACGCTCAGGCGCCTGGCCAGCCCCGTTCGTTTGCAGGTGTTCGCGCACGCGGCCGATATCCCGGCGATTCAGGATCGGCTCGAGGAGTACGAGAAGGCGTCAAGCCGCGTCTCCGCCGAGTACGTCAACGTCGACGAGCAGCCGGATCTGGCGAGGTTGTACGACATCCCCGCATCGGGTGCGACCCTCGTCGCGTACAACAACCGCGTCCAGCGCGTCGTCGATCAGAGCGAGGACGGGCTGACCAACGCGCTGATTGGTCTCATCGAAAACCGCACGCTGAAGATCTATTTCACGACCGGCCACGCCGAGCGAGACATCTCGAGCAGCGAGCGGGCTGGCTACAACACGATCGCCGGCGTGCTGTCGAATCACAACTTCATTGTGTCCACGACGAACGTCGCGCTGGAAGGGAAGATCCCTGGCGATGCGACCGCGCTGATTCTGGCCGGACCGCGCACGGATCTGTTCGGCGCGGAAGCCGAGATGATGGAGGCCTATCTCCGCGCCGGCGGGAAGATCCTGCTGCTCGTCGATCCCCCGGAGGATTTGAAGCGTTACATCACGGAAAGCGGGACGGCGCTGTTCATGATGGACGCGTTGAACGCGGCCGCCACCTCCGGTCAGGTCAATCTTCGCAAGCTCGTCGGACAATGGCGCGTTCAGATTGGCAATGACGTCGTTGTGGACGGGAGCGGGGTCGGCCAGTACTTCAACACCGATGCGTCGGTGCCGATCGGCGTCACATATCCCGCGCACCCGGTGACGGAAGGTCTCACATCGTTGACGGCGTTTCCCATTGCTCGATCGATCAGCGTGTTGCCGGACGCGACGGGCGGCCGTACGCGAGCGCAGTCGATCGTGCAAACGGGCGCGCAGACATGGACGCAAGCTGACCTGAAGCGCCTCGCGGCCAGCGCCGCGCAAGTGCAGCCTGGCCCCGACGATCCTCGCGGACCGATCTCGCTCGGCGTTGCAGCATGGGCTCCCGCGGCAGCCGCGCCGGCCGCAACGGACGGCGGAGCGCCAGAGTCACGCGTTGTCGTGATCGGGGATTCGGACTTCGTCGCGAACTACATGGCGGGGATTCCCGGGAACGAGGAGCTGTTCGTCAACGCGGTGCGATGGCTGTCGCAGCAAGAGCGGCGCGCCGTGATCCCGGCCCGGCCGCTCGCCGATCGCCGCCTCAATCTGGACGGCAATGCGCGGCGCAATCTCTCCTGGCTCGCGCTGTTCTTCGTCCCCGTCGCGTGCGCCGGCGTGGCGATGTTCTTGTGGACGAAAGGGCAACCCTAAAGGGTCGCGCCACGAGTACCGACAATCGCAGCTCAGGGCAACCCAGAAGGTCGCCGGGAGTGTCAGCTAATGCTTCCTTACCGGGGAAGAGTGGCGGCGCGTGCGAGGTTGAGCCGCCACTCCGCGGCATGCACGCTGTTCGGAAACGCCTTGAGGAGCGCTTCGTAGGTCTGGACGGCCTGCCGCCCGTCTTTCACGGCGAGGTAGTTCGCGCCCATCGCCGACATGAGGATCTCGCGCTTCGATGCATCGGCCTTCGCCTCGTTCGTGCGCAGCGCGCGCAAGTAGTACTCATTGCTCGTCAGAAAGAGGTCGGCGGCGTGCAGCGCGCGGGCCATGCCTTCGAGCGCCGCGTAGTTGTTCTTCTCGCGGTCCAATGTTTTCCCGAGGCGGTTGAACTCGGTGATGTCCTGCGGCAACGAATGCAGCAGATCGATAAATGGCTGCGGACCGATGTAGCCGCTGTACCGAAAGAGCTCGTGCCCGTACGAGTCCGCGATGAGCAGCGTCGGCATCTCGGTGATGTTGTACTTCCTGACGAGATTCGTCTTCTGATCGAAGTTGATCCGGACGGTGACGTACCGAGCGGCGGTCTCCGCGACGTCGGCCCGGCTGTAGACGGCTTTTTCCATCTCTTTGCACGGCGCGCACCAATCCGCCCAGAACTCGAGCAGCATCGGGCGCGCGCCTCTCTGCGCCTCGACGATCGCGTCATCGAGGTTGTAGCGCCAGGGGAGAGCGGCGCGGGCCGGCGCCGCGACGCCAAGAAGCGCCGCAACAAGCACCCAGCCCGCGCGTGTTTTCAGAACATCCATCGCACGCCAATCTGCGCCTGGAACGGATCGCCAGGCGTGTTGTTCAACAGGTAGTTCCCTTGGGCGTCGCGCAGCTGCCCGAACGTCGCCGGCGGCGCGACCGCGACCGGCACGCCGTTGACGATCGTCGTGCCCGCGCCGTACGCCATGTTCGACGACCCAACCAACACGTTGCTGAAGTTGAACAGGTTGAACAGATCGAGCGCGACCGAGATCTTCCCTCGCGCGCCCGGCAGTGAGAAGCTGCGCTCGAGCCGCATGTCGACGTTGTAGAAGGCCTGATTGCGGAACGTGTTCCGCGCCAGGACGACGCCGTTGACCATCGGGCGATCGGTTGTCTGGCCGTCCCGGTTCAGATCGCCGGCCGATCCGGCGGTCGCGGTGAACGGCCGGCCCGAGAGCGCGCGGCCCGTTGCCGACACGTCGACGCTGCCCGGCAGGAAAAACACGCCGGTCGCCGTGAACTGGTGCCGCATGTCGAGATTCGACCAGTTGTAATCGTTGCCCAGATTCGCGAGGCTCTCGTACACGATGTTCGCGACCGGTCGCTCGGTGTCAGTCGCCGATTTGTTCCAGCTGAGCGTGTAGTACGCCGTCAGCAAGTACTTCGGACGGCGGACGTTGGCCGACGTTGTGAGCGCGCGGTAATGCGCTTGCGCGGTGGACTGCGTGGACTGATTCACGCCGAACGCCGGCCCAAGCGGGCGGGCGCCGGAGTAAATCAGGCGTCCCGTCGTATCTGGCACGGGCACCGGCAGGTTCGTGTCGAGCTGCCGCGTGATGTTCGTCGTGTGGATGTCGGTGTAATCGATGGCCGCGGTGATGCTCGGGGCGATCTCGCGATCTACGCCGACCTTCCATTGGAACGCGCGCGGGTTGACGAAGTTCGGATCGATGAAGTTCGTGTTCAGGCCCAACCGGCCGCTCGGGTTGCCGACTTTCCAGCACATTGGGATCCTAAGCTTAGAATTCCACGTGGACAAGTTGTCG
>JADMIO010838895.1_pt1 | contig 59219 bp, 69 predicted proteins | sample 8958161 | NCBI WGS metagenome assembly JADMIO01 (sample SAMN16585339, study PRJNA669376) | soil metagenome | isolation source: Crop rotation soil | place: USA: Cullars Rotation, Alabama | collected 2011 | reverse complement strand
GCCGCGACTTCAAGTCACGTGAATTCCAAGCTTCGGATCCCACTGTGCTGGAAAGCGTTTTATCGAATTGCTCAACGATGTCGTGTCGAGGCGCGTTTCATCGGTTCCGGCTGGATGGCTCGTCGCATGCAATCGCTCTAAAGACCAACTCGTGTTTGGCGATGGCGCAAAGTTCACATGCGCGCGTGTCGTTGTAGTTCGCGCATTTGCAAAGACCAAATTTCCGGTCGAATCTACGGTGCGCGTGCCGATGAGACTGTTGTTGTAATCGACCCCGTATCCGAGCGGCCCTTGGGAATTACTTAGAGAAACATCCGCGGATTTTTCGTTGCGTAAAAATCCGGCCGACTCGATTCCAACGAACGTGTTCGGAATGTCCTTGACCGAGCTCCGCATCTGAAGTCCGCCTCGGCTGTAGTTAAGGGCCAGGCTTCGCGCTGTGCCGCTCATTGGCGTTACGTCATTTTCAAGCGAACCGCGAGCTTGATTGTAAACGAGCGAACCGCGTGAGCCTTTGCCCCCGAACGGAAGCGTATAGTCGATGCCCAACACGCGTCTCTTTCCGTCAACTGTCGATATCGGCTTCGGAGTGTAGGTGACGTCGATGTCCGAAGTGGACGGCACAGGAAACAGGAAATAAAAGACGGCCGGATTGTTGGGATCGAACCTGTATTGGACGCCCTCTGTCTGGATGATGCCTTGAAGTTTTACGATGATCGGCTGCGTCTGCAACGGCTCGTAAGAAAGTGTGTATGGAGTCGAAGGGTCGCCAAAACCTTGGAATAAATCGGTGCGCTGGCTCAAGCCTACTACGCCTTTAGGATCTTGTGAAAGAGAGGTCAATCCAATCTTTCCGAATTTTCCAAAGTCGTAAGACGCGCCTAGACCGCGAACATCGCCCTTCGCGGCATTGACGCTTAACGACTCATAGGTAACGACGATCGTGCTCGTCGGCGCAATGATGTGGTTTTGAAATGTGATCGAGCCGATGTCGTAGTTGACGACATAGTCTGTTCCGAGCGCCAGCTCTTTTCCGTCCACCATGACCTGCACCGAGTCTTTGGCGATGCGGCTGTTTTGGAGATAATACGGACCAACGGAATTGTCGCCCTGCAGACTGATGGTCGTTGCGCTTCCTTTCGCCTGGCTTGTCACGCCGCGAAAGGCAAAGCGTCCCTTTGCATAGCCCGCAGAGACGCCCTTCAATGAGCGATTGAACGAAGCGAACTGGTTGGTGTTTAGCATCGATCCGCGGATGTCGCCCGCGCTTACTGACACCGGGCCCTTACGATAGTCGAGGCTCACGCGCCGATTTTCAGGATCGCTGTATCGATCGTCAGCGATCTGCATCTGGAAGTTCAGAACCCCAAAGACGTTGCGGCCATCGATGTTCACCTGGCCCGTGTTTGTAAAGCGCTGATCTCCACGGCCGAAGTAGTTAAGGTCGTTGAACGCTTGTTTATCGCCGGTCACGTGCAGTAAGTGCAAACCAATCTGGCGGCGGCCACTCACAAAAATCCGCTTCATGAAGTTCTGATCAAGCCACTGGAACGAAATCGTATTCGCTCCTGCGAAGGCCGCCGCAAGGGCGAGCAGCACGGTGGTGGGCATTCGCTTGGACATCGATCGTAGGGTAGACGGGGCTGGGCTAGGTAGTTGGCACGTTTTCGCGCAACACAGCTATGTTTTCTAACGCCAACCGCGCCAATTCATCCCGTTTCTTTTCTAGGATAGCAACGTTCTTGGGCTTATCTTGCAAGAAGCGCTGAAAGCTGTCGAAAATCCGGTCCGGATTAGCTCCCTTGAACGGGACCGCATTGCCCAGCCCTAGCTGGCGGGCAAAGCCGTCAACCTTCGGGTCGTAGCTGACCATCATGGGCGGCACACCGGCAGTTGCCGCCAGGATGCCTGCGTGGAGTCTCATCGCAATGACGGCATCCATTCGCGCTATCCGCTCTTGAACCTGCATGGGCGAGGTCATCTTCCTCATGTCCGGAATCTTGCCTCCCTGCGAGTTGCTGATCTCTTGAATGAGCGGGCCATCCTCATTGCGGTCCATCTCGATAAGAACCGGCACATAGTTGGCTTTGTAAATTAGCCGCGCCAACTCGCCAAACAAAGCAGCCACTTCTCCACGCTTCCCGTAAGGTCGCGGGGCCAAGCCTATCGTCTTCATTCCTCCGACGCCGAAATTAGCGCTTTCTCCGGAGCCGTTTGATTTCGGTAACAAAAACGCGCAGTCGGCCGTGACCTTCACGGGCCGGTTAACCCCTAGCGCCTTGATCGCCGCGGCAGAAGCTGGGTCCCGAACTGTGATCGCGTCCGCTGCTTTAAATGCCGCTGCAGCGAGCCGCTTTCCAAAAAATCGGTTAAGCGGACCAACTCCTTGGCCTAAAAGAAGAACTCTCTTTCTCTTCGCTTTTGCCTTCTTCACCAGCTGCGAATAGTAGGCAACGCTGCGAACGCTGGTGACATCTTGAAAGATCGAGCCACCAGGGAAAACCAGAGCATCGCACTCGTCGATTGCTTTATCGACGGCCGCCATGTCTCGGCGAGGAATGCTGTGAACTCGATATTGGTTGTAAGTCGATTCCGGATTGCCGCTCATCACGCTAAAGTCGTATTCCTTGTGAGCGGCTTCCATGAAGCCGATAGCCATGGCATCGTCGCCAAGATTTCCGCAACCGATGTAACCAGCGAGGAGAAGCTTACGCATTGCTTGAACTCAGCCGGACGATCCAAGGCTTGACGATCATCCAAAGCACAAGCCCGATGATACTGCCTATTACGATTCCCTCCACAATTCGCTCCATGCTGAGCGCGACCGGAGTGTGAAGATGGCACATCGTGTTCACAATGCTCGTCTGGCCCATCGCCCCCACCATAAGGGCAAGCGTAGTCCACGAACCCAGAGATTTCAATCTGCTTTTGTCCGCCTTGACCAGCGCCAACATTCCCAAGCCAAGGATAAGGGCGGGATGTCCGATCATAAATTCTTTGGTACGCGGGCGCACGGGCAGAATCTTGTCAAGAATGTTTCGGAATTGCAATTCGAAGCTGCTTACTCCGGTTGCCGCATCGTTTCCTGTTCGCGCGATCATGAACGCCAGTGCTCCGAGCACAACGAGACCGAGAACGGCGGCATACCACGTGATCGGGCTCTTTATTTCTTCTTTGGCCCGCGTTAGGCGAACGAAGTAATAGACTGCTACGATCAGCAAAGGTACGAAGACGGAGATCTTCACCCCAGGAAACTGTTCTGCTCGAATGTAATAAGGCAGTCCATTCAACATTCCGGCAATGACTAAGCCTCCGACCCAGGAGAATGCAGTGGTGCTAAAGAAAGCTGCGGCAACGCTCTTGATCTGCCGCATATCCAAGCCGATCAGCGCCGCGGTTGGGAAAGCCACGCTTGCCGCAAGCGCCGCGAACTGAGATCCGGTCTTCGTGATGCTGGCCGCTGCAAGAAGAAGCATCAAAAGGCCGCACGCCGCCCCCGACCATTTCCACGGAAACAGAAGGCTGCCGATCCAAAACGCAATGGGCACCACCGTTAATGCGATCAAGACAGGAATGATCTTGGGAAGTCCGGCATCTCCAAAAGGCTTGGCCGGTCCCATCTCGTCGCCATCGTGGATCACTTCATCCTTAATCGCGGAAAGCAGTTGGCCAAAATCATCCACAGGCTTCTGACCGGCCAGACTCATTGGTCTTATCAACAGAATTCGCATATTGCGTTCACGCGCAGCCTTGCTATATCGCTCGACGACATCGGGAAGAGTCATGCGATCGAGTTCCGTCGTCTGCGCCGAGTGGAGTCGCACCACTAGATCAGGAGCCATCGACACCATGTTGTCGTCTCCACTGATCTTCGCGAACTCGGCAGTTGCGTAAAGCATGTTGTGCTCGCGCAAGGCCGCAATCGTCGTCTTCAGATCGTCGCGGCGACCGAGCACTTGATCTCCCATGGGCAGAAAGATTTTTGCCCCCAATTCGCTCGCCCAGCCCAACGTATCGCCGATGTACGAATCCGTTGCCCCAAGCACGTTGCTGCAACGCGCGATGATCGTGAGATTCGCTGCTTTGACCGTCGCCGCTTCTTCCGGATTCAGGCCAATGGCAACGCTGCGCACGACCCAGATAGGAGCTTTCGCAGGGTCGAGTCCGTGCAGACGGATGCTTTCGCCTCGCGCGACTCGCTGTTGTGCGACCGGATCGCTTACAACGAGCTTTCCATTTACTTCTTGGGCGCGTCCTTCCGCAATCAGCGTTGCGACGTTGTCTTCGGAAAGAACAACCGACTCGAGCCCGTTCTGCTTCAGAGCTTGCAGTGCTTGATCAATCGTTTCCCCCTGAGAAGCGGCGAGTGCTTGCACCGTGTCCATTTCCACCGCAACAGACACCGATCGATTTTCTTGTTCGACGTTGTATCGGCGAGAGATCGAATAGAGAGAAACAATGGCAGTGATGGCGGCCATTACCCATAGCCATGCAGGAAATCGTTGAGAGGTCATATATAGTCAGGCTCCAGATCCGTCCTCCCGCGGAGGAGCTTCTCGCGGCCACCGGCAATTAAGACGGTTGCCATGCCCGCAGTGAAGCCTCCAACGTGAGCCCAGTTCGCAACCCCTTCCGTGGGAGCGAATAAATTATAGAGAAACCATAACCCGAGGAAGATCCAGGCGCTGACTTCGATCGGAAGAAAGACGAGATCGATTTTGTAGCTAGGAAACAGCAAGAAGTAGCACCCCAGCACGCCGCCGATAGCGCCGGACGCGCCAAGGGTTGGGACGGTAGAGGATGGATCGATGTAGATCTGCACTCCCCACGCGACCAGTCCCCAGAAGAAATAGTAAATAGCGAACCGTGCTGATCCAAGTGCCCGCTCAACATCCGGACCGAACACGAACAGAAACATCAAATTGGCGAAGATGTGATAGAAGTTCGCATGGAGGAACATCGACGTGAACAACGTGACGAGAGGGAAATGATCCGTTCCGCGATGCGCCGCCGCAACCACTTCCGCCGGTCTCATAACCAGGTCTGAGAACACGACAGGAAGTCCATTCCAATGCCACTGGCGATCCCAAAAATAAATGAGGATATTGATGGCGACGATGGTGTACGTCACCAAGGGCTGGGTGGTGGGGCGAGCCCTCTCGCCGTCCTCCATCATGAACGGCGGCAGTGTACCGGCGGAAGCCACAGTGTAACCGTATTACGCTGTCCCAGCTTTGGGTTTCGCAAGATTTGAAAGCTCTTAAGCGGAATTCATGCTAAATAGCGCAGGCGGTATCGGTGTATGGCTGATACTTTCGGAGCGATTTGTCAGCCCGGGAACCAGGACCCCGCCCCAACAGCAATTTATGCGTTCGCCTTTTCCAGAACGTTCTGCGTCGTCTTGAAGTGCGCTTTCGACACCTTCACCAACGCATCTGCTCCAAACTTCCGAACGAACGCAACCCCCGCCTCGACCACACCAGAAGAAGCGCCCTTCGGCAAGGTCATGCCGAACTCCTCGCCCAACTTCTTCAACCGATACAAAAACTCTGCGCGCGCCAAAACCGATGCCGCCGCCACCGCAATATCTGCCTCCGCGCGCACCATCGATTCCAGCCGAATCGTCCGTCCCTTTTCGAACAATCGACGCTTCAGTTCTGCCGGATTTGCAAATTGGTCTGAGATCGCGAGATCCGCCGGGTGCTGCTCCAATACATTCTCGATCGCCCGCGCATGTCCCCACGCAAGCAGCTTGTTCAAATTCCTAAACGACCCGTACAGCTCGTTATATTTGGAGGGCCCAATCGCAATCACCGCGTGCGGACAAACGCGCTTGATCTGCACCGCCAATCTCAACGCCACCGGGTCCGTAAGCTTCTTGGAATCGCGAACGCCCTCCAACTCCGCCAAATGCTCGTCGCCGACGTAACACGCCGCAATTACCAGCGGCCCAAAAAAATCTCCCTTTCCACTTTCGTCGACGCCGATATGCCCTTGCACGCTCAAGAGTATGAAGGAAGATCGGCGATTTGCAATGCGGGATATGCCGTGAGATACAAGAGTGGAAGTGTCATCCTGAGTGAGCTAGCCCGCTCTCGTAGGTCTCGAAATAATGTGCGAACGAAGGACCCCGGCTGTCAGCAGAGAACTGGAATTGCGCGAGGCCCCCGCACGGCATTCCTCATCCCACATTCCACATCACAAATGGGCGGCGTCCTAAAACCTGATAACATCTCAACTCCCCATGTCCCAAGACCGCATCCGACCCATGATCTGGCATGACGACCACCTCCTCATGCTCGACCAGCGTTTCCTTCCGCTTAAAGAAGACTGGATCAAATTGACGACCTATCGCGATGTCGCCGAAGCCATTAGAGACATGGTCGTGCGCGGCGCACCCGCAATTGGAATAGCAGCGGCCTACGGCATGGCTCTCGCCGCGAAAAGCAACGCAGACAAGGCTCAAGCCGCGGAAACGTTGGCAAACTCAAGACCGACCGCGGTCAATCTCTTCTGGGCTATTGACCGCATTAAAAACCTCCCATCGTGGTCTTATAAGGAAGTCCTCGAAGAAGCCAAGCGCATCGAAGAAGAAGACTATCAAATGAATCTCGACATCGGCAACAACGGCAATGACCTCGTTCCCGATTGTGCCCAGATTCTAACCATCTGCAACACGGGCGGTCTCGCTACCGCCGGTCATGGAACCGCTCTCGGCGTCATTCGTACCGCATTCCAAAAGGGAAAGAATATCCACGTCTATTCATGCGAAACGCGTCCGCGAATGCAAGGTCTGAGACTCACCGCTTATGAATTGATGAAGGACAAAATCTCTTTCAACTCCATCGCTGATGGCGTTGCGGGATCGCTCATGTATGCAAATAGAGTCGATCTCGTCATTGCCGGCGCAGATCGAATAGCCGCCAACGGAGACAGCGCGAATAAGATCGGAACCTACTCACTCGCCGTTCTCGCTAAGCACCACGACATTCCTTTCTATATCGCGGCGCCTTCTTCCACCATCGACTCGAATCTCGCCACCGGAGACCTCATTCCAATCGAGGAAAGATCCGCGGAAGAACTCACGACGATCGAAGGCGTCCGTATCGCTCCCGATGATTGCGACGTTTACAATCCCGCTTTCGATGTAACCCCTGGCGAACTCATTAGCGCAATCATCACCGAAAAAGGCGTTTTCCGCCATCCGTATCGGTTCTAGATACAAGTGGGGACGATGGGGAATTTATTCCATCGTCGAATCAAATTGCATCCATAGCGTCTGATCACCTTTTCGTCCGAATGCCTAACGCTCAACGTTTCCGCTTCGCCTCACCCCGCATACCGCACATTGATATCGACCTTGCCCGAGTGTCCGGGAAGTTCGATGACAATGTAGGGATACACAGGATTCGGATGGTCATATCCGAAATAGGTGCTGCGCAATACGTCGATTCTAAAACCTGTCGCCGTCTTCGCAACACGTGTTATCTTTAATGGCTCGGTCAGACTGTCCGGACCTGCCTGCAACACGACGACTTGGTTGTTATCCCAATCAATGCTCCGCGATCGCGAACGACCGATGGTCGTGAGATGCGCGTCACCCAATGCCTTGTCCCAAAAGCGATTCCACTGACTCTTGTTGCGCAACACATCCAACGCCATCTGCGCGGGCCCGTAGGAGAGGTAGCCGCGCTCGATGAGGCGATATCCGTCGCGCTTGCCGTCATCGCGATCCTTGTCATCGCCACCGTGGCCGTGATCGCCATCGTCGCCGCTATTCCAGCCGGGGCCTGAAGCGTTCTCTTCAACGATCGAAACGTTGTATTTCGCATATCGTCGCGGCAGAAGAATAATCGTAAACGGGCTTGTGGGAATTGTGCCGGTCGTGCGGTCTGACGGACCCTGCTCAATCGCGTGGACGTTGTATTCAGCGCCTGTCACCATGTCGATCGACTGCACATAAACGGAATATCCGCCCGATTTCCGTTGCCCCAAATGGATGGCAAGCGCTTCGTACTTCAACCAATCGATATCCTTCGGCGCCTCTCGTCCCGAAATGCCCGTGCTCTTTTCCCAATATGCGGCAAAGTCCTGCTGATTGCGCATCGTGAAGGTTTGATAGCTTTCGATTTTCGAATTCTCGCCGCTTCGGTAAGTGCTCCATGTGATCTGGAAGGGCGAACTTTGCGCCATCACCGCACAGGTAAGCGCCAGTAAAGCAATAATTGCCAATACGCATCTCATATAGGCTTAGACGCACAATTCCACCTAGCACGACCGAGTGCGGCTAGAGGCGACCTCCTGAATCTTGAATGTCGCGCCCTTTAATCTAAACCCGCAAGCTAACAATCAAAAATCCAGCAATCCTCCAAAACCCACATGTCTTCCCCCGCTTTCCCAATAACGCGGGCGACCGACGATACGTCATCATAAAAATGATGGGGCGAGGGACCGCCCGTAGGGCAGGCGCCAAATTGGCGTTCATCGAGGGAATGAGGGGCCTAGCCGCGCTCTACGTCGTGCTCGGTCACATCTGCAGCATTGCCATCCCCGGCGTCTATCTCGGCCAAAGATCCGATGCACCTGAGTGGCTAAGACTACTCGCGCAGCCATTCGGACATGGGCATCTTGCCGTGGCCGCCTTTATCGTCATCTCTGGCTTCTGTCTACAAACATCGCTCTTCAACGGCGGAAACGGAACGATTACCGACCTAAGACTTTTCTACAAGCGCCGCGCACTCAGAATTCTTCCGCCGTACTACGCGTGTCTTGCCCTGAGTCTCCTAGTGGTGTTCTATATCACTCCGCTTGGCGGCGACAAGCTGCCGTTCAGCCAATACGTTCCGGTAGACACCAGCACGATCATTTCGCACGTTTTTCTATTTCAAAACTGGTCACCGGATTGGATGTACAAGATCAACGGGGTCTTGTGGTCGATTGCGATAGAAGCACAGCTTTATATCCTTTTCCCGCTCATCGTCTTCCTCCTCAACAAGGCTTACCGATTGCCCACTCTTCTTCTTGCCACTGGAGTCTCCGCTTCCGTTCTGCTTCTATGGCCAAAAGCGGAGAAGTTCTATCCTTGGTATTTCGCTTTGTTCACGCTGGGAATGGCCGCATCGCATCTTGCTTATGACCCGCCAAAGTGGCGCGGCCCTAACGCGCTGGCGAGCATGATTTTTGGCGGTTTCGCGCTCGTAGGATGCATCTACTGCGCAATGAATGGTTATTCGATGCCCGTCCTAGACGCTTGGATGGGTGCATGTGTCGTGTCGGTCATGTACGCGTGCACTGTGTCCAAGAAGTTCACCGTCGGCAAGTGGCTTTCCATCCGCGCTCTACAATGGCTTGGAGCAATTTCCTACAGCCTCTATCTGATGCACCACATGTTCCTGCAGCCGCTCTATGTCTTCCGCCCAACGTGGGCGCACGAGCCATTGCAAGCGATGCTCTTTCTGACCGTAGTCGGGATCCCCGCGATCTTTATTGGCGTTTGTATCTTCTGGCTCTTGTTCGAACGCCCGTTCATGCGAAGACCGAAGCGCAAAGTATCGGAACCCACGCCGGCTCTCCAACCTTCACAACCCAGAGCCGTCATCACGACAGTCGCCCCGAAAGAACGCGTGCCCGTATCGAGTTCCAAACGCGGCACCGTTCGGTAAACCCTCGACTTCAAATAGACAGTGGTTTCGCGGAACTCTCCGTCCCTTTGTGCGTACTCCGTGGCTCTGTGTTAACGAGTTTCCCGGAAGCCGAAAGCCAAGCTACTCAAGCATCACAACCACCTGCCCTGTATCCGTTCGCCCGCCTTTTTGCCCCAGCGCCCGCCGAAACGGAAGCGGCTTACCGTACGTCTCCAACCATTACAACCAGCAATACCGGCAATCCTGCCGGTGGCCTGAAATAAAAACCAGGGCGAAAAGAGAATAAGGAACGCAGGATTTATCCTGCAATAACAAAAATGAACGACATCAGCGAAACCCATCCCATCAGGAGATACTTCGCCGTCGAAATACATCGCGCGCTCGAAGAAGTTGGGCTGTGCGAGCAAGACGTCGAGGCATACCTCTCGCACATGCTCGTCACATTCCTCCATAAAGACAGCATCTATTCGATCCGCGACGCCGCTGGCCATCGAATCGAAGCGGTTGTCGACATGCTCGCCGAAGGCGACATCCGCCTCAACGCAAACTCTTTCGACCGAGAGCGTCAAGTGCATAAGCACATCGGCGATTTCCTGCTTTTCTGGTCGGGACTCTTCCCGGAATTCCTGAAAGATATAAAGAAGCCGACCCACAAAGACGCAGGCGTAGACATCGTGAGACAAGGACAAAAGAGTTACTACCTCGCGAGCACATTCGAACACGATCCCTATGGAATCGAAGCACCCACGCTTCTGAAACTAAGCACGCAGTTCGAAGGCTATCAACGAAGTCTTACCGTTGTGCGAGAGGCAATGGAAATCCATACTCCACTCCCGCCGGCATAGCGCGCTTTTACAAGCCTAAAGCCGAGTCTCTCGCCGTTACCGCATACTCAAATGCGACCGAAACCACTGCATGATGCGAACGGTTATCGGATCATGCAGCGCAAGATCCAACTGCTGCTCGTGCTTGAACAGCTGCCACCCTTTCACCGCGCGAAGATGCATCGGAACCCCGGCACTGTTCATTTGATCGTCGAGCGGCAACAGTAACGAGCAAGCTCGTCTTCGCTGCAACCCATCAAATCTTGCCGACTCATTCCCATAACTCCGCTGTTCTGTACCTTGCACTTATACGCGACGGGAGTTGCGGAAAGTACCCACATTTTTATGTGACCATCGTTGCGGTTGGATCGCTTTACGCTACGCCAAAACTCAGGTTCATTCCCATCGGCTTCAAAATTCGGATTCAAATTACATTCGCTGAATCCAAAAGCACATTCGTTCGTGGTGTTTTTCGCCTCATCGCAAGAATCTAATCTTGCCCGCACGTTCGCAATTTCCATTGAGCAAGAAGTCCTTGCAAAAGACCTACTCCTCAAACTACACGCGACGTCTGTCACGCGCTGAAGACTTCATCGCCAGGATTCGCCGGCTGTGTTTCGCGACCGCCGTCATCTTTACGGTTCTTCCCGACGCTGTACACGACAAAACCGTTTGATGACAGCCTGTAAATCAATGGTTTGCCCGTGAATGGATCAGTCGCATCTTCACCACCAGCCAGGATCGATGATGGGAAGGACCCGGTCTCGGCTTTCGCAAGCAACGTGCGAACGCCTGTCAGCAGAACGCGTCGCCTTGCCAGCAATGTCAACTGCCGATCAGCGGTGTCCTTCCAGTACCGCCCCATATCGATGTCGCTCTTCTGCACGAGCGGATCGCCCGCGTGTCGTGCCTGGACCTCCGAGAATGCTTTCGGAATCTCGGTCACATCATTCCCCGCTGGCGGAAGAGCCTCAAAGGCTTCCCGGTACATCCGCACCAGCAAATTGCCTACTCGCCTCGTGTTTGCGCGTCCCCAATATCGCTGTTCCACCGCCGACCAGAGTTCAGGATTCTTTTCTGGCGCCATCGCATCCCTTAGGGCAAGCAACTCGCCCACAAATCGGCTGCACATTTGACGGCGCATTGAGGGAGGCGGTGGTTCCGTTTCTAACAGCGACTCAAACTGTCTTAACGAATCGGGTCGCCGGTCGACCTTCACGATCTGTTTCAGAGTGTTGGTCCAGTCGTTATCGATGGTGCTGACCACCCAAGCGCTAGCCGAACCTCGAAGACTGACTTGCGCGATCATCCGTTGGCCGGCGCGCATCTCCTTCACTGCTTGCGCAGTACGCATCGCTTCCGCATCCGCCAACGCAACCTGCATAAGAAGCCTAAATCCATTGCCGGTGACATCGTATTCGCACGGCATCCAAACCGAGTTCTCTCCCGGTTTGGCGCTCGGTATCCAACGCGGAAGCTTTGATCCGGCAATCAGTGGCGCGGCTAAGTACCGATATTTCGCGGCCCAGTCCGCGCGCGCTCTCTTGGTAACAGGGTGTTTGGCCGAAGAGTAGAGGACTGGGCTGAAGTCAGATGCCTTTCGCGCCTCCAGATACTGATCGATGAATTTGCGGTATTCAGCGTCCGCGTTTGGACCGTCCTTCGGCTCTAGCGCTGCAATCTCCGCTTCCGTCGTTGGATATCCCATCGCATGAATCGCGGCGACGTCCCGATCCATTGTCGTGGGTGCATACTCCGCGTACAACACGGCGGCCACCAGCAGCACGATTACCGATCCGGAGATCAGGAAAATCATGCGCCATCGCCTTTTCGCGGAATTCGAGAGTTGGCCGCTCACTGCTTTAATGACGCTGAATGGACGCGACTACGCATGTCGCCAGCATGTTTGAGCGGTTTACTTTGACTGGAAAGCCTCAACCGTGGCTTCCGCCACGCTGACGTACAGATCGCGGCCAACCGCCTTGACCCCGCTCAAGGGCAACGATTGTCCCTCTCGCTCGACCTCGGCCGTAATCATCACGAACCGTTCTCCGTTTATGCCTTCTGTCAAGTTGACCATCTTCGGCGTCAAAACGGAGCCATCGTAATGGCGCTGAAGCGCTTTGCTCGTTGCGATAGCGACCGACTCCAAAACCGGCCGCCCCATGCGCGCATGCACTCCGCTCACCACCGCGTCTCCAATCGATAGAACAACCTGCGTCAAAGCCGTCGGAGAATTCTCGTCCGCGATCACGCTCAGAACTTTTGCATCGGCCATCTTCACAGGCGTCGCCGGCAGGGAGGCAACCGCTGTCATCGAGGGCTTGCTCTTCTTCTGGTGGATGCAGTCCTGGCTCGCCAGGTTGATCAAGTTGTCAAGGGTCGAAGAGTAGTGGACGTTCTCGCGCTCTCGCGTTCTCTTTCCGCCCGCCATTCCCACGCAAAACGTAACGGGCTCTTCGGCCTCCGGCACCACCAGCTCACGCGAGACCATCCGGATGCGCCGGGCAAGATCTTGTCCCTCTTGTTGAGTACCGACTAGCCCTATCGCAAACTCGTCGCCGCCGTAGCGCACCAAAATGCCGTCGCGCGGATCGACGTAGTCCTTCAAGGATTCCGCCACGAGCTGAAGCACCTTGTCGCCGACGATATGCCCATATCGCTTGTTGTACGCGCCAAAGTCGTCGAGGTCGACAAAGAGGACGACGATCTCTTTGCTGTTGCGAAGAGCCTCGATCCCCCACTCGCGCAGACCATCGGACCAAGAAAGGCCCGTCAGCGGATCCCAAGATCGACGCAGCTCTTTGAGAAGCATGCTCGCCGTGACGATGCCAAGGAATTTGCCGCCCTTCATCACGGGAGCACGCTCTACGTTCTGCTCGACAAAAAGCTCCGCAACTCGCCGAATCGAAGTGTCCGACTCGAGGATTACCTGCGGTGGCTCCATCACGTCGCGAAGCGACGCGTCGTCTGGTTGTCCGATCAGTCCGTCCATCGAGACGATGCCCATCAAACGTTCGCTATCGAGGACCGCCAAAGCCCGTACTCGATGCCCTTGCAGGACCACGCGCGCCGTGGCCACCAGGTGACCCGGATTCAGCCAGACGGGAATTAAGTTCAGCGATTCGACGGTCTGCATGTACAAATCGCGGCTAACGCCGCTTGAAGGACAGGCTGACGGGAGTCTATCGCAACCTCGTGATTTTCCCCCTGCTAGGGGTGCGAGCTTTTCCAATTACTCGCGAAGTAACGAGTCTACGATCGCTTCGATAAAGGTATTCAATTCAGCCCTTACCGGCTCCGACAGGCTCGCTTGCCCCTCAAATTTAGCAGACCGTTGGTAAACGCCCGAGGGTTCGATACCCAGGAAATGTGCGATGTCGATCTCCGACAAGCACGCCTCCCGAAGCATCGTAAAGATCGCCATGTCAGACGCGCTCGCCCTTCCGTGCCGAAAATCGGACTGTTGCGATATCCGATAGATCTGCTCTTTAAGGTCCCACGCGCTGTTATCCACAAAGAACGGGTCCAAAATTCCGCACGCCTTTAAGGTTGCGCGGGAATCGAGCCAGCTTGGGCCGTACAGGCGAAGCCTCTTGAGCGCTCCCACCAGAGTTCGCCCGTTGCCTTTCATCTTGTAGGCGAGCAATCTTGCCAATCCTTGTGAGATGGCGACGCCTTCGGCCTGGCTGATCTGCGAGACGACTACCATTCGCTCTCGGGGATCTGGCGCCTTGATATTGGCGACGATCCACGATTGGCAAGAGGGAAGCAGGGATTTCAGCGGCCGCGTCGGTCGCGGAGCGGTAAAGCTGAGCATCGTCGGCAATCCTTTGCGCACTCTTTTCTCCAGGGCGGCCCGAATTCCTTGTCGGACCTTGGGTCGCACTAATGCGTCTTGGACGTTGTCGAGCAAGAGCGGTTCCCGTGAGTACGCGCCGTGTAGAGAGGCCGCCCATTCCACTGCGTTGTGAATGGGGATAACACATCCCTCTTCACGCTGCACCTGACCGGCCACAGCTTCCATGAGGTGGGTTTTCCCCCATCCTGTCGGGCCGACAAGCGCGGCAAATGGGCTTGAGCCGCCTGCGAAAGTGAGTGCTGCCTCGACCGCGTCTACATTGGACGGAACGCCGGCAAGCGATGCAAAGTCGTGTGTCGAGTTAAGGAAAAGGACATCGGATAGTTTTGGGCTGGAAGAAGTTGTTTCATGTGTAATCGTCGTCGTCACGGTCTCTAATCGCTCCCCAATTTCCCGTGAGCCCCTTTGCTCTCGTTAAGGTCTTAATGTGATTGTCCGTTGCGCACAACGTTCACGTCAAGGGCTCTCTTCGGGATATTAACAAGATGCATCTTTCGCGTCTGTTAATGACAGATGATTTTATGTCATAAACCGCGCACATCCGCTACGCAATTTTTTTCGCAATCCACACTTTTCCACCCAGAGAAATGTGGTTGGGATTTCTGTATGTAATTAATAACGCCTCGATAAATCTCGACACAGAATCGTAATTAAAGGAGATAGTCTTGCCATATTGCATCGCTGGAAACCGGTCCTAACCCCGATCCATCGATTGCTCGAATGACTTCACTCTCCGCCGATACGCCTTAATGAGATTCTAAGGGTCCAAACCTTTAAAGCGCCCCAAAACGTCACCGCTCAAACACTGCGACCGCATTCGGCCAATCGACCGTCATGCGGAAATACTGAAAGGCCGACCCGCCGATCGATCCCTCCGTCACGCGATCCGTCCACTGCGCCATGTATTGGTGAAATGATTTATCGTGCTGGACTGAAAACCACACAGGCCCAACCTCATACCCGCCCAACGTGAGCTTTGGCACCTCGATCATCTCCAACCCTGTCAGCGTCTTCGGCATCACGCGCCAATCCGGATGCTTCGCATGCCATCGCTGATAAACGCTCTCCGATAAAAACGAAGTCGCCCGATCCGCGGGCAGGCCATCGTGCAAAAGCTTCATCACGTCCGCGCCCAGAATATCGGTCGCGCCCGTGTCGAGCGTGAAGGGGATGGCCTCGCCGCCCACCGTCACATCGATCGTGGCAAAATTGTTCTCGCGCTTCCCATCTTTGTCCAATCGAAAACCCAACTTCTCTTCGTGCTCCGGAGAATGTTTTGGCAAATCACCTGGCGCGCGCCAATACAATTTCTTGTGGGGATAATCGAATGTCCACACATGTCCCGCAAACCACTGCTGCCCAAGCATCCCGTCGATTCCTTTCTCTGGATCGAATTCCTCGTCCGTTTCTTTGCGAGACATCAGTCTGAAGTCATCGCTTGGAGGAATGGAAGCCGAAGGCCTGAACGTTGGCCATGGCGCAGTCGGCGGTTTGCCATCCGTGATAGGCAACTTCAGATCCTGCGCGATTTCAGTCACCAAGATTAACGCGCCTGCAGAATCGGAAAACATACGCAGCTTTCTTCCACTCGTGGTCACCGGCGTTACGACGAATCGATTCATATACCACTCGGTGGGAATCAAAACCGGATGCCCCGGCATCGGCACGCGTGCCGACTGCGCCGCCATCCCAAGCAGACCCATTGTAAACAACAGCATGGTTCCATTCTAGCGACTCGGACATTCCAGTCCCCTGCACATCCAATTCACGGTCGGCATAGCCACTAGGGCATCAACGACTACACCCTTACGCTCTAAGGCCTGTCCCCCCTTCCATAATAATTACATCGCGACCGCTGGCAAGAACCTTCCATCTGGAAGTGTGACGTTCCTCATGACGGACGTCGCCGGGAGCACGAGGCTCTGGGAAACGCGCGCCGAAACCATGCGCGCCGCCATCCAACGCCACGACGTCATCGTCAAAACCGCCGTCGAGCAGAATGGCGGCCAACTGATCAAGGAACGCGGCGAAGGCGATAGCCACTTCTGCGTCTTCACCGATCCCGAGCAAGCGCTGAGGGCCGCCATCGCGATCCAGCAACGACTTCCCCATGAAGAATGGGAAACGACAACTCCTCTTGTGGTGCGCATGTCGATCCACACCGCCCATGCCGAACCCCACGGCGGAGACTACTACGGACGCGATGTGAATCGCTGCGCCCGAATAAGAGGAGCCGCGCACGCAGGTCAAATTCTCACGAGCGACACGACACGAGATAGCGTCCAAGGTTTCGACTTCGAAGACCTCGGCCTGCATCGACTGCGAGACCTCAGCGAACAACAACGCATCTATCAACTGCTCGATCCGGAGATCCCCCGCGAATTTCCGCCGATCCTTTCGCTGAACGCGGTTAAGCACAACTTGCCCGTGCAGCTCACGAACTTCATCGGCCGCGAAAAAGAGCTTCAGGAATTAAGAAAGCTCGCCATGGGTCCGCGCCTCATAAGCATTCTCGGGCCAGGGGGCGCGGGAAAAACCAGAACCGCGTTGCAACTCGCGGCGGAAAGCATCGACCAAGTGAAAGGCGGCGTGTGGTTCGTCGACCTCTCGCCTATCCAAGATGGATCGACACTCACGCAGAAAGTCATCGAGGATCTTCACATACGTGTCGGCGCGGACGAGCCGGATGCTGCGGTAGCGGTGCATTTTCAGGGCGAGAAGACGCTGCTGCTCTTGGACAACTGCGAGCATGTCGCGCGCGATGCGGCTGTCTTCGCGGAAAAGTTACTCAAGAGCGCGCCGGGCATCTACATCATCGCCACTTCGCGCGAGCCTCTCGGCGTAAGTGGCGAGCGTTCTTATCGGCTTCCGCCGATGAATGTCAAAGCGGAGAAGGTCGAGACGCTCGAGGATATCAGTCATCTCGATTCCGTGCAACTGCTGATGGATCGCGCGCAGGCGAAAGGCTACGAAGAGATATTGCAAAGCGCAAATCCGCGGACGATCCTTGATCTCTGCAAGAAGCTGGACGGAATTCCGCTCGCGCTTGAACAGGCGGCCGCCAACCTGGGAGTGCTTTCTCCGGAAACGATGCTCGCGCGACTTGATGAGCGGCTTTCCATTCTGACGATGGATGACGAAGGCGTGCAAGCGCGCCACCGCACTCTCAGCGCCGCCATCGATTGGAGCTACGACGCACTCAGCGAGCAAGAACGAAATCTGTTTCTCGATCTGGCCGTGTTTAGTGGTGGCTGGACTTTGCAAGCCGCGGAGAGCATTTGCGAACAGCCCAAAGTTCTCGATCTCATGAATCGCCTCGTCAACAAAAGCCTTGTCACTCCGGAAGCAACGGAAAAAGGAGACCGCAGATTCCGCCTTCTGGAAACGATGCGCGAATACGCGCTGGAAAAACGTCCAACCATCCCGGACGTTTTAAGTGATCGTCACTTGGCTTATTTCTCGCATATAGCTGTCTTGGCTCGTGAAGCGGGACTCGACATCGAGGACGGAAGATGGCAACGCACCCTCGACGAGGATTATTCAAACATTACGGCGGCTCTAAACCGCGCCATCAGTTCTTCTTCTCAATCGGTCGACGGGCTTATAATGGCGGTCGCTCTAGCACGATATTGGATTCGTCGCCAGTTCTATCGAGAAGCCGGCAATTACATTCAGCGATCGATGGATGCGGCGATTGAAGCTCCAGCCGAATTACGAGCAGATGCTCTTAACATCCTCGGCGTTTTCGCATGGTTCCAAGATAGGCTCCAACCTGCAGCAGACGCCTATCAAGCCAGCCTCGATATTTGGCAACGAATTGGCAACCAAGCAAAAGTCGGAGCGGCGCTTAACAATCTTGCTCTCCTTGCAATGCAGCGTGAAGATGACCAATCGGCGATTGACCTATTTGAGCAGGCGATCAACTCGCTAGAAAAGGCAGGAGATGATGCAAGACTCGCAGAAGCATTAGGCAACCTGGGGGTAATGGAAGCCAGGCGCGGCAATTTCTCGCGTGCCACGAGTCGGCTGGAGAAAGCGCTTCAAATTCATCGCCGCTCCATCGAGAGGGAAGCCCTAGCACTTCAAATGAGTAATTTGTTGGGCTTATATGCGCAAGCCGGGCAGATTATGAACCACCTCGACCTGCTGGAGGAGATGATCAGAATTGCCAGGGAGATCGGTAATCCCAGCGTTGTCGCAGAAACTCTTGACGTTGCCGCCTTTGTTGCCAACGAAAATGGCGACTTAGACCTAGCTGCACGACTCATTAGTGTGGCATCGCGCATCGCTGCATCGGTGGAGATCAAAAGCGAACCATTTTCACGGGATTTCCGAAAGAAATTAGAGGCGACAATTCGCTCAAGTATTAGCCGTCAAACGTTCAAAGTTCTAGAACAGAAGTCGAAGCACCTTTCAAGCGAAGAGGCCCTTAATGCTGCAGAGAGCTTTTTGCAGAGCGTGTAAGCGGCTTATTTGTCGCAGATAAATATGCCATCCAATCCTATAATAGAGATGCAGCCGCTTTTTTGGCTGCTTTCTTGGAGGAGGAAATATTATGCTCATTCTTGCAGCTGCCGCGCTAGCGATTGCTCCTGTTCGGCGCGATGTCAATGCCATCGCACCAATCTACGATTTGACAACAAGTGTGGACTCGGGGGGCAACGTGCATGCCACCTTCTATTTGTCCAATCCTTGGAATAATTCGATCAACAATGCGAACAACTTCGCGTTCTTCTTCTCGAACGGGAACACGAACATGAATAACTTCGGACCCAATGGGAACTGGTCATCTGTTACTCCGAATGCTTACACGCCGCCTTCCGGAAACCAAATCTCCCTCACTTTCCCGAACTCTAATTTCAACTCTAGCAATCCGCAGGGAGTCCTATGGATCCAATATTATGCGGCTGCTAATGAGACCACAGATGGCCTCGCCGAAATTAGCGTTGTTGCTACGAGCGTTGGCGCAAACAATAATCAAGGACACGGCAGTAGGCCTGGCAGTGTAGTCCCCATCATTGACACGACTCCCAGCTTCCCGACATTTCCGGTTGCGGCAAAGCCAAATTACAACCAGCCAATCACCTTCTATGTCGATTCGTCCTTTAGCGGCTGGCCCAATGGCGTGACACCAAGCATGTGGTGCAACACGGGTAACAACAATTCTTACTATCCTGGAAATGGATGGCAAACCATGAACTACGATGGCTTGAGCGTTGCGAACGGGTACCAGAACGTTACGGCAACAGGACATCCAAACAGCAATGCGGGCTTCTACATGGTTGGTTATCAGCAAACGTATACGCCGAACGGCAGCAATAGCTTGTGGACGGAATTCAGTGCCGTCACCCGCCCCATCAGCGTTTCTCAATAGCTCACTCTCTAGCGGCTCACCTACTTCAATCGGCTGAATCCAAATACGACGTCAGCGGATCAAACTCCTCCCTGCAGCGCTCCTGCACTGCGGGGAGGTCCGTGAACGCCAAAGGTGTGAACGGGGAGGGGTGTGTTTACACTTAACTATTAACGCGTAACGCTTTCGCTCTCCCGTTCTCGTCCTGCCCCTGCCCTTTTGCCCAGCAATTCACACAGCGCCTTATAATGAACTTGCAGCATCCCGGCTGCATCCTTGGAGGAGGAGATTGAAATGTTTACTCTAGCAGTTGCTGCTTTAGCTTTGGCCGGCCCCGCTCGGCTTCAGAACCAGTCGGCTCCGATCTGTCCGTTCTACGACATGCGTACAACCGTCGACACATCCGGAAACGTCACTGTCAATTTCTACTTGTCTGCTCCATGGAACGGCACGGTCAACAACATTGGACGATTTACGTTCTATTTCTCGAACGGAAATTTGAGCATGAACAATTTTGGACCCGGAGGAACGTGGTATCCAATCGCCTACAGCACCTTTGTGCCGCCCGTCGGCGGAAATCTTGTCACCATCACTTTTCCGAATTGGAACTTCAATAACTTCGATCCACACGGATGCTTGTGGGTGCAATACAATGCCGGATCGAATGAGACCATGGACGCCATTGCTGAGTATTGCGTCATTGCGACGACTGCAGGCGCGGTTCATTCGCCTAGTGGCGGCGATCGCCCTGGAAGCGTGGTTCCTATCATCGACAGAACCCCCGACAGCACCAACACGGTCGACGCCCCCGTAGCGCAACAAAACGTCAACCAGTCGATGACGTTCTATATCAGCACCGGCTTCAGCGGATGGCCAGACAATAAGACGCCAGGCATGTGGTGCAATACCGGCAACAACAATTCGCCATACCCTGGAAATGGTTGGCAAAACATGAACTATTCAAATATGAACGTCGCGAATGGATACACCCAGGTCACCGCAACCGGACATCCAAATAGCAACGCGGGATGGTACATGGTCGGCTACCAGCAAACCTACATTCCCAACGGCGGCAGCGGACTGTTCACTGAGTTCAGTGGATTCGCTCGCCCGATAACCGGAAGCTAAGATCGCATATCGAGCGGTTGGCGGAGTTACGCCGCCAACCGCAAACTAGTCCATGAGCAACAACATCATCACCTTTTACACGGCCTCCGTTCCCGGGAACGGATTCATCCAACAGCTCTATCAGCAGATGATCGCCGATCCGCCCGCTGGATATTCCGTCTTGCAGCACCAATCAATGGAAGAGTTGTGTGGCCAGGCATCGGCGCCAGGAAACCTGCTCGGGAGTTTGGAAATCATCGCGCACGGAACACCGTTAGCTCTCGGACCTATAGCTGTTAACAACATTGCGCAGCTGGCAACCGCTCTCAAGAAGGCTTCGCCAATCACGAACGTCTATCTCAGCGGATGTAACACTGGAACATGGATCGCAGGCACGAATAACTTCTCCATCACCGCATATCTTGGACGCATGGTGACTTGCAAGGTGTATGGCTCACAGGGATATGTGAACTCCGGCACTATGGCAAAAGGCGATATCCAATGTTCGCGCGACGACTGGGGTCAGTCGAAAAATCTGGTCTATGGAGGTTCGACTAACGCAAATGGCTTTAACGTTTTTACACAAAGAGGCACAACCCCGTTTCCATATTATGCGGTTCCGTTTCCTCCCCAATCGCCGATCTCGATCAACGATCCAAAATTGACCGCGGTGCAGCGAAGTGTTCTGACCAATCTTATTGGACCGCTGATGTCAACGCCTAACCAAAATGTTCCGCTTAATCCGATGGCCGGGCCGACCTATTGCATCAGCAGCGGTGCCGATATCTTCGACGTCTTCCTCGGTGACACATCTGTCGTCGTGCGCCGCGAGGCAAATGGCTTTACGTGGAGCGTCACTCCCAGCGCCTCGGATATGAAGACACTGAGCAGCGTAAACATGCCCGTAGCCGCAACCGCCGTCGTCGCCACTCCGGAAGCTGCGCCAAAAGTGCAAGCCTGATTGCCCACGCTCTAAGCCTCCGAAAATGCTGGAGCCTCTGAGCTTTCCTAGTGACCCGAAATGGGGCCAATGGCTAACTTGGTACCGCGCCACGGACTCCAATCAAAAATCGGCAATCTAAAATCGACCAATCTCAAACGCTCGTCGTATAAATAACCATGCCCGCTCCCGATAGCACTCGAACCCTCGAACTCCTCAATAAGGTGATCGAGCAAGCGCCTAAAGAGGACGCGCGACTCCAGAACTATCTGGCCGCGCTCAAGAGCGCGATCGAGACCGACGGCAAACTCGCCCAGGAAGCCCAACGCGTCCTCGCGGAATACGAAGAGGCGTACGCAAAACTCACCGCCCCCGCCAACCGCCTTGGCGTCTTTCTTCAGTGGCTGGAGGCGCAAAGCATCTCCCCCAGCATGGGGAAGATGTCGACGAAGTCGACAGAGAGGGCGGAAGCTACCAATACCGAAATAGGCGAATCGGCAAACGACAAGCTCGCTCTCATCGCCGTCGGCGATCAGGAATTCGTCGCCAACGTCGATCCGAAAATTAAAGAAGGAGAGCTCGCCGCCGGCACCCGCGTGAAAGTGAACGACGCCTACAGTGTCGTCGGTACGATGCCCCCATCTAGCAACGGCGGGGTGCAAAAAGTCGGCGAGGCATACGCCGACGGACGAATCAGAGTGGGCTCAGACGTGCCTGGATCCGAAGGCCGCGTCATCGGCCGCGCCGAGCATCTTAAAGACGCGCACATCCAAGCCGGCGACGAAATTCGAATCGATCCGACCGGAAAACTCGCGCTGGAGCATTTCGCCAAACAAGAATCGCGCGATTACTTCCTCGAGCAAGTGCCCGAGCTTCCTTGGGAGAAAGTTGGTGGTCAAGAAGAAGCGATCAAATTAATAAGAGACACCATCGAGCAACCGCTCCTCTATCCGGAAATCTTCGCCAAGTTCGACAAGAAACCGATCAAAGGCATCCTTCTCTACGGCCCTCCCGGCTGCGGAAAAACCCTCATCGGAAAAGCGACCGCGTACAACCTCACCAAGGAATACAGCGCGCGCGTTGGCCACGAGGTGAAAGAATATTTCATGGCCATCTCTGGCCCCAAGATCCTCAACATGTGGCTCGGCGAAACCGAGCGCATGGTCCGCGAGATCTTCAAGACGGCAAGAGAAAAAGCAAAAGAGGGAAGACTCGTCTTCATCTTCATGGATGAAGCGGAATCCGTGTTGCGCACGCGAAGCAGCGGACGATGGCTCAACATCAGCAATACCGTAGTGCCCCAATTCTGCGCAGAGTTGGATGGCTTAGTCAGCCTCGACAACGTCGTGCTCATGCTCACGTCGAACAGACCGGACTACATCGACCCCGCCGTTCTCCGACCGGAACGAATCGATAGAAAAGTAAAAGTCAGCCGCCCCGACAAGATGGCGACGATGCAAATTCTCGGCATCTATCTCCACGAAAACATGCCGCTCGATCCCGAGCTGATGAAGAAGTACGACGGCGAAATCGATTGCGTCCGTAGCGAGCTCATCGAGAAAACGACGGAGCACCTTTGGAGGAAATCGAAGGATAACGAATTCCTTAAAGTGTTCATGCGCAACGGACAGGCGGAGACTCTGTATTACAAAGACCTCATCTCCGGCGCATTGCTGAAGTCGATCGTCGATCGTGCAAAAGATCACGCGATCAAACGCGCCATCGCCGATCCAAAAAAACCGCAAGGCGTAACTCAAGAAGACCTGATCCTCGCCGCCGATCAGGAATACAAGGAGAACGAGATCTTCCCGAAATCCGATTCGCAAGAAGATTGGCTGCAACTGCTCGACTTCTCACCCGACAACGTCGCCAGCGTGAAACCCATCGGCAAGCACAAAGGCGAAGAAATTGGAAGAAAGTCGGTGATCTGAGCCGATTCCGCTGTGCGACAAAGGAGCCGGCGCAAGGCGAGACCTGCGAAGCTCCAGGATGTCCAACTTCCTATACAATATAGGTCATCATGGTCACTAACAACGACCGCCGTTGGCTTGTCAACGCGCTCCTTGTCGCCGTCGCTTTCGTGATGGCTTCGTTCCTGCCATGGCTTAATATATCGGGGTCCGTTAACGAAACCGGCAACGCATTCACCACCAATGCTACGTTTTTTGGAATCTCGATACCAAATTGGTGCGTCATGGCTCTCACCGTAATTATCGCGACCTTTGCCGCGCTCCAATACAAAGGAGTGGTGCAACGCAGCAATGCCGTTCCGCTAGTGCTATCGATTGCCGCTTGCGCACAATGCGCGATTGCCTTTGTCGCGGTGATTGTGGGCCACCCCGACACTCCGAAGTTCACGATTAACGGACCGTCGGACGAATTTAACGGAGCAATTCAACAAGCATTCGCTCAACAATTCAACCAGACGCGGATTGAGATCCATCCCGGTCTTGGATTGGTGCTAGCAGTCATATTAACGATCTGGCTGGTTATCGCAGCGTTTGTCAATCGCGCAGGAAATGAAACCAATATAGAAAGCAGACTCGAAGCAGAGTCTACGCACTCCTAAAGCAGCTACGCGCTCTCGGCCTTCCGTCCAAACCGCGACCACAAAAACTTTACGATCAACAAACCCAACACCGCGACGACCACTAGATCCAAGATCTTTGTGTATCGCTCCACCGACGTCCAATTCTCGCCGACCTTGTAGCCGAGCCACGTCCACAGATAACACCACGGCAACGACCCAACAAACGAATACAACAAGAACAAAGAAAAGTTAGATCGATATACGCCCGCAGGCAAAGACACAAACGATCGCACCAACGGAATGAACCGCCCCCACAAAGTCAACGACAAACCGTGCCGATCAAACCATTGCTCCGCCACCGCGATCTCGTCGGTTCGCATCAAAACATACTTGCCGTACTTGCGCAGAAAATCCGTGCCCAGAAACGCGCCAAATCCGTACGAGATCACGCTGCCAACAACCGACCCAATCGTCCCCACCCACGCCACCACGTGGAGATTCATCAACCCCTTCTGCGCGTCCAATCCGCCGACCGGCAAAACCGCCTCAGATGGAATCGGGATATTCGCATTCCCCAGCAGAGTCAACAATGCGATCCCTGGATAGCCGGTTGTGGCGATAAAATGCTCCGCCCAAACTTTAATCGCCTCCGTGATCCCGCCCGGCATAGTCTTGGATTATGGAAGAGATTCCCGGCGTCGCAAATTCCAGTCTTAACCAAGGGCCGGCTAATTGGGCAATCGGCAAACAAGCAATCCAGCAATAAAAAAAGGGGAGCCGTTTCCGACTCCCCCGATTAGGACAGGTCTCTCTCTTTCGATCAAGCCACCGTTACAGACGACGCCAATTACAACCTTGTTCCAAAAGACCCGAGATATTTCTAAACGCGCGAGACCTGTGCTTGAAAACCATAAAGGTTTGTGATACGATGGCATCTTAACGATGCGTTCGTTCGTAAGAATATTTCCCCTCGTACTAATTTGCGTTTCGGCTGTTTCCGCCGTCGCCCAGACCAGTTACATTCGCGAGATGGGTAAATGCAAGCCCGACATTTACATCGTCGCTTCCGGACCCGGAACGACCGGTATTGCGAAGCAACTGCAGCAGGCAATCATTAGCGCTCGCGATGCAAGTGGAGATAAGAAGGTCAGCATATTAACCTTCGCCCAGATCGAAGCACAGGCCTTGGCGGACCCGAAGAATTTTGCCAAGCAGAGCCGAATCTTCTTGCTTTCAAAAGATGAAATGAAAGAAGACATTCCGTTGGAGCTGCAGAATTTTGTTACGGTGGATCCCAAGAACGCGCAAGAGGATGAGAGCTTGATGGATGCGCTCACCCTAGACTCGCGTGCGGGCAAACTCGCCTTTGCCGTCACCGCCTACGCGCCGGATGTGGATCACGTGCGCACCCTTGTTCAGAAATTCGAGGCAGCAAGTTTCGGGAACTACCGAGACATGAAATTTCATGCAGACTTCTTCACGCGAAGATTGCTTGTGAGGGCATCGGATGCGGAATTCCCAAATGTAAAGCAGTGGGGCAGCTTTGCCCCGCCGAATGTGTGGCTCGAGCACGACTGTGTGAAACCAGACGCACCTTCCACTTTGAAAGGACCCGGGGACGAGGTCTATTTCATAGATCGAGCACAGCAGAAAACACCTGCCGCTGCAGCCGCAGTTCTCGCTAATGAAAAGATTTCCGACAATGAATCGATCGTGATCAGATCTGGAAGCGAGCCCAATCACCGCGTTGTCGTCTTCTCCGCCCCATCGCACCAGCTGCTAATGACCATTGCGAAGAAGTATTCGAATATCGATTCGATTCCCGACACGCCGTACACCGTTGTGGCAAAGGATGTAAGGCGCCAGATCCAGCCAACTGTATTCATGGTGCTTGACAACCAGGAAGACGTTCAGCCGCTCATCGATCAAATCGGAACGGAACTGTCCGGTGAAATGCGCACGAAGATGGGACTTGATGTCCGAGAGCGTGGCGCGGTTCTGAAGGAGCTGGAAAAAAATAACTCGATTGAACAACTTCTCGGTGATCCAAAGCTGAAAACGCTGAGAGAAAAAGAAGGTCTCAATCGCTATGTGTGGGTTCTCGCTTTTACTTGCGACCCAAGCAGTAGCTATCGTGGCCAGGAGACTAGGGAAACCCGCGATCTGCCGCCCTTTACGGACCCCGAACCCCAGAGACCGGTGAAGTTCAGAGGAGAGTCAGTCGCGCATTTCCAAAGGCGAATCACGGATTACAATTCGGATGAAGAAGCTTGGCAAAAAAAGAAGGAGGACTGGCAGTACCACTACGAAAATGATTCGGTCGTATGGGATCGCGAACTCTTTTGCGACTTTCAAGTGACCGCGAAAGGAAGGCTTTTGCTGCTCGACACCGAGAACGCGGGTAAGGTGGCTTGGGAACCGGATAAGCCGTTGGAAGTCAGCGCTTCCGCGACAAAAAGGATAACCACTGATCATTTTCCTGTAAAAGGTTACGGAACCCACGTGCCTTCCATCGAAGCCCCTTCGGAACCGGCCCGCGTCCCAGACACCGCCTTTGTTGAAGCGGCTACAAAACTCGGAAACGAGGGAATGGAATTTGCCCAGCAGCAATTGTGGTTGCCCGGCGACGGTCCAAATCCTGAGGAAGTTGTAACCGCACCCATGGACCCCGTCCACGCGGAAATTGGATCTATTACTTCTTCGGCCGGGGTTCGCTCGACTTTCGCCATCGCCGAGTTATCGCCTAAAGTTGTCATTACGCTTGGCGCCGACGGCGGTTTGAAAGTTGGCGATAAAGTGATCGTTCCGATCACCCATGTGGTCCGGGACCCGCGGACACACGAAGTGATCGAGACACAGGTCATCGCGAAAATCACCTTGGTCGTGAAGCAAACGTTCAAGAAGACCGCATGCTGCGTGCCGACACCAGGTCAATCGGCCGCGCAAGTGAAAAAGCTAAAGGTCGGAATGGAAGGTTCATGTCCGAGGTTGGCGGCCGCGAAGATGGGTTACTAGCAGCAGCTCATTCGATTCGGTTCTTCTGACCGCATTTCGCTGCTCGTCCGCGCGTGGTCGCATTCCTGACCTCGAATGTTGCATTTCACGGCCGTATCCGCAACACCGTGCCCGGCTCCGCCCAGTTGTAAAACCACCGCGCCACGTCGTCCGGCAGACGAATGCACCCATGCGATTCCGGACGGCCCGTGACGGTGCCGCCGTGGATATAAACGGCACCCCGCACCTGGACCGCCCACGGCATAGGCGCATCGCCGTACTTCGAGGACGCATGATACGGATCCTTCACCGCACCGATCCGAAACACGCCTACCGGCGTGCTTCGCGAAAACTTCCCGGTTGAAATCGGCGAAGACAGCACCAACGCGCCGCCCTGAAACACCTGCAAAGTCTCTTTCGACTTATCGACCACCGCCGTCTTCGCGCCACGGCGCACCGTCATCGAATATCGTCCAAGGGAAACAGCAACCGAGGCGCCATGCGTCGTAACCACCGCTCCTATCTTCTTTAAAGCAGCCAGAGAAACAAAGCGATTCACGCCAACCGCTGACTCGTAATCCAATGGAATCGATCCCAAAAACGCGAGGTCGGATCGCGGATCGTAAGAGTAGGGAAGGTGCAATGCATCGGACGCCACTCGCGCGCAAACGTACAAAACTTTTGGCTTTCCTGCAAACGTAAAACCGGCAACTGGATGCTGCGCCGCAAATGCCAGGCGTGCCAAAGAAATTCCCGCGCATAAGAGTCGCGAGCTAACGCGGAATCCACTGACTCCTGTACGCTGATCCATTTTCAACTTCCAGCCTTGCCTGGCGAACCGCGTCTAGAACGTACGAAAGCGCGGTCATCGCTGCCTCCATACGCGAGGTGGCGCGGTACGTTCAAACATCGACGGCTGCGTGTATGGAGGCTAGGAAATCGAAATATCACTGGTACCGGACGAACAATTTAGAATACGCTCGAATCGGCGTAGATCGACCTTGTGCTCGGGGACGTCAAGACAATCGAGCAATCGAGCAATCGAGCAATCGAGCAATCGAGCAATCAAGCAATCAAAATGACCGTCCTAATCTTCGAAGACAACCTCATGTGGAGCGCGCGACTCGTTACCTCGCTCCGCGCTCTCGGACATGAACCCGTAGTGATGACGACGGTCCCGGTAACCACGGAAGCGCAAGCCGCCATCCTCAATCTCGCTTCGCCGGCCTTCAAAGATCTCGTCCCGCAACTCAAGGCAAAGGGCATTCACACCATCGGCCACGCGGGACACAAAGAAAAAGATCTGCTAGAACTTGGAAAAGCAGCCGGTTGCGACCGCATCGCCACCAATAGCGAACTCACCTATAAGATCGAAGCCCTTCTCGGCGAAGTCAATTCTTAGCGCAGTGTGAAGGGTGGGATTTTGTCATCTCGAAACGAAGTGAGAGATCTGACGGGAAGTACCTCGCGCGATATGTTCTCGCATGAGTTGGACGTGTCATCCTGAGCGAGCCAGTCCATTTTGCATTAACTGCTGACCCGTGCGAGCGAAGGACCTCGGCACAATATCCGCAAATTGGAAGCACGCGAGACCCGCGCATTATCCAGTTCATTCATTCTTAACCGAGGTCCTTCGCTCGCAAGAAAGTCGGAAGCTCCGAATATCAGAGATGCGAGCTCAGGATGACACTTGTTTTGTGAGAGCCTATCAAAACATCGGAGGCAGCTCAACATCTCCCAACACCAAACGACTACGCTAAATGCTCGCCCTACGCAAACGCCAGCTCTTTCACATTCGGCGAAACTTTGAAATCCGCTTCCGTCTTCGACTTCACTTCATCAACCGTCACGCCGGGCGCCAACTCGATCAACGTCATCCCCACTCCGCGTTCCACTTCGAAAACGCAAAGATCGGTAATCACCAAATCAACGCACGCCTTTCCCGTCAGCGGCAACTTGCACTCGTGCAAAACTTTCGTCTCGCCCGCTTTGTTCGTGTGTTCCATGACGACAACCACGCGCTTCACGCCGGCGACCAAGTCCATCGCCCCGCCCATGCCCTTCACCATCTTTCCAGGAATCATCCAGTTGGCAAGGTCGCCCTTTTCAGAAACTTCCATCGAACCGAGAATGGAGAGATCGATGTGCCCGCCCCGAATCATTCCAAAAGAATCGGCGGAAGAAAAGAAAGATGTGCCCGGAATTTCCGTGACCGTCTGCTTTCCCGCGTTGATCAAATCGGGATCTTCATCACCCTCATACGGAAACGGACCAAGGCCGAGCATGCCGTTCTCGCTCTGCAACACCACATCCATCCCTTCCGGAATGTAATTGGCCACCAAAGTCGGAATTCCAATTCCGAGGTTCACATAAAATCCGTCGCGCAACTCTCGCGCCGCTCGCTGAGCAAGCTGCTCTCTAGTCAGGGCCATAACCAGATTCTACTCGCACGTCTTTGAAGAAACCGTAGTACGCGGAGAGGGGGGAGCCGGAGCGCGCTGCCACAACCGATGCGATCTCGCCCCATCTGCGAAACCCAACGCCCAACACCTTTCCGCTCATACTCATTCCATGCTCGCCCTTCTCCTTCTTGCTCAAGCCACAAAGGGCCAGATCATGTCCTTCCAGGAATATGCAAAAACCAAGCACACGTTTCCCTACATCCTCGACATAACAGCAGGCAAAGCACACCTCGTCTATTTCGGAATCAGACACACGCGCGATCCGAAAGATAAGCAACTCAAGCAGATTAGAGCAATCTGGCAAAAGCTAAAGCCCGATGAGGTTTTCAATGAGGACATCACGCCGCAGCCACGCGCAACACTTGAGGACTCGGTCAAATTCGATGGTGAGCGCGGCGCGCTCGCCTACTGGGCTCACCAGAATCACGTGCAGATCAAAACCATCGACCGTACATGGCGCGAGCAAGTGCAAAGACTTCCGCTCAGCATCCGCGGATCGAGTATCAAAATGTTTTTCCTGATTCGCGGGCTCGAACAAGACCTCAAAAAGCCAAACGCCGGCACTCCGGAGCAAACCGCGCAAAGAGAGTTAGATTTTCTTAATTCACAAAACATCTCCTGGCCGCCAAATAAAGTGTCAGAAATCGATTCGTTCTGGAAAATGCTGGACATGGGAGGCGATTGGCGCAAGCCAAAAATCGCATGGATCGATCCCTCTGGCAATGGACCTTTGAACAACATCGGCAAAGCGCTCAGCAAGATCCGCGATGAACAAATGGTCGAAACGTTGGAGCAAGAGTTGAAGAAAGGAAAGAGAATTCTCGGCGTCGTCGGCGGCTCGCACGTGATCATGCAAGAGCCGGCGTTGACGGGGAGGAAGGGGCGTCTTTGATGAGTACACCGTAAATCGTAATTCGTAAAGATTGCCCGAGTGAACATTCAGAGATTCAAAAGACTACGACGTAGAACAGAGAGCGTAGAAATCCCAACTGGTCCGGAGGGCCATGGATGGCCCGCATCGGTTCCCATTGGGTTTCTTAGAAACCTAAGGGGAAACATAAGGAGCCATGGATGGTGAAGTTACGGAGGGGTTCAGGAAGGAAAGACGAACAATTGCAAATCATCTTCTAAGCGAGTAGCTTTGATCCGAGATCCGAGATCCGAGATCCGAGATCCGAGATCCGAGATCCGAGATCTCCGCACCAAACCAAAACGAAACGGCCGGGAAACCCGGCCGCCCGCCCCACCCATCACAGTGGTTTCGCAAGTAGCACCAATTAAGCTGCCATCGCTGAACCGAAGCCGCCTTCCGGCGTAATCGCTGCTTCCAGTTCCAGCCAAACCGTTCGTAAATCTTTGAGCACGCACTCGCATCGCTCAAGTCGCGTTGTCGTCGTGTCTTCACGCGCTTCAGAAATTTCGTTGAGTACGTAGCAGTAAAGCGTTCGTAAGTCCGTCGCCATCTCTCCGCTACGTGTATCGAGACAATTCACCAATGCGACAAGAATCGATGTCGATCGATCCAACAAAATGTCGCGCCTCGCAGAATCACCCGCGGCTATCGCGGCTTTGCCGGCTCGCAGTGAAGCAAGCGCGTTGTCGTAGAGCATCACGACGACCTGAAGAGGTGATTTGCCGTGTGCCGACGCCGATGAATAGGACTCGAACATATTAGAAAGTGCCAATGTAATAACTCCGCCTGTTAAATACATCGGCATGCAACCCCGGCATTCTTTAGGGCTTCCAAAAGCGAAGTTCGGATTTAGGGGTGAACACGTACGCGGTCAATGCCGCAATAAATTGCCAGGTAATTGGAATCAAATAGGCTGTAATTGGCGAGTAATAATGCTGATCTCCGCTTGCGAAGAAGATCGCAAGAGTGATGCGCTGTGAAATCAAGAGCATGAAGATGGTCAGGGCCATCGATCCCCCGATGAAACCGCATGCAGCCGCCAAACCAAACCGCCGCGAAGCGTAAGCTCCTGCGCATAGGGCGGGCATCAACCCAATAGGAAACGCCCAGAGCAACTTCGGCTCAACCGGCTCCGTGCTTCCCAACAGCAAAAAGGGCCAGACACCCAGAAAGAACGTGATCACAGAGCTGCCGACAAAGCCCGAGCAGCCACTCAGCATCAACGCATCCATGTCATGCGCTTTAACCTTCTTGCCCTCGACCCTCTCGTCCGTCCTTAGTGGTTCAAACGGCATGTGTAGTTAGGATACTGGCGCTTGGTCTCGGTACGTGACGCGGATCGGTAAATCGTAAATGGTAAATCGTAAATTGCCCAGAATGAGAGCGGAATTTGGAGTTCCATTGTAGGCGCAACCCTAGCGTTGCGGCCTGCTAATTGCATGAGCCAAAGCCTGGATGCGCTTGATGTACGCGATTTCCGCCGCCTCGTCCGGAACGCCACAACCGCTACTCCGTGCCCGGCGCATTTGGCAGCGCGACGCCTATACCGATAAGAACCAATGCTAGCACGAGGAAGATGCTCGCGACGACAATCACCAGCGGTGTCTTGCCACGATGCTTATCGACGCGAATCAAGATCGACGTAAATAAGATCCCGAGCATTCCGCAGAACGCGCCGCCATATGCCATGTCCTTTTTCATAAGCCAGCCCAGCAATCCGCCGAGAATCGACACCCCGATGAGCGAACCGAGCATGATCGTTTCTTTCTTATCATCGCGCGATAAAGCGATCCGTCCCAGCGGGTGCGCAAGCAAAAATAGATTTAGAATTGGACCGCCTACCCACGTGAAAAACACGAACAATAGATATAGCGCTCCAGGAACAATGAGCCACGGATTGGTTTTTCCCAACTCCAGCCCCGCTCGTGCCATAAAGTACAACCCAAACGTAACCGCGTATCGCGCGCCCTGAGGCAATCTCGCGAGCCATGTGCGCCAACCGATTACTATGCGATAAAGGAGGAAGCGGGCCCGCAATGCCTCGATCATTCCTTCGCGAGCCCACTCCAAATTCGGATCCAATCGCAGAGCTTCCCGAAAATGCTCGATAGCTTCCTTGACTCGCCCCATGCGCAGCATCGCCCACCCTGCGCTCGCCTGGGACAAAGGCTCCTCGGAATTCTCCGACATCGATTCGTAAACTGCCTGATGAGCTTCCGCAGATCGGCCCAAGATGCTCAGCGCTTTCACGCGCGCGTTGTGGCAGTTCGTATCGTCTGGATTCAGCTTTAATCCCGCACTCGCAACCTCCAAACATTCCATCCACTTCGCCAAAGCTCCCAAGGTGAGAGCCAATAATCCATGTGTGTGCGCGCTGTACGGATTGATGCGCAAAGATTCGCGCAGCGCCTTTTCAGCACCCTTGTAATCTTTCATCTCGATGCAAATGTGCCCGAGGATGTTGAGCGGATAGTTGCTTTGCGGCGATAGCCCAACTGCTTTCTGCGCCAGTGCCTTTCCTTCTTTCGAACGTTTCTGCTTATGCAGGCAATAGGCAAGCATCGCCGTTGCCGTTCCGTGATTGGGATCCTCCGCGAGGGCGGCCGTCAACTCGCTCTGAGCTTCCTTGTAACGGCGCTGGTTCATGTAGAACTGCGCCCGCTTCAGATCTATCGCCACAAATACCTCAATGTCCCAACGCTCTAATGTCGCCACCCGCTACATCATTTTTCGCTTTCGAAGATAATCACCGAGCTGATCGTATAGTCCGCCTTCATTTGCATACAACACATGGTTGCGTGCCGTTTCCAGCCATGGCTTAATGCTGCCCTTGACTTCTGACAGGGCTTTCTTCAGGTCGCCCATGCGAATCGGTCTCGTGATGCCCGATTCGATAGAATCCATCATCGCGAATTCGGCGGCGGTCTCGCACAAATGCATCAGATCCGCGCCAGAAAAATCTTCCGTATGTTGCGCGATCCAATCGGCGTCGATCTTTTCAATCGGCCTATCTTGCAGATTTAAACGAACAATCGCCGCCCTCGCTTCTACATCTGGTGGAAGCACCAAAATCGTGCGATCCAACCGGCCAGGACGACGCAATGCCGAATCGACGTCCCACGGATGATTGGTCGCTGCCAAAACGTAAACCCCTTCGTTGTCGAACTCCGTTCCATCCATCTCCGAAAGCAGTTGATTCACGATGCTCCGGCCTGCGCTTTCACGCATCAGGCTTCGCTTCCGTCCAAGTGCGTCGATCTCGTCAATGAAAATTACGCAGGGTGTATTGCGACGCGCCGACTCAAAGATGCCGTGCAGGTTCTTCTCGCTGTTGCCGATGTACATGTCGACAACGTCGGTCAAATCAACCGAGATGAAGCGCGCGCCCATCTCGCCCGCAATAGCTCGCGCGATGAACGTTTTGCCACAGCCGGGCGGACCATAGAGCATCAAGCCACCCTTAAGCGATTTGCCGTAAAGCTTTCGCATATCCGGATTGCGCATCGGAGCGAGGAACGATAGCTCCAATCGTTTCTTGACATCCGATAAACCCGCGACGTCCGAGAGACGCACCGTCGGCCTTTCGATATCGAAGGCGCCTTCGATATCGTCGTTCGGATCGCCCTTTACGAAAGCGCGCAACCGCTTATCTTCATCCGGCGGCGGACTCAAAGTCGGCCCAAACGTTACCGGCCCCTCGGTCTGAAACGATTCGATAAGACTTTGCGCGTTGCTCATGCCCAACGCTTCGCTCAGTCGTCGATAGCCGTCCGCGCGAATCTTGTCGCCCGCTGCATCCGCCGCCTTCGCTCCGAGGACAAGCGCCTCGCGACTTGCTGGATCTCGTTGCAATACATAACCCACGTGCTCCAACGCCTTGTTTGCCTGATCCGCGTCCACACAAAGTTGCGCCAAGTGCATTCGCAGGGCCACATTGTCCGGATCCGCTTTCACCGCCGCTTCCATCGCGGCCAACACACTTGGGTCGGGGCGCATATCATCTATTGTGGTGCGGAACTTGCGATCGGGTTAGGCCTCATCTAACTCCGCTCACCGCTTCACAGCTTAACGCCCAACGCTCACCGCTTCACCGCTTAACGCTTAACGCCCAACGCTCACCGCTCACCGCTTAACGGTCACCGCTTCACGCTCAACGCCCAACGCTCACCGCCTAACGCTTAACGCTTAACGCTCACCGCTCACCGCCTGTTACTCCTACGCTTCCAATCCAAGCGCATCCAACCACACCGGCATCACCGTCTCCGGATGAAACTTCCGCACTGGATCGACCGCTAATCTTTCGCCGGAAGAGATCTCCGCCGCTAAGTCGGAAAGAAATCGATCCCAGTCGCGACGCTCGTACAGAAATCGCTTATTCACCATCGTCTCCGCAACTCCCGCCACGCCTGTCTGCGAAGTTGCAATAAACCGGGCCGGTTTTCCAAGCGCTTCCGTATAAGCGACCACCAAACAAAACGTTTCCGGAAACGCATTCACAAATAGCAGTCCGCGCGAAGCCGCCAAGCGCTCCACAAGTTGCGGCAACGGCAATGAGCCGCGCAACTTGATCCGCTTCACAAGCGACGGGTCATCAATGTTCAGATCATGCGGGCTGCCGGCAGGACGATCATAAATCGGCCCCATGATCTCCAAAATCGTCTTTCCCGCTGCCGCTACTCGCGGATCGCTCCAAGCCACCAGAGTCGCCGCCAGCCCTTTAAATGCCGCGGACGCATAAACAAGCGTGTCCTCTTGCGCAACGCTCTGCCATTTCTTATCGAACAGCAGGCGCGGCAACATATTTGGGATCGTTCGATAACGACGGCCAATCGCATACGCGGGATACGTAGTCCGCTCCCACGCAGAAATGAAAACAGGTTCTGCGCCGCCTCGGTTTAACGGCTTCGCCGTCGCCGCCGCCAAGGCTTGGGCCGTCGCGTCATTCGGCCCACCGCAAGCATCGTGCAACCACACAAGCGTTCGATCGCGCCGAATCAATTCCGCAGAGGGAGTGGAGGAGAATCGCTGAATAATCAGCGCTCCACACGATATCTGCGGCAGTTCACTGCGACACGATGCGTAGTGAACCCCTGATGGTGCGATGATGGGTTCATCGAGAGATGGACCGGGATGCATGATCTTGATCGGATCGTTTAATACGAGGACGCTAAATCCATTTCGAGCCAACTCTTGTGATAGAAGAATGACTTCAAGTTCGCTCCCCCCAAGACCTTTCTCGTTAGGCGTGTCTTCTCGATAAGCCGAACTGACGTTGTCGAAGAAAACAACGTCGTATTCAAGCCCGGCCATGAAGTCGGTTTTACCTTTGAGGCTTACGAACGTGAGACAGACGCTTCGGGCATGCTTCAAAGCATTCGAGGCAAAGTCCGAAGAGAAGTCGAAAGAGCTTAGCCGTCGCCGCCGGCTGCTTTCATCGCCGCGTTTTCGGTCCCTGCTGCTTTGCTCGCGCCCTTATCGGCATCATCCGCCTTCGCTGCATTATGTCGGGACAGGAGGATGAAGACAATGGGAACCAGGAGTACCATGACCAGGGCGGCGAGCAGCTTGACCTTATCTTCTTTTGACGTCGGCTGTTTTGCGATAGCTGGTTCGCGAACGTAGCCAGGGTTTTTCTTCGCTTTCCGCTTTTCGAAGAACGCCGTCCAGAAATACTTCTGTTGTGGCTTAGCACCCTTCGCACCCTTTTCGGGTTTATCAGGTTTGGGGGCCTTCTCTTTCTTGACCTTCACCGCTTTAATCCCTTTTCGCCGCTGATTGTTCTCCGGTACGCCCGCGGAAGATACCGCCTAATGCTTTCAGCGGGCTGAGGCAAGGAGAAATGCACTCTACCCCGCCTCTATCAACGTTTCCAACCCCATGGAAAGTTCGGTAGTGACTCATTTTGGTTCAACGCGAGTTAACAATTCTTCGACAGTCCAAACGTGATCGGTAAGCCCTGCTGCCATGGCGGGGCTCGTAGGGATTCGGTGCTTCGCCATCTTTGTTAAGGTCTGATGAGGGCGGCAGAAGTTGTAGTGCATGGTGTACATGCTGAAGGCCGCTACGTGGCTTTCTAGGCGCTTTGAGAAGGCATTGGTGAGGCGTGTGTAACGTCGGCAGCCCATGCGGATATTGAGGTTCTGGCGCTCGACGTGGCTCGTGCTGATCTTCTTGTCCTCTGGATTGCCGATGATGGACTTGGTAAGGCATCCAGTGCAAATCGCAGGGCTATAGCGGCCAACCGCCTCGGTCCCTACTCCGAACTTCTTAATAACGATTCCGAAATCAACATTCTCAGCGAATGCAAGGCGAACGCCATATTGGTACGCGCCGTGACCGTCTGAACTTAGTTGGATCCGATTCTTAAGACGGCGCTCAAGATCAAACAGGAAAGTTACGCCGTCATCATCACTGCGCAAGCCAATGTGATAGGTAATAATCAGCTTGGAGTCTGAGTCGAGCGCAACCCAAGTCCAAGCATCGCCTAAGCCTTCAGCCTTCTTTTCTGGGCTCGTATTCTTGGCCTTAGAGCCAACGAAGCTCCAAATCTCGTCAAGCTGGACTACCTTGGAATCCAGGTCTTTGACATTGGCATGGTGATAATCAGCGCAAGCGGTTCCGACTTCCTTGACCAGCTTGATAACCGTGTTCAGGGCGCAATCCAAGAGCCGGGACGTAGCCCGGAGCGAATTGCCTTCGCAAAGGCATTTAACAATCTTGGCTCTAGCAGCGGTGTCTAAGCGGTTCACATGATAAGTATACATGAGCGGTTAAGTATTAGCAAGCATTTTCTTCTCGAGTATCCCATGCAGGGCGAAAACTAGGGCAAAATGCTTGCTATATTCGAGATTTAGGATACAATGCTTGCTATGCAGGAAAGCAAGCATACCGAAGATCCTATGGAGCAAACCACTAGCGAAGCTGCTAAGCGCGGTGGTATCGCTCGAGCACAACGACTCTCAAAAGAGGATCGTAAGGCTATCGCTCGAAACGCAGCTCGAGCACGCTGGGGCGGCGAGCGTTCACTTACCCCAGTCGAAGATGAACCCGCCGAAACCGGCCCTGAAATGGTTAGCGCCGAAGAGGGGCCAGGACCGGATGTAGCCTTGCCTGTTGCGGTCCATAGGGGCGTATTGGTGCTCTTGGGCATGGAGATACCCTGCTACGTGCTTGATGACGGCCAGCGGGTCATTGGGCGGACTTCTGCTACGGAAATGCTAACTGGCATTAAGGGTGGAGGTGCGTTTGAGAAGTACATCAGCGTGACGCCTCTCAGGCCATTTATCAACACCGAAGAAGTGCTCGAGCAGATGGTGTCCTTCCGATTACCAGAAGTCCAAGGGCTTGAGAAGTCTGTAAAGGGACTTCCGGCTGACCTGCTAATCGAGGTTTGCCAAGGATTCGTAAAGGCGCTCGAGATGTCAACTCGACCGGATGCGACTTACAAGCTCACATCCCGACAGCTCGACATGGCGATGCAGGCATCAATGTTCCTTTCAGCCATCGCTAAGACGGGCCTGGTGGCTCTGATTGATGAGGCGACGGGTTACCAGTACGAACGCGCTGAAGATGCGTTGCAAGTAAAACTCCGCGCCTATCTGAGCGAGGAGATGCGACCTTGGGAAAAGACCTTTCCCGATGAGTTGTGGAAGGAATTTGGCCGACTGACCGGTTGGCAAGGGGCGATCACAAAACGGCCCAAATATTGGGGAAAGTTAGTCAACGAACTTATCTATGACTACCTCGATCCTGACGTTTACAAGTGGCTCCGAGAGAATGCGCCCGCTCCCAGGCATGGACGCAATTATCACTCCTGGTTAAGCGACCAATTCGGTTTGAAAAAACTAATCGAGCACATTTGGATGGTCATTGGGTTGGGGTCAGCATGCGCCGACATGTCGGAGTTAAAAGCGAGAATGGCAGCGAAATATGGGCGCATTCCGTTTCAATTCAAGTTGTATATTCCCGCACACTCCGAGGAGTCAGAAGGCTCCTAGAGTAAGCATTATTTCTCTCGAGATTCCCAACGCTTCTGAACGGCTTTCCGAGCTATCTCGGATCGCTGTTCAGGGGTGAGCTTTGTAGCCCTAGCCTTTCCACCCTTAAGGCCACCAAGTCGACCAAGCTCTACCGCTGCTGCATTCTTGGGAGGCGGCTCCTCTTTGGGCTTCTCGCCTACTGCCTCTTGGAATACACGGAATGCCGATTCCGCAAAATCTTCTGGCCCCTGGTGCTTGGCTTTTTTCTTGGGCATTGCTAAGGATTATATACGGGACCGCTCAAGTATTCGTTCTTTTGAAACTTGGTTGCGGCCTGGTCCGTCGTTTCAGTGGGAAGTCCTGGGGCCTGTGGACTAAAATGTGGAAAAAGCCCTATACTGGTTGACGTACGCCTACATAAAAAGGCGTCAAAGAAAAGATGATGGATGGATACAACCCCCTATCGGTGGCAAATGAGCTGATCGCCATTGCACGCGACGAGGGTGAGTATTTGACTCCCCTCAAACTACAAAAACTGCTGTACTTCACGCACGGCTACCATTGGGGCATCAACAACGCCCCTGCTGTCAATAAGCCGTTTGAAGCATGGCCATATGGACCTGTTTCGCGGATTGTTTATTCGGCCTATGCCGACTACGAATCGGAGCCGATTACGCAACCCGTTTGGCGTTACTTCGTTCACACTGTGCCCCCGCTAGAACAGGATCGGAACTCTGAGAGTGTTCGCGAAATGGCTCGACGAGTGTGGGAGACCTTTGGCACGTTCAAAGCTGTCGACCTGTCTATGAGAACGCATATTGAGGGTTCGCCTTGGTCAAACATCAAGAAGCGATATCCCAACCTGACCGCATCGAAGCATATCGAAATCCCGGAACAGGACATTCGCGACTACTTCCGGGGGATCGTTCAGGGTGTCAGATAAGCCACCCGAAGCGCTGCTGCCAGACCCCCTGAAGCCGGGTGAAGAAACTCCAGCTCTTAAGCAAGAGGGTCTGGCAGAGAATGCCAACTTCACAAAGCAAGAATCTCCCAAGCCTGTTGAGCAAATTCTGCATTGGGCGACTAAGCAATTCTTCGATTCAGATGGAACGCTTCTTGTGCGAGAAATTGGCGTTTTAGCAGCCGTTATTTTGTGTGGCTATGCCTTTATCCAAGATAACGGTGCACGCATGCTGGACAGCGTTGCCGATATTGATCATTTCGTCCTCAAATGTACAGTTATGGCGAGCTGCATCTTCGCTATTCTCCTTGTGTATCGCTTGTTGGTCGACTTTCGCCTTTGGCTCCTTAAGCTCAAATGCGGGTGGATTTTGACTGTGTTCTATCTGGTCCTAATTGTCGGTCTCGGAATAATCGCAGGCAGGATGATCGTTGCCGCTGAAGATAAGCAAACGGTTGAGAGGTCGCCGGTGCAATCCAAAGCTCAACCGGTACCGACCAAGACTGAAGCGCCAACCGCTAAGGGTGGACAAGAACCCCAAAAAAGAATTTCAAAATGAGTCACTACCGAAAGTTCACGGCAACTGGAGAAACCGACGTCGGAGTCTCACCGTGCGAAAGTTAAGGTTCGGTTGTGAGCGTTATTCCGGGCGTTCCTACCGGGCAAAATTCATTTCGTGCTTAACATTCCGTGAAAGCGCGCCCCACCCGACCTATGAACACCAAGTTGTGCCACTTCGTTGCGCTTGCGGCCGTTGGAATCGTGGCTCTGGGCTGTTCTTCGCCGAAGATAGCGGAACAAACCCCTGTTAGCTCACTCCCCGGCATAGGCGACTTCGGCGACTATGTTTCGATCGCCCCCACAACACAGAAGGATCCAAATTTCCAGTTTTATAAGGTCAGCGCGGGATACGGCAGCGCCAGGCATTTGTTCTACGACACCATGTGGAAGTCTGGCTGGCACGCGAAGAGTCACGTACAAGACAAGCAGATATCGATCGACACGTACGAGAAGCAGGGCTTCGGTCGCTACATCTTGTCAAGCAAGCAGTTCGACGGTCCCAACACCTGCACCCTGGGATACAGCCCACCGTACGCAACCTCTTCACCTAAATAACTTTCAGCCTACAGCCCACAGCCTACAGCCCGACCAGTCGCCGGCAAGGTACAATCCACCCTTCACAACCGAACCACGGACCAGGCGGCTAGCCCTACGCCAAGGCGCAAACCCGAACCAGTCCGGCAACGGTGGGAGAATAAATGGCGAAAAAGTGTCTACGAATAAAGCAAAAAGCTACGCCCAAATTCAAGGTGCGTAAGTACAACAGATGCAGCATCTGCGGTCGCGATAGCGGCTACTTTCGATTCTTCGGCATCTGCCGCATCTGCTTCCGCGAGCTCGCCCACGAAGGCAAGCTCCCAGGCGTGAAGAAGTCGAGCTGGTAAGGCTCAGGAGGCCCCAACAATGCATAGCGATCCTATCGCGGACCTTCTGACGCGCATCCGAAATGGCGCCCAGGCGCACATGATGACCGTCGACTGTCCGCACTCAAAAATTAAAGTCGAAATTCTCAAGATCCTCGAAGCCGAGGGATACATCGGTGGCCACGAAGTGGTCAACGAAACCAAATTCCCGACGATTCGAATCCACATGAAATATGCGAATCGCAAGCCGCTCATTACTGAGATCAAGCGCGTGAGCAAACCTGGTCTGCGAGTCTATAAGGGCTCGGACGAGATCAGGCCGATCCGTAGCGGACTTGCTACCCGCATCATCTCCACAAGCCAAGGACTCATGACCGACCGCGAAGCGCGAAAGCGCCATGTCGGTGGAGAGATCCTCTGCGAGGTGTACTGATGTCGCGAATTGGATTTAGCCCCATCACTGTTCCCAACGGAGTCACCGTCACCGTCGACAAAGCAACAAACGAAGTCACCGTGAAGGGTCCCAAAGGAGAGCTCAAACAGCCCATTGCCCGCGAACTGACCATCAATCAAGAGGATGGCAAGATCAAAGTCGAGCGACCCAATAACCTGCGAAGAGCAAGGTCGCAACACGGTCTTGCCCGAACCCTGATCAACAACATGGTCGAGGGTGTCACGAAAGGACACACCAAAACCCTGGAGATCATCGGTGTCGGTTATCGCGCGCAGTTGCAAGGAAAGAACCTGCAGCTCGCAATGGGTTACTCGCACCCGGTCGTCATCAAAGCCGTTCCCGGCATCACCTTCGAGATTCCGCCTGAAGAGCGCGGTAAAGCGCAGCAAATCACCGTAACCGGAATCGATAAAGCGCTCGTCGGCCAAATCACCGCCGACATTCGAAAAGTGAGATCGCCAGAACCGTACAAGGGCAAGGGAATTCGCTATAAGGGCGAAACGATCAAATTGAAGGCCGGTAAGAGGGCGGCCGCTAAGAAGTAAAGCCATGGCACGCAGAACTAGAGACGACATGCGCACGATGCGCCACGAGAGAATGCGAAAGCATCTCGCGGGTGATGGCGAGCGGCCAAGACTCAGTGTCTTCCGCAGCCTCAAGCACATCTCTGCGCAAATCATCGACGATTCCACCGGTACAACCCTGGCTGCTGCCAGCACCGTGGAGAAAGACCTCAACGCCAAACCGAATAAGGACGGCGCGAAGGCAATCGGAGCAAAGCTCGCAGAGCGAGCAAAGGCGAAAGGTGTCAACAAGGTCGTTTTTGACCGAGGCGGCAATCGCTATCACGGTTGCGTCGCAAGCCTAGCCGACGGCGCGAGAGAAGGAGGGCTGGAGTTTTAACATGAGAATGATGAGCCGACTGAGCGGCAAGCGCGAGAGCCGGAACACCGAAGGACCCCAGCTCGATGTCCGCGTCGTTCAAACAAACAAAGTATTCAAGACCCACAAGGGAGGAAAGACCGCAAGCTGGTCCATCCTCGTCGTCGTGGGAGATAACAAAGGCAGCGTAGGCGTGGGCCTTGGAAAGGCGCGCGGCATCCCCGACGCGATTCGCAAGGCGGAAGAAGCCGCCCGCAAGAGCATGTTCAAAGTGCCGATGGTCGGACAAACCATCCCGCATGGCATCACCGCTAAATTTGGTACGTCGCAAGTCATGCTGAAACCGGCTGCCGCCGGTACCGGCGTGAAGGCGGGCGGCGCGGTGCGAGCATGCCTCGAAGCAGCCGGCGTTCACAACGTCCTCGCCAAAAGCCTCGGCTCGCGAAACGCGGTGAACATGGCCTACGCGACCATCCAAGCGTTCAAAGAGCTGAGTCATCCGGAGCAGCTCGCCGAAACGCGAGGAATGGACGCGAACCACCTGGTTCCGTGGCTCGCTAAAGCTCGCAAGGAGGAAGCGGATGCTGCGTATTAAGCTCGTCAAGAGCCCCATCGGAAATACAAAGCGAAATCGCTCCATCGTCACGGCTTTAGGCCTACGTAAGATGCATCACACCGTCGATCATCGGGATACTCCTCAGATCCGCGGCATGGTGCATAAGGTCAAGCACATGCTCGAGGTCTCCGAGATCTCCGATGGCGAGGCAAAGCCCCGCACCACCGGTACTCCCGGATATGCGCGAACATCTGCTCCTGTCCCCGGACAGCCGAGGCGGAAAAAAGCCAAAGCGAAGAAAGCTCGCCCAATGCCCGCTCCAAAGACGAAGCGAGCGAAAAGCGTTGAGCGAAAAGCGGAAAGCGTTAAGGCTGCTCCTGTGAAGGCAGAAGCCGCACCTAAAAAGGCAGCCGCAAAGCCTAAAGCCGAAGCCAAGCCTAAAGCCGCAGCAAAGCCTAAAACTTCGAAGAAGAAGGAAGACAAATGAAGCTAAACACTTTCAACCCACCAGCGGGAAGCACCTTCAAGAAGCGCCGCATTGCTCGCGGTATTGGCTCCGGCATGGGCAAGACCGCAACTCGCGGAACCAAGGGACAGAAAGCTCGACGACAAATCCATCCGAGATTTGAAGGCGGCCAAAGCCCAATCCAGCGCCGATTGCCCGTGAAGAAGGGTTTCCGAAATATCAACCACCAGGAATTCGCCATCGTGAACCTGGATGATTTGCAGAAACTGTTTGAAGCAGGCGCCGAGGTGACGCCCGACGCGCTTTACGCAACGGGCATCGTTTCAAAGCGTAAGGACGGAGTGAAAGTTCTTGCGTTCGGCAAATTGGAAAAGAAGCTGACTGTGCGTGCGCACAAGTTCAGCAAGGCAGCGCAGGAAGCGATCACCTCCAAGGGTGGTCAGGCAATCACGCTCTAAACACAGGAAGTTCTAATGGGAGTTTTAGGAGGCGGCGTTAGTGGAGGCAAGGGCGATAAAATGCTCCAGCTTCCGGTCATGGAGACTTTGCGTCTTGCATGGGCCGACGATGATCTGCGTTCGCGGATCATTTTCGTGCTTAGCATGTTCGCCGTCTTCTGCCTCGGCGCATGCGTCCCTGTTCCGATTCCCGGCTTGACCGCGGAACAGCTAACAAGCCGGCTCGCGAACAACCCGTTCTTCCAATTGATGAATGCCCTCGGAGGAGGCGCGCTTCGACGCGTGTCCATCTTCTCCTTGGGAATGAACCCCTACATCACCGCGTCCATCATTCTTCAAATCCTCACCACGGCCGTCCCGTCGTGGAAACAGGAGCTCAAGGAAGGCGGCGAATATGCGCGGAGGCAACAGAACCAGCGCACTCGTCTTCTTTCCCTTTTACTTTGTGTATTCCAGGGCTGGGGATTTATCCAGCTCATGATCAGTGGCGGAGGCCAGGGTCGGGATCCGATCATCGCTAATGCTTTCAACATTCCCGTAATCCTGATGGTGATCACCTTCTGGACTGCGGGTGCGATGTTCATGCTCTGGCTGGGAGAACAAATTTCCGAACGAGGTATCGGCAACGGCGTGTCGCTGATGATCTTCGCCGGCATTACGTTCAGTTTGCCAACGCAAATTGGCGTAATTTCAAGGCAAGTCGGCGTTACCGTCCCCTACTGGGGCGTGCCCGTCGTCATCATCGCATTCATCCTAACGACGTGGGGCATCGTGTACTTCACGACCGCGCAACGTCGCGTGCCAATCCAACACATGCGCCGTGTCGTCGGTCCAAGAGCGACCATGCAGGGCGGCTCGACCAGCTACCTGCCACTTAGCGTGAACACCGCAGGTGTTATTCCCATCATCTTCGCGATCACGTTGCTTTATATGCCCGCGCAGTTTGCGAACTTCTTCCCAATTAACAGCCCGATCAACAAAACGTTGACGACGATAGCTGAATATATGAGCCCGCAGTTCCAGGGACAAGCAGTGTTCTGGTACAGGCCTGTTATCGGCTCGATCGTGTACACCGCGTTGATCTTCTTCTTTACATACTTCTACACGGCTATCCAGCTAAACGTGGAAGACATTGCCGATAACTTGAAGCGCGCAGGATCGTTCATCCCCGGCGTCCGCCCCGGCAAGCAAACGAAAGACTTTCTCGATGGCGTGATCTCGCGCATCACCGTGGTTGGTGCCGCGTTCCTGAGCGCTGTCGCCTTGGTCCAGTACATCATTCCCGGCATCACCAACATGATGCGGATCAACGTGATCGGCGGCACCACGCTGCTCATCATGGTCAGCGTCGCGCTGGAAACCATGCGCCAGATCGAAGCCAACTTGCTGATGAAGCAGTACGGGCAATAAAGCTGCGGAGCTGGTTTCGTCTGCTTATCGGTAAATGGTCGGTTGTGTCGGAAGCAACTGATTCCCGAGGGCTCAACGCTTAACGCTCAACGCTAGCGCTTTAACGCCGAAGTCGACTTTCCAAAGACCCTAATATCCTCTAACGCCTTTTTATACGAAACCGCCTTCATCGTGTTTCCCTGAACGATGATGATCGTCGGCGTTTCTTTTATGCCTAAGCGCTGGCCCAACGCATGGTCGTTGTCGACAACCTGTTCCGCGCCAGGATCTTGATATACGCCATCCACTACGTTGCCATCTAACCGCGCCCACCTCTCTACATCACGAAGATAGATCTCGTTCAAATAATGCGGATCGGAGTAAAGCTTCCAAACAAACGGCCAAAAGCCAACCGTCTTCTTGGCGCCTTCTGCCGCGATTGCCGCCTCTTTGGCATAATCGTGGATCCGCAATGGAAAGTAGCGGTAGACCAATCGCGTATGCGGCGTTGCCTGAATTTCCTTTGCGATCAAAGGCAGCGCTTCCTTGCAAGTTCGACACTGCAAATCGCCAAAGAACACGACCGTGTAATCCGCTTTCGCATCGCCGAGCACGGGCGATCTTTTTGGAGTGAGATCCTCTTTCGCCATCACAGTTAACACCCTGGTGTTAACAATCGGCGCGGCGTACTCGATCGCATTCTCCGTAAAGAAGATCGCTTCAACTGTAAGAAGCGTCACGCACACAATGAGCAATCTCGCCCCAGTACGCAGGAGTCGAGATGCTGCGCCGTCCCAAGATGCGCTTATCGCATAAACGATGAGCGTCAAGCAAAACACCATCGTCGACGCGAGACACCAGCGACACGTCGCGCCTATAACGCGCACGGAATAGAGGGTGAGCCCAACACTTACCACGGCTCCCACCGCTGCTACCGCATAACCCAACGATTGAAAAATGCGTGATGATCGCGAAGCACCAAACGAAACGAATCCGCACACGAGCAGGAAAAGATAAGCGACAACTCCGACAAGCGCGATTGGGATTCCGCCTGGGGCAGCGATCGCGCTCTTCGCCACCAATTCGCAACCGGCGGACTCTCCGCATGGGACGCTGAATCCTCTCCAATAAGCCAATGTAAGGACCCCGGCTGCATACAATCCGGCCGCCGGCAGAACTCCCCTGAGCACCTGAAGCGCGGAGTTCAACGTCTGCTTCTGGCCCATTTGAACCTACTGTAGAGCATTTTCGATTCTTTTCCCCAGGAACATAAGAAATTGCGGCATATACTTACGTACAGGACTCATGCGCGGTGGGCTTTCCATGGGCTCTGGAGGCGAATAACAATGAGCAATAAAAATCATCGTATCGTTGCTGTATGTGGCGCTCTCATGCTGTTGTTCACCGTCGCTATGGCGATGCGCACGAATGTCGCTTCCACTGAGCCCGCCGCTCCCGCGCCAAAAACCAACGTCAAAACCGTCGTTGTCCCGCCTGTCTCCGCGGCCCATGTCGACAACGATGGCGGATGCGTCGGAAGCGAGTAACCCCACAACAGAGTAAATCGTGAGTCGCCGGATGGTTGAATCGGCGCTTAAGCTGAGCGTGCCTCTATGAGTTCTAAAGCCTCTTCCGTTGCTCTTTGAACTCTGTAACAATTGCCTGTCCTGATCAAACCGTCCCGGTTCCGGCGATTTACCACTTACCATTTACGATTTACCGATCCCAGGCACCCAAAGCCGCAAGTGTAAACCATGCGCCAGATCGAAGCTAACCTGCTGATGAAGCAGTACAGGCCCTAAACAAAGGCCGGAAGTCGTTGCAGCTCGATTTCCGCATCTAAGTGGTGGTCGATCTTGCCAACTGACAAAAAACTGCAATTCAGCAATTTCGGACTGTTGTCGTTGTGAAGATCGGAATCTTTGCCGGACGCTCTCTTTGTTAGATAGTCGGAAGACTTCAGTGCTTTGGCAGCGATTTCCGAATGCTGCCGCTCGGTACCCATTTTTGCAAAACTCATGATATAGTAGAAATGATCTATTGAGATTTGCCGATGAAAAGGTTATGGCCTTGGTGCATTACTTCGATTTTGTCTGCCATTTACCTTTGGGCCGCTTTTTCTAAGTTCCAGGGCCTGGATCAGTTCTTCACCGCAATTAGGGTATCCGCCGTATCGCCAGGTGGATCAGAGTACGCAATTGCTTACGGCACCTTGACCTTAGAAGTAGGGGTGGCCATCCTTTTGCTGATTCCGGGCACACGAAGATTGGCCGCGGGCGGCTCACTAATATTGTCTTCACTATTTGCAGGCTATAACACCTGGCGGTGGATTGGGAGTATCCCCACGCCTTGCAACTGCCTCGGACCATTTGTCCACATCACTCCCCTAGCTGGAATTCTGCTTGATGCGGCTATGGCAATCATGTCGTCCCTTCTCCTTGTTCAGTTTTCCCAAGCCGCGCTACGGAGTCCATCCGTGGCAATCCGATAGGAGTATGACTATGAAAATAATGTTCGCTGTTTTGACGACGAGTGCTATGCTCGTTGCCTCAGGCTTTGTGATGCTGGGTCCAAGCCCAGCACCAGTCGGTTTGGCGGCTCAAAGCAGGTTGCCGGACAGTGTGCTTGCATATCGATCCGGGTCTGGCATTACTGGTGCGGGCGGTGGTGCCAAAGCTCCAGTAGGGGTTACATATCGTTGCCGAACCGGTTGTGACAGCGGTCACGGCTGCATTTTGAGATACGACGACAATGGTGGCTTATTCTATTGCGAGAGCGCGTTGGAAGCGCATTCAAAGCAGGAATGTGCTTTTTGGACAACTGGCCCATCCTGCAAGGAGGGGCCGGACACCCTCTGCTTTAGACAGCTACAGTGCTACGTGGACCAAAATGCGCCAGGCGGTTGTGTACAAACGACGACTGTAGTTGGTAGTAGCACGTCGGCGATCTGCAACTAGCTAATCGCCACTGCAAACAATCGGATCTTGTGGGCCGCTCAGTCGGCCCGCAAGGCAGCAAAAAAAGCCATGCAAAAATTCTCTATTGTTGCACTTCTCGCTTTGAGTCCCATTTTAGTTTTCGGACAGACAACTCTCCAAGACATCGTTGCGAAGACCTCTGAAGCAAAGCTGGCTATTAACTCCGGCACGGCCAGATTCTCGTCAATGATTACGATGAAGAGGTCTCAGCAGTTTATTGATGATCTTCAAAAGGATGATCCGTCCACACCGCCCGCAAAACCGACTGAAACCTTCGCCCTATTGCAGGACGTCGAGTGGAGCGGAACTGTTTGGAGGGCCACTAGTAGTAAAGCTGCCGAAGCATTAAACATGAGAACTGGCGAAACTTCTCTATTTGATGTGCTGGACTTCTACGATGGCAAGACACTCTACGACATTGTGCGCAAAGCTGACGAGCCAAGTTTCATTCCAGCTGGTTCCATCCAAGAACCGAAAACCCTAATGTGGAGAACGCCCATTGAGGTCCTGTACTCCGCATGCCATGTAGATCTTTCCAAATTCCTTAACGAGGGTCGGCAACACGTCATTACCTCTGGTAAGTCGGGAGCCTTTGGTCCAACCGTAGTCGTTTCGATGATTAGCTCAGGGGGCGGGAGCGTGACCATTACTCTTGCACCGGAACGTTCTTGGGCAGTAGTAGATTGCGTAGCCGACAACGGCAAGTACGGCCGATTGCATCAGTATGTTGACAAGTTCCAAGCTGTCGGCGGATGTTGGATACCCTCACGCACCGTGTATGAGATCTCGGGCGGCAAAGATCCAAAGAATCCAGCATACGTTCGGAGCGAAGTAGTCCAATTTGACGATGTGCATTTGGGGCCCCTGCCGGCACCGCTCACACTCGGTGGCGATCCGGGCACGCTGCTTACGGACAAGGAGACGCAAAGAATATTCAAAATCGGTACGGATGGCACGTTGGTTCCTATTGGTTATTCGGCAGCTCGCCAGCTAAGCAAATCAATGGGTGGTCGCATGTTAATTGTTGTGGGCACAGCGGGCTTTGTGGGCGCGTCTTGCCTCACTCTAGCCTTGGCGATAAGAAAACGTGCAACTCGATAGAATAATTTTCTTGCCGCTTCTTGTAGCAGGAGTTATGTCGGCAGGGTGTAGTGCTGACAAACATCTTGAGGCTGAAAATTGCGGTGCCCTTTCGATCGAACATCTGTTCGCGCTGCATGGCAAGCAAGTTTCAATTAGTAAGATAAATGGTTTGCTCGGGCCAGGTTCTCGGCACTCGATGCTCGAGTTATCAAAGGTATCAAAGCAGTTGGGGCTTCCGCTCGTTGGGTGGCACTGCAGCATCGCACAGTTGAAAGCTATGCATTCACCAGCCATTCTCTACATTGACCGTGATCATTTTATTGTTGCGGAAAGGCTTAACCAAGAAGATATTACTTATTGGGATGGGCAAGAATCTGTGGCCACGATTTCTGCACCCTATTCATGGTTACGTCGGCATTGGGATGGCGACTGCCTTGTCGCAACGAGCACAGGAAAGTAACCCCGCCCAGTGTCCGTGTTTTGTCGCTGCACTGCCGGGAGGTAGCCCCATCTAAGCCGGCGGTAGGTTCATGGCGCCCTGCAGCCTGTCTCAAACGGTAAAATCTAACCCGGAGGTGCCGCCAAAGATGTCAGCGCCACAAGCCACCATTGAAGTTGGTCAAAACGAAGAATTGAACTCAAACACTCGTCCCTTACGCATGATCCTCATCGGCCCGCCGGGCGTCGGAAAGGGAACCCAAGCATCGCTCCTCGAGCAAAGACTTGGCGCGATTCCCCTTAGCTCCGGCATGATCTTCCGCGCGGAAATCGAAGCCGACACCGACCTCGGCCACCTGGCCCAAAGCTACATCAAGCGTGGCGAGCTCGTGCCCAGCGGAATCACCATCGAGATGATGCGCAAGCGCATGTCCACCGATAACGTCCGCAAGCACGGATTTATCCTCGACGGCTTTCCCCGCAACATTCGCCAAGCGGAAGCGCTCGATGAGATCCTCGTGGAAATGGAGATAGACCTGGACTTCGCCGTGTCCCTCGATGTCAATGATGAAATCGTCGTGCAGCGACTCTCCGGAAGAATGGGCTGCACCAAATGCGGCGAGATCTATCACAGCCAAACAAAACCGCCGAAGAGAGAAGGTCTTTGCGATAAATGTAACAGTCCGCTGATGACGAGATCGGACGATCACCCAGACACAATTCGCGAGAGACTCCGCGTGTTCCACGAGCAAACGGCGCCGCTTTGCGACTACTACGAAAAGAAAGGACTTCTTAAGAGAGTTGATGGCAGTAAGTCTCCCGAAGAGGTCTATGATCAGATCGTCGCGGGATTAGACCTTGATCGTTCTTAAGAGCCATTCGGAAATAGAAAAGATGCGAAAGTCGGGGCGCGTGGTAGCACGCGCCCTTCGCGTTCTTTCCGAAGCGATCGTCCCCGGAAAAACGTCTCCTGCGGAGCTAGACGCGCTCGCAAAAAGAATCATTGAAGAAGCAGGTGGGCGTCCAAGCTTCCTCAACTATCGCGGTTTTCCCGCTAGCGCATGCATCAGCGTAAACGATACCGTCGTTCACGGAATCCCTGATGCAACTCCTCTTGAAGAAGGCGACATCGTCGGCCTCGATCTTGGAGTGCAACTCGATGGATGGCACGCTGACGGCGCATGGACATATCCCGTGGGGACCATTTCAAAGGAAGCGCAACGACTTCTCAACGTCACGCGCGAGAGCCTGTATCAAGGAATCTCGAAAGCGAAGGCGGGCAACAGAATCGGCGACATTTCTTTCGCCGTGCAGAAATACGTGGAGATGAACGGCTACTCCGTCGTTCGGGACTTGGTCGGTCACGGCATCGGCCGCGCATTGCACGAAGAACCCAGCGCCGTTCCAAATTTTGGAAAGCCGAACAAGGGCGAACTGCTGAAAGAGGGCCTCACCATCTGCATCGAGCCGATGGTCAATCAAGGCACCTACAAAGTCGTCACCCTTCCCGACCAGTGGACTCTCAAAACAGCGGACGGCACTCTCTCCGCGCATTTCGAACACACGGTCGCTATCACTCGGGACGGGGCCGACATTCTGACGCTGGAGTAAAAGGCTCTTATCCCAGAATGGAGAGGTGGCGCGAAGCGCCGGGTGGGGGCGCTTGGCTCGCAATCGTAAATCATAAATCGTAGTCGTAAGTCGTAAATCGCCAGCCCACGCCACCCCCCAGGGTTCCAACCCAGCTTTGTAACTGACCGGAGGGCCATGGATGGCCCGCACCGGTTCCCCCAGGGTTTGCCTTAAGGAAACCTGGGGGGAAACATATCGTAGCCATGGACGGCGGAGATACGGAGGGGGGCAGGAAGGCAAGAACAGAAAAGGAACGTTCAAATTGAACTGTCTTGAGCGTGGTGACAGGTGCGAAAAACCTAAACCTGTCAAAATGAAAAAGAATGGGTAGAAAAAGGCCGCAATATAAACCACAAACCGATAAAGAAAAAGGAATCGAGGTCGAAGGCACCGTCGTCGAAAACCTCCCCAATGCTCGCTTCCGGGTGAAGCTCGAAGAAGGCGATATCGAAATCCTCGCGCATGTAAGCGGCAAGATGCGCATGAACTACATCCGAATCCTCCCCGGCGACCGGGTCCGCGTCGAAATGTCCCCCTACGACCTCACCCGCGGCCGCATCGTCTACCGCTTCAAATAACCGAGGCGCGTGATGCCGGGTGGGCTAACTTATCCGTACCTGACTCGATACGTAAGAGGCGCAACAGTCGCCGACCGCATTCAAAAGATCAAGCGACCGCTTCAGTGGGTGCGCTGGGCGGTCTTCATCGGCGGGATGATTTTCTTCTCGCGCGGTTTTGGACACATCGAATTGGCACTCGGGATGGTCGTTGTCGTGTTCGTATCCCTCTTCTTCGATTACTTGGATGAAGCGCTCCGACAAAAGACTTTCAAAGTCATGGACTTGTACCGCAAAGGCGTCGGCGGACAACTTCCCCGCGTCGCGAAAGATCAATTAGCAAAGGGCACATTCCCAATTAAGGACGAAGCGGGTGCAATTCTCGAACACTGCGCGCAGATGACCACCGAGATCCAAGCGAACTTTCTCGATGGCTATGTCCACGGCGGATCTGGCTTGCCGGAACTCAAGCCAACGTTTGCTCAACTGAGCAAGGGAAGTGACGTCCTCTTCCGCGCCGCGTTCAACACGCTCTATCGCCCGATCCTTTATCGCGTCGAACCCTCTCCCGATGAGATCGAGGAATTGAAGATGTACGAATCACATCTGCAGCAGTTGTACGACGAAGGAAATCAGCTTCGCCAATTATCGAAGGGAAAACCCGCGCTCGACCCCGCCGTGCAAGAAACGATCGAGCGCATCAAAGCGACCATCGAATTGCGCCAGGGATCCTAGGCACTATTCTGCGGCGCCTTTCGGAAACACGGAAATCTCGCCTCCATTCGCCTGCGGGCATAACCACTCAAACGCTCGACAAAGACCCTCGTATGGGGACCAAGAAACCGGGCACTAAATAATTGCCGCGCAGCGTGGTCGCTTCTTCATCCTAAAATCCGCTACTTAAACTCCAGCGTCATCGGTCCCGGACGTCCATGCGCCATCGCACTTGAAATCTTGAATCCGTTGCCGGTGCGCTGATAGACAAATGCTTTGCCGGTCCACGGGTCGACAGCATCTCTTCCCGAAAGTGGAATTGATGCCGGAAGCGTTGCATGATCGAATCGATACAACAACAGCAAAGCGGAAATGCGCACCATTCTTCTTTGCGCAAGTTCCTCTTTGTAAGGGGTCGTCGACTTCATGTAGGTTTCGAAGGGTCCTCCAGAAAATAAAGCCCTCGCCGGCCACTTGTGGTTGAGCTCGGCATCACCTTTTGCAAGGGCCTTCACGACGCCATCAATATCGGAAGAATCTTTTGGCATCGCATCAGCCGCAATTCTCCACGCGTGAATGAACTGGTTGACGCCGGTTCGAAACACCAGCGAATTGGTTAACAGAGGGCCTGGTTGTTTGGCGATTCCTCGTTCAAAAACAACGTACTTCGAAGGATGGTTTGAAAAGTATTCGAACTCCGCCAACTGTCCGGGAAACACGCCGCGGACTACATTCATCAGGCTGGGAGGTGGACCTTCCATCTGTTCGATGTGTAGCATCTCTTCGACGGCAGCCCTATCTCCGGGATGCGCTTTTACATAGTCGATCAAACCCGTGACAGCCATTAACCCGCAGAGTGTCGTGTCCATATAGGGCATGAAGCCCAGATCTCGCGACTCCTGGCTGGTCATGCGCGCTAACGCCTCCAATTCGTTGAACGCTTGCGACTCGTTTCCATTTGCTAGTTGCACTTTCGCGTCATTTTCAAGCAGTTCAGCGGCCTTCAGCGACCCTATAGCTCTGGATGACTCGTTTCGAATCCCGTTGATCGATTTCCCTGGTGCAAATACACACCGAGGCATTTGGCTGCCTTTCACGGTTTGTGCAACGAGTCCGGCTAACTCGGCGCTCGCTTGCCGCACTTTCGGCGAGGTCATGCCATTGGAGTGATTCGTTGAAAATGTGGAGTTCTCCACCGTCTCGAAAGCGACCTTAAGTTTCCCGTCGCTCATTTGCGCGACGACATCCGCGTAGACGGGAGCCGCGTTCTGTCCGTCTTGCGGCTGCGCCGCGTCCAGCTCCGCGTAAGTTGTTGGAAAGCCCGCTAATCGAATCGCCGCAATATCAGCGGCAGCGGAATGCCCGGATCCCACGACGTACAGCACCGGACAAAGGACTGCGAGCAGTATCAAGCCTAAAACGATCCAGCGCTTCTTAGTCATGAGAGCTGTCGCACTTACATGAGAAACGCTAGGCAGGCTTTAATCGGTGCACGTGATTAGTCCGGCTCAAACTATCCGAAGTATAGTAGACTTACGTCTATCCATCTATCCAGCCCTTCGAGATGCGCGATCCCGAGCCGCGGGTTCGCCATCCGTTTGGGGGGTCCCTTTCTCGCTAAATGAAAAAGCCATTAGGTTCAAAAATTCGCCCAAGTCGCCTAGCAGCCCACGATGCAGCGACCCGGTCCACCCCCAAGGCATCAAGAAAAAAGGCCGTACGGACCGCGTTCCCCAGCGGTATAATTTCAGCTTGCGTCAGCCGCATGTCCTTTTGACATGCCAAAACCCAGCCACGCCTGGGGCCCTCATGAGATAGGACGGCGGAAGACGGTGGAAAGAAGATGAAAGTTAGAGCTAGCGTCAAAAAAATGTGCGACAAGTGCAAGATCATCAAGCGCAAAGGCGTGGTGCGGGTGATCTGCGTCAATGCCAAGCACAAGCAACGACAAGGCTAAATGAGCTGAGGGCTGAGCGCTGAGTCCGGAAGCCGAGAGCCGGAAGCCCGATAGCCCCAACGATCTGATACACGAGAAAAACGAACACGAAATATGGCACGTATTGCAGGCGTCGACCTACCCCGAGATAAAGCGATTAAATACGCGCTGCCCCTCCTCTATGGAGTCGGCAAGCACAACGTCCACGAGATTCTGGAGAAGGCCGGCGTCAACCCGACCACCAAAGTCCGAGACCTCACCGAAGCAGAGGTCGGACATCTCCGCGAAATCTTGGACCGTGACTATCAGGTGGAAGGCGACCTGCGACGAGAGGTTCAAGGCAATATCCGCCGCCTCATCGAAATCAACAGCTATCGCGGCGCGCGACATCGCCGCGGCCTACCAACCCGAGGCCAACGCACGCGCAGCAACGCTCGAACTCGTAAGGGTAAGGCGAAGACAGTCGCAGGAAAGAAGAAGGTCAAGAAATAAGGTGTTGGGTATTGGGTGTTGGGTATTCGGAAGCCCAATCCCCAATACCTAAAACCCAGAACCCAATACCCACCCAAACATGGCAAGAAAGCAATCAGCAAAAGGCAAAGCGAAGGAGAAGAAAGCCGTCCCCCAGGGAATGGCTCACATTCACGCATCCTTCAACAACACGCAGATCACGATCACCGATCCGCAAGGAAACACGGTTAGCTGGTCGAGCGCGGGCAACGTGAACTTCAAAGGTTCGCGAAAGGGAACTCCGTTTGCGGCGCAGGTCGCGGCGGATAAGGCTTCGCGAATCGCCCAGGACCACGGCATGCGCAAGATCGACGTGTTCGTTCGCGGTCCGGGATCGGGACGAGAAACCGCGATCCGCGCGCTGCAGGCAAGCGGTCTCGAAGTGACCAGCATCAGCGACGTCACTCCCGTGCCGCACAACGGTTGCCGCCCGCCGAAGAGGAGACGAGTCTGAGGGGCGCAGGATTTCACTGCACTAAATCCCCAAACGAGTTTTATGGACCACTTTTGACAAAAAGTGTTCAAACCAAAGCCGAAAGCTTAAAGCCGGAAGCCTAGAACCAAACAACGACATCCGAGAACCGAAAACAGGAAAAACATGCCCCATATCAGCACCCTTGAACTGAGCCAGGAATATGGCAAGTTCGTGCTCGAGCCGCTCGAGCGCGGATACGGCCAAACGATCGGAAATGCGTTGCGACGCGTTCTGCTCAGCAGCATCCAAGGCGCGGCAATTTGCGCCGTGCGCATCGACAAAGTCTTCCACGAGTTCGCGCCGATCCCCGGCCTGAAGGAAGACGCCACCGAGCTTCTTCTCAATCTCAAAGATGTCGCCATCCGCTATTCGGACGATGTCATTTCTCCCATGGAGGATCGCACGCTCCGCATCGATGTGAAGGGTCCCGGTCGAGTCACCGGCGCCGACATCGATTGCCCTGAAGGTGTTGAAGTCGTCAACCCCGAGGTTTACATCGCAACCATCAGCGATAAGAACGCGAGCCTCAACATGGAACTCTATGTCGGTTGGGGAAGCGGATACATTCTTCCGGAAAAGCAAGAGCGCTACAAGGGCATCATCGGCATCATCCCAACCGGCGCGCAATTTACACCCGTGCGCAAAGTGAACTACACCGTCGAATCGACTCGTGTGGGAATGCGCACCGACTATGAGCGACTTGTTCTCGACATTGAGACCAATGGCGCCGTAACCCCGAACGACGGGCTCAGCCAGGCGTCGCACATCCTCGATAAATACTTCCGCATGTTCTTCGATCTCGGTGCCGCCGGTTTCGAGTCGGACATCGATACCGAGGATGAAGTGGCTCCTGAGCTCGCAAACATTCCGGACATCCGCATCGAAGAGATGGACTTCTCGCAGCGCACGTTCAACTGTCTGCGCCGCGCGGGTCTTCTCACCCTTCGCGCCTTGGCAACCGCAAGCGAAACCGACCTCACCAGCATCCGCGGCTTCGGTAAGAAATCTTTACTGGAAGTGCGCGACAAGTTGCTGGAGCACGGCCTCGAGCTCAAGCCGCCGAAGGGTGGCTATCGGCCGCTCGACACACTCGACGATGAGGATGATGACGACGATTTCTGAGTAGGTGTTGGGTATTGGGTGTTAGGTCTTAGGATTAGGCAGCCCCAATACCCAAAACCCAATACCTAATACCCAACGCGAAGTAAACGGCAATGAACCACAAAATAGATCGAAGAAAACTTGGCCTTCCGAGCGACCAGAGAAACGCTCTGCTGACCAACCTCCAGCGGCAGTTCATCCGCCACGGATATGTGCACACAACTTTGCACCGTGGCAAAGAAGTGCAGCGGCTCGTTGAGAAGCTCATCACCCTGGCCAAAAACGATACGCTTGCCGCTCGGCAGCGAGCCCGACGCGTTCTTGTCGGCCACTCATCCAGCTCGCCCGAGCCTGAGAAGATGGTGGTCGGTAAGACCGCGTCGGAGCGCACCGCGATTCTCGCCCGCAACTCACTGATCAACGGCGAGGATTTGGTCAAGCATTTGTTCGACGAGGTTGCCCCACGATACAAGGATCGCCCGGGCGGCTACACAAGGCTGACGCGAACCGGCTTGCGCCGAGGCGATGGCGCGCCCACCGCGGTTCTCGAGCTTGTCGACTAAAAGAATAAAGCTCGTCGTCTCGTACGACGGCGCCGATTTTCGCGGCTGGGCCGCGCAAACTGGGCAGAGAACTGTCCAGAGCACTTTGACAGAGGCTGTTCGCCAGACAACTGGCGAGGATGTGGAGATCGTAGGCGCAAGCCGCACTGATAGCGGCGCGCATGCGGTTGGTCAAGTTTGCCATTTCGACACAACGGTAGAAATGGAGCCAGAGAAATGGGCGAGAGTGCTTAACAAAGCACTCAATGCCGATCTGGCAGTACGCGCTTCTTCCTTAGTGGGAGAAGATTTCAACGCGCGATTCAGTCCGGAATGGAGATGGTATCGCTACCGAATTTCGGTAACGCATCGGAATCCATTTACGACACGGTATGTGCACGACTACGGTCGGCCAGTCGATATCGACGCGATGAAAGAAGCGGCAAAAGCGATTGTCGGCAAGCACGACTTTCGCGGATTTACCGAAGAGCTCGGCGATGACGTGGAGAACACGTTTAGGGAGCTCTTCTCCGTGACGGTGAGTAGCTCAGATGCTGGATTCTCGATCCTAGATACTGGATTGAATATCCAGAATCCAGAAACCAGTATCCAGGATCATGAAGTCTGGATTGACATCGTCGGCACCGCATTCCTTCGCGGAATGATGAGACGAATATCAGGTGCGCTGTTAGAAATTGGTCGAGGACATCGTCCGGTGGAAGACATGACGCGGCTCCTGACCGACGAACGCGATTCGATGCAATGGCCGGTCGTGCTTCCCGCAAAAGGCTTATGCCTGATGGAAGTGAAGTACTCCGACCCTCCACGAGATAACAGAACAGCCTCGAAAATGGCTTAGGATCCTTTTGTCATCCCACTTTGTCATTCCGAACGGAGTGAGGAATCTGACTGGAAACGCTTCGCGCTTTTTCGAGCATGAAAAGCTTCCTGTCAGATCCCTCGTTTCACTCGGGATGACAAAAAACCGGAATGACAAAAGCGATTACAGCCGGAAGCGTCTCGAAGGATCGAGACGGCAGAGCACTGATTTCGCAAACACGAAATCCACGACGACGAAACGCAACGCAGCAACGCATTGCACCAGAAAGAAAATGAACAGAACGACAAATCCGAGTTTTAAGGCCACTGACCCCAAATGGTACGTGGTGGATGCAGCAGGTATCCCCGTGGGACGCCTCGCGGCACAGGTCGCGCAAGTGTTGCGCGGCAAGCATAAGCCAACCTTCGCCTACAACGCGGATGGCGGCGACTTCGTCATCGTGATCAACGCCGAAAAGGCAGTGCTCACTGGAAACAAAAAGGACGAGCTGATCTACTGGCACACGATGTGGCCGGACGGACTCCGCAACATCTCCCGCGGAAAGATGCTCGATGAAAAGCCCGTGCAGATGGTCGAAAAGGTCGTCTGGGGCATGTTGCCGAAGACCAAGCTCGGCAAACAGATTTATAAGAAGCTCAAGGTTTACGCCGGCGCGGATCATCCGCACTCTGCGCAGAATCCCGAAGTTTTGAACATTAAGAAGGAGGCGCGCAAAGCGTAAGCGTTAAGCGTTAAGCGCTGAGCGTTAAGCCCGGATCCTTCCGAGCCGAGAGCCCAGAGCCCAAAGCCTAGAGCCTAAAAAAGAAACATGCCAAGACCAAAGAAATCAGCAAATAGAAACTACGGAACGGGTCGCCGCAAGAGCGCGATCGCCCGCGTGTGGTTGACGCCCGGCGAGGGCAACATCAGCATTAACGATCGAGACTTCAAAGAGTATCTCGGCCGGCCAGTGCTGGAGATCCTCGTGCGCAGCCCACTCGTTCACCTCGCGATGGATAACCGGTTCGATGTGAAGGCCCGCTGCGCAGGCGGCGGCATCACCGGCCAGGCCGGCGCGATCAAACTCGGTATCGCTCGCGCGCTGCTCGAGTACGACGATGGCCTCCGCAAGGAACTGCGCGCAGGCGGCTTTCTCACCCGCGATCCGCGCGTGAAGGAACTTTCCAGCACATTGGGATCCTAAGCTTAGAATTCCACGTGGACAAGTTGTCGCG
>JADMIO011863318.1_pt1 | contig 59235 bp, 51 predicted proteins | sample 8958161 | NCBI WGS metagenome assembly JADMIO01 (sample SAMN16585339, study PRJNA669376) | soil metagenome | isolation source: Crop rotation soil | place: USA: Cullars Rotation, Alabama | collected 2011 | reverse complement strand
GCCGCGACTTCAAGTCACGTGAATTCCAAGCTTCGGATCCCACTGTGCTGGAAAGTCGGCAAAGCAATCGTATGTCCACCGCTCGCCCGCCAGCTCCCCAGCCCGTGCCGATCAGCCTGGAACCGACCGAGGGCTGGCACTGCTCGCATTTTTATTACCGGTTCAATCGCGAGATCCTCGCCCGGCTGGGACCCGAGCACGTTCGGCCTGGACGGGAGGACGTCCTGGCGATTCTGGACCCGGCCGCGGAAGGGGGGCCGCAGCGACTGCAAACCAGCGTGGTCAGCGGCCACAAAGCCGATTTCGGCCTGATGGCGATGGACCCCAATCCGCTGAAAATCGAAGCGGTCAATCAGCGGCTCCTGGCCAGCAAGCTCGGGCCGGCTTTGATCCCGACGTACTCGTTCGTCTCGATCACCGAGATTTCCGAATACGTGCCGACGCTCGAGCAATATGGCAAAAAGCTCGCCGAGGAGGGCGACCCCGAAGGCAGCCCCGCGCATGCCGCCAAGCTCAAGGGGTACGCCGACCGGCTGCCGATGATGAATCGCCAGCGCTTGACGCCGGAATTTCCGCCCTGGCCGGCGACCTGCTTTTATCCCATGAACAAAAAGCGGAAAGTCGGCGAGAACTGGTTTTTGCTGCCGCTGGAGGAACGCAGCCGGATGATGTCCGAACACGCCAAAAGCGGAATGACGTTCGCGGGAAAGGTGCAGCAGCTGATTACGGTTTCGCTGGGGCTGGACGACTGGGAATGGGGCGTGACGCTGTGGGCCAAAAATCCGCAGTACCTCACATCCATCGTCTATCGGATGCGGTTCGACGAAGCCAGCGCCCGCTATGCCGAATTCGGCCCGTTTTACACGAGCTATATCGTGACCCCGGCAGAAATGCTGGAGCACTGCCGGATTCAATAACGCGGAATCGGCGAACGAGTACTCGTGAGGCACTTCCCCAACCAGCAGGCTTGAGTCGTTCGAGTTGTGCGTGGTTCGCTTCATCCGTGTGATGGGTACCCGCTTCCCTTTTCTAGTTTTTCGAGGGAAGCGTCGGCTCGGTCTTATGTTTAAGTTGTTGCCTGAAAAAAACTTATGAGTTTTGCATTGGGCTTCCCTTTGGGAAGCGTGGGAAGTCATGGAAATGGGTGGCATTTCACGTGGGCGGTCTCGTCTGGTGAGTGGAAGCTTCTCTTGTGACTCCAGCCCGCTCACCAACGTGGATGATGCTTGAATGGTCGGATCGTCGCAGTAGGCGCGCAGCGCGGGTTTCCCTTCTGTTCATTGCGAAACGGGTGAGAAAGCGGACAGGCAAAATCAGACGCGGGGGAAGATTGCGGATGAGCGCGAGGCGACACTATGAGCATTCCGGCTGGCTCCGAGTTGCCTCCTGCTGCCCAGTTTGGCGAGCAAACTGGGGTACCCGTGCGTTGTTCGTTTTGTCAGGGCCTCGCCCTCACTGGCGCGTCGGGTTGGTGTGGCGGCCGGTCGCCGCTTCCCTTTTCTGATTTTCTTGGGAAGCGGTTGAGCTTGATTTGCGGTTAAGTTGTTTAGGGACAAAGGTTTGTGGGTTTTCGATGACGTTTGTCTTTGGGAAGCTTGGGAAGTGATGGAAATGGATGGCATTTCACTGGTCGGTCTTGTTTAGTGAGCCGCGAGCTTTTGTGGCCGCCGCTAACGCGAGTACCGCGGGCGGGTGCTTTGGCGGGTGGGCAGTAGCGCGGCATGCGCCCGAGGTGGGTGTCCCCTCTGTTCATTGAAAAACGGATGAGAATGCGGACACGAAAAATGCCGCGCGGGTGAAGATTGCGGATGAGCGCGAGGCACGGCGCCATGACCGTACAGGGTCGCCGCCAATCGCATTTTTTCAGGAATGTGATTGTGAAGGGCATTATTTTATGTAACGCAACCTCATGCCTTGCGAGGCTGGTAATAGAGGGCGTTATGGGCGGCCGAGTCGAGCCGGATACAGAAAAACTTCTGGCGGAGGCGGCGGCGGGCGACCAGAGCGCGCGAAGCGAATTGCTGGAGCGGCATCGGGCGCGGCTCAAGCGAATGGTGGCGATTCGTTTCGATCGGCGGCTGTCGTCGCGCGTCGATTCTTCGGATGTGGTGCAGGACGTAATGGTCGAAGCGTCGCGGAATTTCGATGACTATCTACGCACTCAGCCGTTGCCTTTTTATCCGTGGCTTCGGCAGTTTGCCGAGCAGCGGCTGATCGATGTGCGGCGGCGACACCTCGAGGCGAAGCGGCGGAGCGTGGCGCGCGAGGACGCGGTGGGGTTGCCGGATGAATCGGCGATGGAATTGGCGGGCCGTTTGGTGGGAGATGGGCCGGCGAGCGGCGGATTAAGAAAAAAGGAAGAGGAGGAACAAGTTCGGAAAGCGCTGACCCAACTGAGTGAACGCGATCGCGAAGTGCTGATCTTGCGTTATTTGGAGCAGCTGTCAACCGCCGAAACCGCAGCGGTCATGTGTTGCAGTGAAGGCGCTACGCGGGCGCGAACCCTGCGAGCGCTTCAGCGATTGCGGGAAGTTGTGAAGCATCTGGGAGGGAATTCGTGAGTTATCCAACTATCGATCGGACGGGCAACCGCGTGGGCGAGTTGGCGGGAGCCGTCGAAAGCATCACGGCGCGATTGCAAGCCGGCGAACGGCTGTCCATCGAGGCGATCGCTGATGAGTATCCGGAATATGCCCAGGAATTGGCGGAGCTCGTGCCGGCAATGCAATCGCTGATGAGCTTGCCGAATTCAACGTCGGCCGGAGGCGGCGGCCCGGCGGGCACGACCTCTCCCATGCTCGGCGACTTCCGCATCGTGCGAGAGATTGGCCGGGGCGGAATGGGAATCGTGTATGAGGCGGAGCAACTCTCGCTTGGCCGCCGAGTGGCGCTGAAGGTGCTGCCCGCGGCGGCGACGCTCGAGCCGCGGCATTTGGAGCGATTCAAAAACGAGGCCAAGGCGGTTGCCGCCCTGCGCCACGAACACATCGTTCACGTTTATGGCGTCGGCTGCGAGCGAGGCGTTCATTACTACGCCATGGAGTACATCGAAGGGCAGTCGCTCGCGCAGTACATCCGATCGATGCAAGCGGGCGGCGGCCTGCCGGCCATCGGTAACGAAGCGACAGCCGATTTTTCCACTGCGGATCGGCTAACGAAGCCAGTCGCAGGTTCGTCAACGCACGCCTGCGGGCCCAGACGGCGTGATTTCTTCCGGTCGGCGGCCAAGCGGATGCAAATGGCGGCTCAGGCGCTGGATCATGCGCATCGGCACGGTACGATCCACCGCGATATCAAGCCAGGAAACCTGCTGATCGATAATGTCGGCGGGCTATGGGTGAGCGATTTTGGCCTCGCTCGTCTGGGAGCGGACAATGGGCTGACGTTTACCGGCGATTTGCTCGGGACACTGCGGTACATGAGTCCGGAGCAGGCAGCCGGCAAGCACCGGGCTGTCGATCATCGGGCCGACATCTATTCCCTCGGCGCGACATTGTATGAGCTGATTACGTTGCGGGCGCCTTTTACCAGCGCGAGCCGCGAGGAGCTGCTTAGGCAGGTGATGGGTGATGAACCGGTCGCGCCGCGACGGCTGGACGGCGCGATTCCGGCGGAACTGGAGACTATTACGCTGAAGGCAATGGCCAAGGAGCCAGCCGCACGTTACGCGACGGCGCGTGAAATGGCCGATGACCTTGGCCGCTTTTTAGCCGGCGAACCGATCTTGGCGCGTCGCGTGGGGCGCGTGCAGCGCAGTTGGCGGTGGTGCCGGCGGAATCCGCTAGTGGCCGGATTGATGGCCGCGGTAGTGGCCGTGGCGGCTGCTGGACTGGTCGGCGTGCTCGGCCAATGGCAAGTGGCGCTCGCCAATGAACAAAAGGCAGTTCACGCGGCCGCGGATGCACAGCAGAACGCGGACGAAGTGAAGGTGCAGCGCGACGAAGCGCGCCGGCTGGAAGCCGAGGCTCAGCGACAGCGAGATGAGGTGCGTGCCGCGAACGAGAAGCTGCTGGCAGCGCAAAAGAAGCTGGAGGCGACGATCTATGCGGCGCACATCAACCTCGCGCAGCAGGCGATGGAGAAAGGGGCCGTCGATCGCGTGCTGCAATTGCTCGAAGAGCATCGGCCGAAGCCGGGGGCAAACGACGTGCGCGGCTGGGAGTGGCATTATCTATATGGACTTTGCCGGGCGAATGAGCTACCGCTGGAAGCCCACCTGGCACCGATTCACCGCGCGACATTCAGCCCCGATGGCGACGCGCTGGCCACGGCTTCGGACGACCACACCGTGCGAATCTGGAACATCGACGACGGCAAAGAGCAAATGGCATTGAAAGGCCATCCACGGGAGGTCCGTGCGGTTGCCTATAGCCCTGACGGAACGCGGATTGTCAGCGGCAGCGCGGAATGGGTCGCAACGAACCGGGAGCTGGGTGAAGTGAAGCTGTGGGATGCTGCGAGCGGGCGGGAGCTACTGACGATTTCGTCTACGGGCGGCATCCAGGCGCTTGCCATCAGCCCGGACAACAAACAAATGGCCGGCTCGTCGTCCGTTGGTGCGGGCATTCACGTGTGGGATGCGGTGACCGGATCGCTCGTGCGGGAATTTTCGGCCGCCGCGACGAAGAGTGCCTATGTATCGGCGCTGGCGTACAGTGCCGATGGCCGCTGGCTCGCGTCGGCGCTGGCGCACGGCGACTATGTCGATGAGCGCGGCAAACGGCCGCCGGGCGAAATCAAGCTGTGGGATGCCACGACCGGTGAACTCGTGCAGACGCTGGCTGGCCATACGCTTTCGGTCTGGGCGGTTGCCTTTCATTCTGACGGAAAACGGTTGGCGAGCGGTTCGGAAGATTCTACGGTGCGCATTTGGGATTTTGCCGAGGGCAAAGAACTGCGGACGATCAAAACGGAAGCGCGCTATACGCACTCGATTGCGTTCAGCCCAGATGGAAAGCGGCTAGCCAGCGGCCATCAAAGCAAACTGGTCAAGGTGTGGGAGACGGAAACCGGCGAGGCCGTCAGTACATTCGCTGGACATACCGGAAGGGTCGCTGCGCTGAAGTTATTTGATGACGGGAAGTGTCTCGCAGGCAGCTACTCGGGCGCATCGGCGACGATTAAGAAGTGGCACGTCGATCCGACCAAAAGCCAAATCAGCTTTCGCGGTCACAATGTTCCCTTATTCAGTCCCGACGGGAGGTTGATCGCAACCAGCGTAGGCGCCGTGCCCACAATCTACGACTCGGCGACCGCCGAGCAGGTGCGGCAGTTTGCGGGGCACTCTGGAGGCGTCAGCCGCCTCGCAATCAGCCCCGACGGCCAGCGCCTGGCCAGCACTTCGTTCGATCGCAGCGTGAAAGTGTGGGACATCGCCAGCGGCGCTGAGTTGTTTAGCCACAAGCATGACGCGGTGGCCATGGGTGTCGCGTTCAGCCCGGACGGAAAGCAACTCGCGGGCGGGTACTGGAACGGAACAGTCAAAATCTGGGACACCGACACGTGGCAGCAAGTGCAGTCACTGCGAGACGAGGGCAACATCTACCATGTGGCGTTTCTGCCGGACGGCAAGCGGCTGGTGGCGAGCACGTGGGCCGCCGCTCGCATCTGGGACGCCGGCAGCGGACGAGTTCTATCGACGCTCCAGGCGCAAAACGGCGAGTGCATCGGACTGGCGGTGAGCCAAGACGGGAAGCTGATTGCCGGCGGCTGCGGCAACGCGATTTACCTGTGGGATGTGGAAACCGGTCTCTTGGTGCGAAAGCTGCTGGGGCCGACCGATGCCGTCAATCGACTTGCATTCAGTCCCGACGGCAAACGGCTGGCCAGTGGCGGCTACGACCGCACCGTGCGACTCTGGGATGTGGAGAGCGGCCAGTTATTGCTCAGCTTTACGGGCGGTGGCGTTGCGTTTAGTCCAGACGGCAACCGTTTTGTGATCGGCAGCGGGCCCACAGCGGGAACCAGCCAGATGCTCGACGGCCGGCCGCTACCTGAGCGGAAACCCCGCACGGTGCCGGTTGGAGTCTTAACGCGCGGGCAGATCGTCGCGGAGGGATGGATGGCCGTGGGCCGCAGACCAGACGATTATCAGATTGGTATCGACCGCAGCCAGTCGCACGATGGCAAGGCAAGTGCCTTCATCTTCGCTAAGATCGATGAGCCACTGGGCTCTGCCGAAATCTCGCAAAGCGTCGAGGCGGACCAGTACCGCGGCAAACGGGTGCGGCTGAGCGGTTATTTGAAGACGGAAGAGGCGCGCAACGGCGGATGGTTATCGCTGTTTGTGACCAGCCGCACAACTTACGCCTACAGCAATATGTTCGACCGGCGGGTTGGAGCAACGACCGAGTGGCAGCGCTACACCGTCGTACTCGACGTTCCGGAGGACGCAACAGCGCTGTCGCTGGGGGTCGGCTTTGCTGGCAGTGGGAAGATCTGGGCCGATGATCTTGCGGTGGAAATCGTCTCAGCCGACGTTCCCACCGATCCACTGGCCGAAGAAGGGTCGCTTGTCTCCCTGGCTGACCCCTCGCCTTGGGGCTGGAAGTCGCAAAAAGAGCTGATGAATCTGGATTTCGAAAGCGAGCGTACGCCCGAACCAGTGGCCGTGATTGGCAGCACCCATCCGCTCGCGCTCGGATGGCTGGCCCGCGGGAATCTTGAAGACTACGACGTGAAGATTGATGCAGACGTGAAACATGTTGGTGCCAAAAGCGGCGCCGTTATTTCCAAGGCGGTTCAGCCGAACGACGTCGGCGGCCTGGTGCAGCGGTTTAAGGCGGACGAGTATCGCGGCAAGCGGATTCGTATTTCCGCCTATATCAAAGCGGAAAACATCGAGGGCGCGGCCCGCATGTGGGCCCGGGTGGATGGCCAAACTACGACGGTCCTCGACAACATGGACGACCGGCTCATTAAGGGCAGCCGCGAGTGGACGCTTTACGATATCGTGCTCGACGTGCCAAGCGACGCCCTCAAAGTAAACTTGGGGCTGAGCCTGCGAGGTGCTGGAAAAGTTTGGCTCGACGATATGCGCGTCGAAACGATCGACGCTGCAAGTCCATTGCGAACGACGAATCTTTATGAGAACCGATCGGCTGCTCACCACCACGACCCGTCAACGCAGGCCATGCCCATGAATCTTGACTTTGAACAGTAAAACAGCAAACCGCCGTGGAAGGTTACCGGCGTCCCGAGACACGCTGCGGTTCCTGCTCCGTTACCTGAAAAATTTGTCGCAGTACGTCAGAAAAATCTCCCAGTCCGCGCGGGCCATGGCGTGCTTGCCGGGGCGGAGGAAGTAGCCGAGGCGGCTGTCGATGAGCTGGTTGATCTCCGGCTTGGCGTTTTCGGCGAGAGCCTCGGCACCGAGCAGCTTATAGACCGGGGCGGCGGCTTTGAGCATTTCGAATTGACCGCTTGGATTGGCCCACAGGTCCTCGTCGGCGTTTGGTAATAGGACGGGGCGCGAAGCGCAGAGCGCGATCAGGCAGTGCTGGTCGAACGGCAGGCGGTTCGTCTTTTCGCTGAACTGATTGACGACCTCCCGCCGCGGCGGAACCGTTTTGCCGCGGGCATCGACTTGCGGGGGAACCGGGTCATAAAACTTCTTGAAATTGCCGCAGAACCAGTGCGGGAACGACGTGTTGATTTGGCGGACCGACTCCGCGCGGGTGTCGGTCGTGCGGCTGGGGGCGGCGCCGCCACAGCCGGATTGAAGCGGGATGACGACGGCGATTCGCTCGTCGAAAGCGCCGGCGACCAGCGCCGTCTTGCCATTCCGCGAATGGCCCACCACGGCGATGCGGCGTGGATCGATCTGGTCTTTGGCCGATTGCTCGAGAAAATCGACCACGCGGTGGAAGCCCCAGGCCCAGAGCATGATCGTGCCGGCGTCATCGGGCTCTGGCGTCGATTGGCCGGGCCTATAAAAAGCGGGGCCGACACCGTCGGTCATGTCCGGAGTGTCGGGATCGATGTCGCCGCTATAAAAGCAGGCCAGGGCGCAGCCGCGATCGATGATCAGGTCGATATTCCAGACGTCCGTCTGTCCGCCGCGGCCCTTGTCGGTGGCCCGCTCGTTGACGACGCCAGGACACGTGTTGCGGCACCAGATGTCCGGCAGGTGAATTCGCGAATCACCTAGCAGCGTGTGATTGCCGCAAAAATTCATGCCGACGAAGACCGGCGGACGCTTGACGTTATTAGGCACCGCGAACAGGACATACACGGGATGCGAGAGTGAGGGCTGTTCGAAGTTGATGCGGACCTCGCTCAGGGTGGCCTTTCCGCCCAGCGCTTTTTCATCGCGAAATAGCTCGGTGTACGTTTGCCGCGTCGGCGTCGGGGGCAGGCGGCCGTACATGTAGTGCTGAAACAAGGCCTTCAGCTCTGGCTTGCGTTTGGCTTCCCAGGCTTCGCGCGAAGTGACGCGCGCTCCGTCGAGCAGGACCAGCGGATCGGGGAGTTCAGGGCGCGAAGGAAGTCGGTCGGCGGGCGGGAAGTCAGCGGCTGGGATCGAAGTGGCGAACATGGCGAGGAGCGCGGCGGCCCAGTAACACACCGCCGGGCGGGAGTGGAAGAGGGGGAGACACGGAGAGGGGGAGACAAGGGGAATTTGCATTGCCGGCTCCAGAGGATTGCCGTGAGTTTAGCGAGGCTGGCCGCGCGCGGCCACTTGCGAGCAATTATTTGGCTGTGGCTTGGGCCGCTTCGGCCGCTGCGCGAGCCGTCTTGATCTCGTCGTTATCCGGCGCGATGCGGGCGGCTTCATCAAGAACTTGAATGGCCCGCGCCGATTCCTTCTTTGCCTGGAAGGAGCGGGCGAGCACTAGGAGCTTGCCGGCGACGAGTGCGTCGGCGCGGGCCTGAAGCTCGCCGGAGTCCGTGGCCGATTTTGCCAGCTCAAACAGGTCCGGCATAAATAGATAAACGTCCCAGACTGCCAGGCGCTGGACGGCTGGCCAGAGCACTTTGGCCAGCTCGGCGTGCTCCTCGGACCAACGCAGCCAGCGATAGACATCGCTACTTTCCTCGGCGTCGAGATATTGCAGCAAAATGCCCGCGTCGCCCGGTTGGCGCTGCCGGCTTCCGCGGGAGCCGACCAGCACGTGCCAATCCTTGCGGGCCGTGGTCGGCGGCGGAATGAACTTGTTTGAGGTGATGCATTTTTCGGTTTTGCCCGTGAGGTCGTCGTGCCGCTCGCCGGTCATTTGGAGGTGGATGAGCGGGATTTCGTAATACGAATAGGAGCGGCGCTCGAACGTTTGGGGGCAGAATTCAGTGCCATGGACGGCGCCGAACGTGACCGTCGCCAAAAAGACGGCGAGAATCGCTCCTAAGACGCCAAGGAGCGACCAGCCAGCGATCGGCAGCCAACGGGGCCAGGTGCGGGGCATGGTTCGGAGGGTTCAGGGTTCAGGGTTCAGGGCCAGGAGTCGGAGGTCGGGGTTCGGAGGTGGGGGCGGCATTGAGGCAGATAACCGGTTCTTGGATTATCAGTTCCTATCGCGTCGTGGGCAATTGGCGTGCTAGCGGCGTGGTTTTCGGCTTTGTCGGCAATTGGAGTACGACTATGATCCGGAGCCTTCGTTTCTCTCTCGCTGGTCAGGACGAAAGATGCGGTTTTTGTCGCTGCGGGCGATTTTTTTACTCGGATTCGTAATTGCCATGCCGGTGCTGGCGCTGCCACCGGTGGCGCGGCGAATCGATGAGCTACTGTATGGCGCGGCGCCGGCCGATTTTGGCCGGCCGCCTTCGCCCGCTTTGCTGACGGAAGAGGTGGTGCTGCCCAAGGCACCGTCGGCGGTGGTGAATTCGCGATACGATGAGCCCAGCCCAGCTGCCGGACCAACGGCGCCAGCGCTGGTGGCCACGCGCGCCGAAGCGCCCGTCGGACCGAGCTTGCCGCCGATGCCGCAGTTCGAGCGGCCGGCAGGTCCCCCACCGACCGCAGAGGGCAAAGTCGATGAGCGAACGATCGCCCGGCTCAACGACATCCGCGCGTCGCTAGAGCAGCTGGGCGCGGAATATGTAATCGTCGAAGCGCAGGACAGCGGCCGTTATCGGTTTCACTGCCGGGTGTTGGTCGATGCCAATTCGCGGTTCACGCGGCCATTCGAGGCGACCTCGTTCGATCCGGTCGCCGCGGGGCAGCAAGTGCTGCGCGATGTCCAGGCCTGGCGAACGGCAGCCAGCGAACCGCGGACTGCGGCCCGATAGAATTGGCTTATCCGGGGTAGCAAACGGGATGCTTTGGCAGGGTGTTGAAAAAGGGGACAGGCACCTCGCCATGACGTTTTTTTGTAGCGATTGTGCGTCGGGCTCGGAGCCAGTCCCCTTTTTCAACGGGGTGTTAGGATAGCTCGATGCCTCTCTCCGCTCGACGCCTGACGCTGGCCGGCCTGGCAGTGATGCTTTTCGCTGCGGCCCTCGGGCTTTGTGTGTATTGCGCCGCCCGGATGCCGCCAGCGTTCTATGCCGAGGCGATTCGTCCGCCGGCAAGCGCGGCAGCGGATCCGCGGCGCAGTTTTGAGCGGGTCGCGCTGTCCTTGCGAAACCAGGTTCAACATCCGGGCCGCTGGGAGACTCGCCTCACACAGGACGAACTCAACGATTGGCTGGCGAACGAACTGCCGGTGAAGTTTCCGCGACTAATGCCGCCCGGGATTTCCGACCCGCGCGTGGCGATTGAGCAGGGACGCGTCTCGATTGGCGTGCGCTATGGCCGCGATGGAATCCAGACCGTGCTGTCGATCAGCGGCGAGGCCTACCTGACCGCGCAGCGGAATGAAATCGCGATCCGGCTGGACGGGGCGCGCGCGGGGTTGGTGCCGGTGCCGCTCGATCGGTTTTTGAGCGAGATGGAGCAGAGGGCGGCGCGGGCCGGAATGCCGCTGCGGTGGACGGAAACGAACGGCGCGCCCGTCGCACTGGTGCGTCTGCCGCTTTCCAATTTCAGCGCGGAGAAGAAGACGGTCGTGATCGAGCGGCTGGAGTGTGAGCCGGGTCAGTTGGTCGTCGGCGGGCGGACGGTTGCGCCCGGCGACTCCGACGCGGCGGGCGAAGCGGCGACTGCCGCGGCGGAATCGGGGAAAAATGAAATGCGGCAGCGCTGATCGTCGAGCGTGCCAGACTCGATGACCAGTCGGCCGACTGTCGCTATTCCGTGCAGCTGCACGACGATTTTTTGGGCGTCCACCGCGATCAGTTCAAAAACTCCTGCGTCGATTCTTCGCACCATGCCGCGCTCTCCGCTCAGCGCGCCTTCGTAGTCGAGGTAGGCGAGGCGATGGTCGGCCAGCCGCTCCGCCATCGCAGAGCGTCCAGTCGGCGGCCATGCGTTCACGGCCCACGTGCGCAGCGCCTCTTGGTGCTCCAACATCAAGTCAAAGTGCGTTGCGCGTGCATAGCCGGGCGGCGTCTCGTGCAGCAGGATGACGAAGCGAGGCATGTGCGTCCAAGGTCCAAGGTCTAAAGTCCAAAGCCAATCTTCGACGTTTGATCTTCCCCGTCCAATGCCCCGTCGAGTAGTCGATACAATTGGCGTCACGAACTTTGGACCGTGGACCTTGGACTTGGGACTGAAAAACGCGCATGTCGGAAGCCTGGACCGTCCTTCGCTTGCTGACCTGGACGACCGATTTTCTGAAATCGCACGGGTCGGAAAGCCCTCGCCTCGATGCCGAGGTGCTTTTGGCGCATGCCCGCGGCTGCGAGCGAATCATGCTCTATGCGGCATTCGACCAGGTGGTCGATGACGCGGTGCGGGCCAATTTTCGGGAGCTGGTCAAGCAGCGGGCTGCAGGAACGCCGGTCGCGTACCTGGTGGGTAAGCGAGAGTTCTACTCGCTGCCGTTTCGCGTGACGCCGGATGTGCTGATCCCGCGGCCGGAAACGGAGTTTGTGGTCGTGGCGGCCTTGGATGCGTTGAAGGGCTCAGGGTTCGGGGTTCAGGGTTCAGGCGAGGCCGGCGAGCAGCGGAGGGGGTCAGAGGCGTTCGTCGCTGATGTTGGGACCGGTAGTGGGGCGATTGCTGTCGCGATCGCCAAACACGCTTCGCAGGCGCGCGTGGTGGCCACGGATATCAGTCGCGCCGCGCTGGCGGTGGCCCGAGAAAACGCGGCTTCGCTTCAAGTTGCCGACCGCATCGAATTCATCGAATGCGATTTGCTCGCCGCAGTTCCCGCGGAGCCGCGGTTTGCGGTGATCGCCAGTAATCCGCCCTACATCGGCGAAGGTGAAATCCCAGGCTTGGCGAAGTCGGTGATCGAGCATGAGCCGCGGCAAGCACTGATCGCCGGACCGACGGGAACCGAAGTGATCGAGCGGCTGATTCCACAGGCGGCCGAGCGGCTTGTGGCCGGCGGCTGGCTCATTTTGGAGGTTAGTCCTCTCATTGCCGCTGGCGTTGTGGAACTGATCGCGAAGAACGGGCAGTTTGAGCCGGCCACGGTGATCAAAGATCTGGCCGGGCTCGCTCGCGTCGTGAGAGCGAAAAACACGTAGGTTTGGCTGGTTTGAATTTACGACAGGCCAAAGCGGCGGCGGCTGTTGAGCTGCGTCTGGTCCGGCTCGCGGCGTTTCTTACTGGCAAGCTCAATGGTGTGCGGCTCTGGGACGACGCGGAGCGCCGCGGAATGCAGGCGGCGGCCGACTTGAAGACTCTTGCGAATCAGCATTTGGTCGGCCGGCTCGATCGGTCCCAAAAACTCGATGCGGCCGGCGACCTTGGCGGCGACGCAGCGGCCGCCGGAAAGGACGAGCGCGTTTTTGTGCGAGGAGGCGATCCGCGGCCCTTCACCAATGACACCGGTGAGGTTCAGCGGGTCGGCGGCCGAGATCAGGACCCATTCGCCTGATTTTTCCGCATCGCGGAGATCGCGTAGCCTTCCGACGGCAGCTTCGACCGCAAACTGCTCGCCGCCCACGCCGGCGATGAACCGGCCACCGCGGACTTCGCCCCGCAGCTCCATGCGCCGCAGCATGCGGGCCAGCTCCCACCAGGCCGGCGCAGCCGGCTCACGGGCCAGCAGATCGCGGAAAATCACACCGTAGCGGGCCAAGAGCAGTCGGCACCATTGCTCCAGGCGAGCAGGCCCGTCCGCTGGTGCGAAGCCACCGGGAAACAGCGACCAGCGGCCAATCGGCGCGGCGGGGCGGTGAACTTTGATCTTGGCGAAACGGCGGAGCTTGGCGTGCGTGGCTGAGCTTTGAGCATCGAGTGCGCGGACGGCGGCGAACGTGTCGGACGTGACGAGGCCCAGGGCGGCGAGCTGCCGGAGAGCTTCTTCCAGCTGGGAGGGCAACAGGCCCGTGGCGCTCTTCAGATCCTGGAAGAATAAGGCGCCTCGGCCTTGGAGCGCGGCCAACACTTCCTGGGACGCACCGCCGGCGAACGAGGAAACGTCGGGCCGGTCGTCGGACAACAGCCATGGCAAGTCTTCGCGGAGCGCGAGCGAGATCGGCATGCTTCGCGTCATGGCCGAGATGCCAGGTCCATCATTTTCGTCACGCTGCGGCGGGCGGAGGCGGCCCCAGGCCAGCTCGCCCGAGAGAAACAAAAGATCGAGCCAGCGCGGATCGTAGTCAGCCACGCGGGGCGCGAGAACCTTCTTCTCCCAGACACCGGCCGGCAGCTCGATGCCTTGCAGCTGGGCGATTGCCTCGCGAAGTCCCAGCTCGCCCTGAAGCTGGCGATCGCGCGTCAGGTGATGGCGCTCGACCAGATACTGCCAGAAGACTTCCGGCGGGACGGGCTCGATACGCCGACGCAGGCCGTCGAGCGTCAGGCGGTGAATGCGGGCCAAGAGGCGGCGTTCGCACCACTGGGTCGAACGAACTTCAGCCGGGACCAAACCTGGTCCCGTTGCCCCGCGAGCGGACGCTCTGCCGCCGGTCATCCGGGAGCAAGTTTGCTCCCGGCTAAGGTCCAGACGAAACTGTCCTCGCATCGCCAGGCCGGAGCCTTCGAGCGATTCCAGTGCGGCGAAAACTTGCGAGGGCTCGAGGTTTACCAGCCTGGCCAGCTCTTGGGCGGTGTGCGGGCCGCGGAATTGAATCTGTCCGCGCAGGATTTCGACCCGGCCGTCGGCGGGTGACCAGGTTTCCTCGGCAATGGCGGGCGGAAGATCAAGTTGCGACTGGAGCACGGCACCGGGATAGACGGCACGCACCAGTGGCCAGCGCTCCGCCGCGATCCAATACGTAGTAGGCACACTCCGTGTGCCGTTGTCTTCCGCGCTGCCGTCCCCGCCGGCCGGTTCTTCTGACGGCACACGGAGTGTGCCTGCTACCACGGCGGCGGCGCGTCCGGCCCGCTGAAGTTGCTCGAAATACTTCGTCCATTCCCGCGCCTCGTGCTCTGGCAGCACGCTGAGCGTCATCAGCGCGTCGTGCAGCTCATCGGCGTCGCGTACCAGCGGCCAGGCCTCGGCCGCGACCTGATCGATCGCCGCGGGGTCGAGCTGCGAAAGGTCCTTGACCTCTTCGATCGCCAGCGACCGGCGCGTGGTCACGGCGCGCGTGCGCCGCTCTTCCAGCGGCGCGTCGTCCAGGAACGCGTACGGCTGGGCGTTGAGCAACTGATGGCTAAACGGCGACGGCTCGCGCGTGTCGATCGGATGAAAGCGAACTTCGCCGGCTTTGACACGATCCAGAAACGCCAGCCACCGCTCGATGTCCATCGCCTCGGTCAGGCAGTCGTGCATCGTCTGCTGCACCAGCGGCTGGTCGGGGATTATGACCGGCCCGTGATGATTTTCGAGGCAGCCGACGGTCTCTGGGAACGCGGCGGCGAGCAAATCTTCGCTGCGGAACTTTTGCAGGAAAGGCGGGACGCGCTTGCCGCCGTGCTGGCGCAGGACGGCCAGGGCCCGCGTGACGTTCCACCGCCAACGGACGCCGAACATGGGCGCTGCAATCGTGGCCTGCTCCAGCAAGTCGCGCCCGTTTTGCGAGCTCAACATGCCGAACAGGCTGTCGATCGGAAAACTGTGCTGCGGTCCGATCGAGAGCAGCACGCCGTTGTCATCGGCAGCCGCTTGCAGCTCGAAATCAAAACTGCGGCAGAATCGCTTGCGGAGGGCGAGGCCCCAGGCTTTGTTGATCCGAGCGCCGAGCGGGGCGTGGATCACGAGCTGCATCCCGCCAGACTCGTCAAAGAACCGCTCGAAGACGATCTCTTCCCCGGTCGGCACGCGGCCAATGGCCGCCTTTTGCGCCGCGACGTAGCGGAGGGCCTGCTCGGCGGCGTACGGGCAGCAGTTGGTTTCCGCTTGGAGCCAGGCGGAGGGTTCAGGGTTCAGGGTTCGGGGTTCAGGGGAGCGAGATTTTGGATTGCGGATTGTGGACTGCGGATTGGTCGTGGCTGAGGATCGATAGGTTTTGCCAGCGCTGCGCTCATAGACGCGGTCCCATTCCGATTCCTGAACTCTGACCCCTGAACCCTGAACCCTTTCTGAACCCTGAACCGTCTCTTCGTTTCCGATCCGCTCTGCGATGTCGCGCCGCAGCGACGACAGCTCATCCGAAAGCTCGATCGTCCGGCCAGGCGCTTCGCCGAGCCAGAAGGGAATCGTCGGCGGGGAGCCGTGGGCATCGACAACCGTAACCTGGTCGCCGCGAACGTGGCGAATCATCCACGAAGTGTTGCCGAGCAAAAACACATCGCCCGCGAGGCTCTCGACGGCAAAGTCTTCATCCACGGTGCCGACGAACGTCTCCTCGCCCTCGGTGACGACGCGGAACTGGGCCGCTTCGGGGATCGCGCCGCCGGAGGTGAGGGCCGCCAAGCGCGCGCCGCGGCGCGGGCGAAGCCGATTGTTGATCCGGTCGCGATGCAAATAGGTGCCCGCCTTGTTGCCGGGCTTGATGCCGTCGGACAGCATTTTCAGGATGGCGTCAAACTTTTCGCGCGCCAGATTGCGGAACGGGTAGGCCCGCCGAAAGCAATCGAATAGCGCGTCCTCGTCCCACTCGTCGGCTGCGACCGCCGCCACGATCTGCTGCGCCAAAATATCCAGCGGCGTTTGCGGAATCTCGATGCGGTCGAGCGTGCCGCGGCGGACGGCGCGAATCAGAGCCATGCATTCCAGCAGCTCATCGCGAGTCAGCGGGAACATCCGCCCCTTGGGCAAGGCGCCCACCGTGTGGCCCGACCGGCCAACGCGCTGCAAAAACGTCGCGATCGAGCGCGGTGAGCCGACCTGAATTACCAGATCGATGTAGCCGATGTCGATGCCCATCTCGAGCGAAGCGGTGGCGACGATCGCTTTCAGCTTGCCGGCCTTGAGGCGCTGCTCGGCATCGAGGCGGATGTCGCGCGAGAGGCTGCCGTGGTGGCTGGCCACCGCTTCTTCGCCCAGCTGCTCGGTGAGGCGGAAGGCGATCCGCTCCGCCAGCCGCCGCGTGTTGACGAACACCAGCGTGCTGCGGTGCGACTGGATCAGCGTCGTGAGCTGTTGATAGATTTCGCCCCAATGCTCGTGCGTGCAGACGGCGGCTAGCTCGGTCGGAGGAACTTCCAACGCCAGATCGAGATCGCGGGCGTGGCCGATGTTGATGATCGAGGGTTCTGGAAATTCAGAATTCAGAATGTTGAATTCAGGAATCGTCTCTGGGCTGCCTCTCATTTCTGAATTCTGAATTTTGAATTCCGCTTTGCTCCCCACAAGAAAAGCCCCGATTTCCTCAATCGGCTTTTGCGTCGCCGACAGGCCGATCCGCGTGGGAGGCGCGTCGCAATGCTGGCTGAGGCGCTCGAGCGTCAGTGCCAAATGCGAGCCGCGTTTGTCGCGGGCCAGGGCGTGGATCTCATCGACGATCACCGTCTTCACGCCGCGGAGCCGCTCGCGGCTCTTGGCCGACGTGAGCAGCAGATACAGCGATTCGGGCGTCGTGACCAGAATGTGCGGTGGATTTTTGAGCATCGCCGCGCGCTCGGCGGTTGGCGTGTCGCCAGTGCGGACAGCCGTTCGGATTGGTAGCTGGCCCAGTCCCGCCTCGGCGGCCAGCGCGGCGATTTCTGCCAGGGGCGACTGCAAGTTCCGCTGAATGTCGTTGCTCAAAGCCTTGAGCGGCGAGATATAGACGACTTCAGTCGCATCGGGCAGTTTTCCCTCGAGCCACTGACGAAACAGGCGATCGAGGCAGACCAAGAAAGCAGCCAGCGTCTTGCCGGAGCCCGTGGGCGCGGCGATGAGCGTGTGCTGGCCCGCGGCGATCGCCGGCCAGCCGCGGGTTTGCGGCTCGGTGGGCTGGCCGAAACGGCTGATGAACCACTGGCGAATGAGCGGGTGAAAGAGAACCAGAGGCATGAATGCATTGTACGCAAGTCTAAACGCCCGTACAGTTCATGATTGAGCGGCAAGCAGGTGCTTTGCTAACAGCAAGCGCACCTCGCCCAGCGAATCGTCGATTCTCCCTCGCTGGCGCGTCGGGTTAGTGACAGTCGGCCGCCACGACGTGGAAGCCAATGGCCGTCGAAAAGTATCTCAAGCCCGAAGTCATCAATCAGATCAAGCGGCTTGATCTGCGCGCCCAGTTCGTCGTGAAGGGCTTTTTGCAGGGGCTGCACGCGTCGCCGTTTCACGGTTTCTCGGTCGAGTTCAGCGAGCACCGCAAATACACCAGCGGCGACGACCCCAAGGACATCGACTGGCTGGTGTTCGCCAAGACCGACAAGTATTACGTCAAAAAATTCGAGGCCGAGACGAACATCACGGGCTACCTGTGCATGGACCTCAGCCAGTCGATGGGCTTCACGCATCGGCAGGAGCTGACCAAGTTCGATTACGCGATTTGCCTCGCGGCGTCGCTGTGCTACTTGATGGTCCACCAGCAGGACCCCGTGGGTCTGGTGACATTTGACGAGCACATTCGCACGGTGATTCGGCCCAAAAGCAAGCGAACGCAGCTGGGCAACGTCCTCGCGCACCTGGCGAATTTGAAGCCGACCGGCAAGACCGACATCGCCAAGAGCCTGTTTCAGATCGCCTCGCTGATGCGGCACAAGAGCCTGGTCATGGTGTTTTCCGACCTCCTGGCCGAGCCGGGCCCCATTTTCCAATCGCTCCGGCGACTGCGGCACAATGGGCACGATGTGATCTTGTTCCATGTGCTGGACGAGGCGGAAGTGAACTTCCCGTACGACGGAATGGTTGAGTTCGAGGACCCGGAGACCCAGGAGAAGGTCGTGGTCGATGCCAGCAGCTACCGCAGCGACTATCAAAGCGAAATCGAGGCGTTCCGGGCCATGTACAAGCAGGAATGCTTTCAAACAGGGACCGATTACGTGCCGCTTGATACGAGCATGCAGTTCGATAAGGCGCTCTTGGAGTATTTGGTCAGCCGGCGGGGGCGGGGGTGACTGGCCCGAGCCGGCACCAGCCGCTTGAAATATCCGGGGGACTTTTGCCTCGTGCCGCCGCGGCTGACAACCACTAAAACGGCGACCAAGAGTCATTCGGCAGCGAGCCTAATGGATTGGTGGTCCCGCTGGCGGGAAGCGGGGGAGCGGCCGTCTCATCGACACGGCGGTTGTAATCGTCGTACCTCTGGCTTTCGTTGCTGCTGGCGTTGGAATATCCGTCGCCGAACAGGGCATATAAGCCATCGAAGGCTAGCGCTCGGCAGCAGCCCGCGAGCGTCGGCATGCAAGTCAGGGCCGCCATCAAGACCGCGTTTCGCATCCGCGGTAAGTACTGCGCCAAGCAAAAACTGGCAATACCACTCGAATCGCAGCCTCCGCTAGATGCGTCGATGCATTTGCCAATGCTGTGATGTCATTTTCCAATGCAGTAGAGCGTGGTCGTGCTGCGGGCGTAGAGGCGGCCCGCGGAGGGCGTTAAGGAGGCTCGAAAAATCTCGTCCTTCGAGGCCGGCAGCTGGTTCTCCGCCACGATTTGCAGCTTCGGGCCCGGCTTGATGACGAACGTCTTGCCTTGCTCGTTCAGCAAATAGGCCAGGCCGTTGGCAGCGATTGGTGAGCCGCTGAATTTGCCTTCCAGTCGCTCCTTCCAATAAATGTGCCCGTCGGAGGCGCTATAGCACGTGGTGACGCCCGACATGTCAGAAACGATGATGGAGTCGCCCAGGACGATGGGACTCGGCGTATCGCGAGCGCCTTTACGGGGCGTATGCCACAGCACGCGGCTGGTCGTCACGTCGCCGCTTCCGCCGGGCCGCACCGAGTAAACCTCGCCGCCCGAAAGTCCATTCACGATGCACAGACCGTCGCCGGCTGGCGTGGGCGTCGGCTCGCCGCGGCCCACCGCGCTTTTGCAGAACCAAAGCTCCCGGCCAGTTGCCGGGTCGTAGCCGCGCACGCCTTCGTGGCCGTTGATCACGACTTCCCGATGGCCCCCCACGGTAATCAGCACCGGCGAGCCCCAACCGCGGAAGTCGCTGCGCTTCGTTCGCCAGGCGTCCTGGCCCGTCTTTTTGTCGAGCGCGATCAGACACGCGTCCGAATCGGCGTCGCAGTTTTGAATCACGAGATTATCGACGATCAGTGGACAAGCCGCGGTGCCCCAGGGGCCTTCGAACTTGCCCAGATCGCGCGACCACAGCGGCTTGCCATCGAGCGTGTAGGCGTGAATGCCGCCCAGCCCGAAGAACGCGACGACAACCTCGCCATCGGTCACGCAGCTGGCGGATGCCCAGCCATTCATGACGTGGCTTTTTTCCGGCTGTCCTTTCCACGCGGAATGCTGCCAGAGAATTTTGCCGCTTTGGCATTCCACACAAAGAACGAGCCGCTCTTTGCCGTTTTCGAGCGCCGAGGTGAGAAACATCCGCTCGCCCCAGATGATGGGCGACGACTGACCGATCCCCGGCAGAGCCGTTTTCCAGGCGACGTTCTCGGCTGACCAGTGGGTAGGCAGATCCGTCTGGGACGCGTGGCCGTTTTGCTCTGGGCCGCGCCAGCGGGGCCAGTTGGAATCGCCAGCCAGGCCGATGCTCGAACAGCAAACGATCAACAGAACGGCGAGGCGCCGTCCAAGAACGCACGGGAAATTACTCATATTGGTTGAGTCGATGGGAGGCCTTGGCTTTGGGGTGATCGTGTGCATTGAGTGCGGCCGCAGGCGTCAATTTGCACGCGACCGCCAACGAGCTTATGCTTGCAGCCAATATAACCGTGGACGGGTGAAAAATGGCAAATGCGTCTCGTACCGTCTCGATCCGCGACGAGCGCGGTGCCCTGATCTTAACGATCGAGGTCGAGCGAATCAGCAGCTACGAGATCGCGGAAACGATGGGCCGCGAGCTGGTCCAGGCGATCTCGGGCAGGGCGGCGCCGCGGGTCATCGTCGATATGCACAAGCTCGGGTATATGTCGAGCGTGGGCTACGGACCGTTGATCAGCTTTCGCAGTCGCGTGAGGGAGGCGGGGGGCAAGCTCGTTTTGTGCGGGCTGTCGGGCGTCGTGAAAGAAACATTCGAGGCGACGCGGCTACTCATTAACCCGCAATCGCCTCAGTCGCTGTTTCAGTTTACCGACGGTTTAGAAACTGCGATTGCTGCCGTCTCGCAGCCGTGAGCGGCGATTCTTCGCTATTCTTTGCCCCGCATCACAACGGCCACAACCACGATCAGGCCGGAGCCGGCGGTCATCGCCATCGCGGTGGCCATGATCTGATCGGTGCTGAGCTGCGCCATTGCGCCGGCGACGGTGCCCAGGATCAGGCCGATCCCCACGCCCATGATCACGCCGCTGCCGCGGTTGAACTGCATCAGTCCGATCACGATGCCCATGACGATGCCGGAGACGGCGCCACAACCCACGATTAGCAGCGCCGAGCCGTCGATTGTCGTTTCGATCGCCAGGCGCACGAGCGGCGCGATGCCGGCCGCGAGAACCGCGCAGGCCGTGACCAGCACGAACAGCGCTCCGAGCGGATAACCACGATGGGGTCTGGCCATGACGGTCGCTCCTCTTAAAAATCGCTGGGCAGGAGCTTGCCGTCACTGCGGTGCGCCAGAGTTTGGAGCACTCCCGCGGCGGTGCTGCGTGACATGAACCGCACCGACCCATCGCCCATGACGAACATCGCGCCAGAGGGATGCATACTGCCAAAGCCGCCAACAAAGAGCGGATGGCCCGGAAGAATTTTTGATTTCGCCGACGCACCGGCAGGTCCGGCGGCGGGGGATGCCTTCTCCTCTGACCCACCGGCCGACGGTGCAGGTGGCCCAGCTGGCGGCAAACCCAAGTTTGCGGCGACGATCAGCGGCGAGCTCAGAGACGACATCGGCAGTCCCGCGCTTTCAATGCCCTCGGCCTCTTCGCTCGGCAGCGGCAGGTCTTTCATCGGTGGCGGCGGCTCCCCCGGGCCCGGCTTGGGCAGTGCGGGATACGTCAGCCAGTCGATCGGCGTGCCCGTGTTGCGGAGCGCGGTCTTGGTGCCGCTCAGCCAGTGGAGGTCCCACGCGTCGGGCAGCTTCTCGCCGATGAACAGCGTGTAGGAAGAGCCGTCGGTCAGATCGTCGTAGCGGAGGTTGCTGTTGAGGAAAAACACGCCGTGATCTTTGGCATCGATCGGCTTTTCCTTGTCGTGATGGCAGCCGGCATAGCAGGGAATGTTGCCGCGCGGAGCGGCGCACGACGGGCAAAACAGCCAGCGGGGCATCACGGCCGCGACGGGCGCATTGATCGGGTCATAAATGCTGACGTTTTTGTCGAGCAGCTTGTAAGCGACCTGTTCTTCGATGTACGGCAGAATTTGCACGATCCAGCTGTGGTGATAGCCGCTGGGCTTATTCACGATCGGGCCGCTGGCGTCGATCGTTCCCGGCGGATAAACGCCGTGGGCCATTTCGTAATTGTGGATGGCGATCGCCATCTGCGTCAGGTTGTTCGCACAACTCGCGCGGCGGGCGGCCTCGCGGGCCGATTGCACGGCGGGCAAGAGCAGCGCGACGAGCACGCCGATAATCGCAATCACGACCAACAGTTCTACGAGCGTGAAACCTGTGAAACGGCGCTTCATGGCGCGGACTCCTGCGGTTCAATTGGCCGCGGCTTGGTTTGTCTTGGGAATGTTCAATTGAAAGGACCGGCGGCTGATGACGCGGCGAGTAGCGTCGTCCGGATAGCGGGCACGAAGGGTGACGCGGACTTCCTCAGCGCCAGGACTTGTGCGCTCGACCTGAATTTCAGCCACGCCAATTTTGGATTCGTCCGAGCTATTCAAATCGACTCGCCAGACTTCACCTGAATAAGTTCCATCGCGCCTTAGCTGCGCGGCGGCGCGGGCGGCCGCCGAATCGGCTAGCCACAGCGACTGCAGCTCGGCCAGCGCCTGCCGGCTCTGGCGATGCTGCATTGTGAGTGACTTCAAAACGGCGGCCATCATTCCCATGATGACCAGCAGAGTCACGAGCGCCACGATTAGCGCGCCGGCTCGGCGCCTCGCTCTGCCATTGAGACAGGAGCGACGTGGAATTGCCGCACCGGTAGGTGGACGACTACTCATCGCCGCCTCCAGTTCCCGCTAGTGCGGGCCGGGTGTTTACCGCCGCTTCAATCGTCGCGCGCCGGGGCATTTCCAGCTTGCGGCCCGGCAATTCGACGGGTTGGATCACTAGTCGGAGCAGTCGCGGCTCTTCAGCATTGGCTTGAAATTCGGCCGTTGACGACCGCGGCATCAGGAAACGATCGCGATGGACCACGGCCCCGGCCTGATGCACCTCGCGAAAAACGTTCGGCGCCTCAAATCGGTAGTGGATATCGCGGCCGTCAGCCAGTTGCAGCTCGCAGCCCTCCTGAATGGACATGCTCTTTGCCTCGTGGGCGTCCTGCCGCAGCCGCAGGTTGAGTCGCGCCAGCGCCGCGGCCTGTTCGCCATCGCGAGACATCTGCTGCCGCAATCGAAACGCGGCCGCGAGGCTGGTCGCGCTCATGCCGACCACGATCGACATGATCGAAATGATCACGACCATCTCCAGCAAGGTTTTCCCCAACCGCTGCCTGCGCTTCATGGCGGACCTCCTGGGGCGAACTTCCAGAGTGTCACGCTCGCCGGTTCCACCGGCTGCCCCGCGGCATTGGGCCAGGTGACGACGAGCCGAATTCGCCGTGCGCGCGGCGCCTCCGTTTCCTCAGTGACTTCCGCCGTGCATACGGCCCGATCGATCGCCGCAGTCAACTCCGCCGACGGTTCCCAGGTGGTTAGCGCCTCAGGCGACGTCTGTTCCCACGGAAGCATAGCCACGCGCTCCGCCTGATTGGCGATCTCCTCGAGGGCGATTCGCCGCTGCTCAACGAGCCGCCGCTGCCCCGCCGTGGCGGCCATCAGCTGCACCATGGCGGCCATCGCGGCCAGCAAAACCACCAGCGCGACGGCCAGCTCACTGAGCGTGATTCCGCGACGATCTTTGAGGCGCCATTCCATAACTCGTCTAGGCCAGCCCCTGAATCAGTGAAATGAGCGGGAGAAACAGGCCGACCACAAAAATGCACACAATGCCGCCTAAAAACAGCACCGCCAGCGGCAGCAAAATCTGCAGCGCCGCCTGCAGCCAATACAACTGCCGGCGAATGGCGCTGTCGGCCATTTCTTCCAGAGCCCAATCCAGATTGCCGGCCCGCTCCGCCGCTGACAGAACAGCCACATCCGCCCGCGAGACCAAGCCGGTTTGCAAAAACGCCTGCCGCCAGTCCATGCCGGCGGCGACCTGCTCACTGGCCCGCCGCAGCCTGGCCCCCACGATGCGGATCGGATAGCAATCGGCCACCAGGCGCATCGCCTGCGGCAGCGGCAGCGAGCGCCGCACCGCGAGTGCCAGCCCGCGCATAACCAGCGCCCCGTCGTATCTTGCAAACAGCCGCCACACCAGCGGCAGATCGCGCGGAAACCAGCCGACGTAATACAGCAGCGCCAGAAACACCGCGGCAAACAGCACAGGAAACAGCGGCAGCGTCATCCACCACCCGCGTTCCACGTACCAGGTCGAGGCACGGATCACCATGACCGTGATCGCCGGCAGCTTGAGGCCGAACTCTTCGAACATCCGCTGATAAACGGGCATGATCTTCCACATCAGGAACGCCGTCACGCAGGTCAACACAATCACGATGTTGCCCAAGTGGACAAACTGGGCCACGGTCCCCCGCAGCGCAAGATCAACCTGCCGGGAATCTTCCATCTGCTGCTGCATCGCCGGTCCGAGCAAGCCCAGCTGCTCGCCCACGCGCACCGCGACGCGCGTGGCCGTCGCCATTCGCAGGCGGGCCGTCCGCACCGCGGTGGCCAGCGGCTGCCCGCGTTCGATCCCCTCGGCCAGCGCCATCGCCCTCAGACCCGTATCGCCCAGCGTCTCATCAGCATAGGCACGTGCGCTTTCCGAAAGCGGCACACCTTGCTGCGCCGCGACAGCCAGCGAGCCAATCAGGGCCCGGTGCTCTGCCTGCCGGCTGCGATCGAGGACCATCAGCGCGACCACCGCCACGGCAATCGGCAGAGGAATGATCAAAACCCACACGCCGGCCGTCGCTCCGATCGCCGCCAGCACGAACATCATCGAACTGGCCATCGACAGCAGCGTGTGCATCGGATCGACCGCCGCCAGCGGCCGCCGCCCATACAGCACGCGAATCGCAATCCGCAGCGCGATCGCTGGAATCACGAGGACGACCAGTGCGATGGGGCCGAGGGGCATTGGAGGGTTCAGGGTTCAGGGTTCAGGGTTCGGTGTTCGGGGTTCGAGAGTCGGGGTCGGGGGTCAGGAGCCGCGTGGGTTAGGAAAGTCCTTGAATCAAACTCATGAGCGGCAGAAACAGCGCCAGGACCGCCGAGGCGATCGAGACGCCGACGAGCACAAAAACGAGCGGCGGAACGATTTGCACTAGCACGTTGCTCCGCACGCGAAGGCGATTCTCCAACATCTCGGCGGCCGAGCGCAGCGACGCATCGAGCGAGTCGTTCTGCTCGCCGCAGCGGATCAGCGGCACGATCGAAAGCGGCAGCGACCGCAGTTGGACGAGCGACATCGTCAGCGACGTGCCCGCCTCGACTCGCTTCGCCAACAGCTGGCATTGATCGGCCACGTAGCCGTCGCTGATCGCCCGGCTCGTTAACCGCAACGCCTCGGACAGCGGCACTCGGTGCTCGACCAAGAGGGCCAGGCCGCGCAGCATTTCGGCCACACCCGTCCAGTGCCAGGGATTGCCGATTAATGGAACGCTGCTGACGACCAGCGACCAGCCGCTGCGCCCGCCAATGATTCGCACCGCCAGCGCGCCCAAGGCAATGGCGACCGCCGCCGGCGGAATCATTCGCGTGCCGACCTCCGTCGTGCGCAGGACGTAATGCGTCACGACCGGCAGCCTCAAGCCGAATTCGCCGAACATCTGCTGAAACGTGGGCACGATCATCGTCCCAAACAAAAAGAATACGGCGATTGCCAGCCCAACAGCGAGCGCCGGATAAGCCAGCGCGGTCATGATCGTCCGCCAATGCTGGCGCGCCGCCCGCCGGTTCGCTGTCCAAGCGGCCAGCGTCATGCCGACGCGGCCCGTGCGTTCCGCCGCGCGGATCAGCCCTGCCACATACGGCGGCAGCGAGCGGAAACGGCCAATGCAGGCGTCCAGCGATTCTCCGCGCTCAATATCCGCCGCCAGCGCTCGCAGGGCCTTCTTCACGCGCCACGATTCAGCCTCGGCCGCAGCCGCTCGCAATCCCGCCGGCAACGGCATCCCGCTGGCCGCGAGATTGGCGGCCGTTTCAACCGCCGACTCCGCCGCTCGCGGGGCGAACGGTGATTGCGGCTCAGCAAGGGATGGCGACGACATAGCGCTTAATTCGGTTATTGCGGCGATCGAATAGTTAACCGGGCAAGGAGACTCGATACATCAGCGCGATCCAGGGTCCGAGCGTGATCACGGCATAGAGAAACACGAGCACACCGCAGACTCCAATCGTTGCGAACAGCGGCACATAGACGATTAACCAGTTGGTCCGCCAGGCGACCTCTTCGCGGTAGATTTCCGCCGCCCGCGACAGCGTGCGAACCAGCTGCGGCTGCGATTGGCCCCCGGCGAGCATCCAGGCCAACAGCGGCGGAAAGCCCGCGGGCACTTGCGCCAGCGGCTCACCGCGCTTTAGAGCGTTAGCCACCTCCTGGCCGCCTTTGACGAGACTTTTCGAGCCAACCGCCCCCGAGGCCAACTCGACCGCTTCAGCCAGCGGCACCGAGTTGCTGATCAACAGCGCCAGCATGTCGGCCAGCGACGCCAATCGACTGGCCCGCTGCAAGCGAGCCAACACACCGATGCCGCCGAACGACACGAGCGGATGGAGCTCGCGTCCCTGCGCGATTTGCCCGCTTTGGAACCAGCCCCACGCAATCCAGGCGGCAAAGAGCAGCGGCAAGATTGCTCCGGCCCAGCGGGCGTGAATCCGGCCGAGCTCATACGCTCTTACAATCCACGGCCCCGCCACATCGAACTCGACCATCATCTGCGACAACACCGGCCCAACCTTCACCATAATGAAAACGCCGAGGCTCCACGCCACCAAGAGCACCATTAGCGGATACAAGAGCGACAGATAAATCGTGCTCCGCAGTTGTGTGATCCTCCGAGCCGTGTGCGAAATGCCTTCCATCGCCAGCGGCAGCCGGCCCGCGCGGACCCCCGCGACAATGACGGCCCGATAAGCGGGCGGCAGCGCGGCCCCGAGCTCCGCGATGGTTTGCTCCAGCGGCTTGCCAGCGGCGAGCGACTGGCTGATTTCGCCAGCCACCTGACCCAAGCGGCCCGGCATATCGCGCGACAGCTCGCATAATCCTTGATCGAGCGGAACACCCGCGCGGACGAGCGCGCCGATTTCATCGGACAACGCCGCAAGCTGCTCCAGCGTAACTGGCCGTGCGCGGAGTGAGGCAGTGACGGTGGACATGAATGACTAACCACCAAATGAGCGGCGCAATGCCCTGATGAGCAGGTACTCAATGCGCGACGAAGGACGCTAATCCTTCCTGCGTCATGGGTGCCTGGCCATTGGTCATTCGTTTGCGAATGGCCGTTCGATGGCTTTGCGACGTTTTCTGTTCCGAAAGAGAAGCCCAGCCGAACGGCATTCTATCAGTCCGCCGCGCTCGTTTCATCTACAAACCCCAAAACCCGGCGGACCTCCGCCGGGTCGGTATGACCTGTTTCTACCGCCTGGCAGGCTCGCTCGAAAACCGTTTTCATCCCCGCGCGGCGAGCGATTTGTGCCAGGGTCGCAATGTCGCTCTTGGCGAGAATCGCTTGGCTCAGCTCGCCGGAGAAGGGCGGCAGCATTTCCGCCACGGCCAGCCGGCCGGAATAACCCGAATGGCGACACAAGGCACACCCCGCGGCCTTCTTCGCCCCGGAAACCGGCAATCCCAGAAAGTCGGCCCGGTCGCAAACTGCCTCCCCGCACGAACAGAGTCGCCTCAGCAATCGCTGATGGACCACCGCGCGCAAGCCGCTCGTCAGCAAGTAGGGCTCCATGCCCATATCGAGCAGACGGCCGATCGCGCCGGCGGCACTGCCCGCGTGAAACGTGCTGATTACCAAGTGCCCGGTCAGGGCCGCTTGAAACACCGTCTCGACCGTTTCGCGATCGCGAATTTCGCCCACTAAAATCACTTCCGGGTCCTGCCGCATCAGCGACCTCAGGCCCGTTGCCAGGGTGAAGCCGGCCGCCGGCTGAACCTGCGATTGGCTCACGCCGTCGATGGCCACTTCAATCGGGTCTTCGAGTGTCACGACGCCTCGGCGGCCACTCGAAGCTCGCACCACGTCGCGCAGGCAGGCATACGCGGTCGTTGTCTTGCCGCTGCCCGCCGGGCCAGTGAGCAACACGGCGCCGCTCGTTTCCGCCAGCAGCCGCGACAGTGATTTTTCAATCTCCTCCGGCAGATCCAGATCCGCCAAATGCGAAAACCGGTTTTCGCCAGCAAACAGCCGCACGACGGCCCGCTCGCCGTGCAGCGTGGGAAACGTGCTGACCCGCATCTCAATGCGCACTTGGGCGATGCCCTGCTGCCGAATTCTCCCTTCCTGCGGCACATCCGACCGGTACGTCAGCAGCTCGGCCAGGACCTTGAGTCGCGAAACGACGTCGGATGCCATCCCGCGTGGGAAATCGCCAAGTGGCGCGAGCACGCCGTCCAGTCGCCACCGCAAGGAAAGGCACGCTGCCGTCGGCTGCACGTGAACGTCGCTCGCGCCCGCCGCGCCAGCCGCCGCTAGCAGGAGCTCCACAAACTGCGTCGCATACAGCGGGCTGCTGGCATCGAGCTGGCGGAGCGCGGTGGCGATGTCAGCAGGCATGGAAACTCAGAATGCAGAATTCAGAACGCAGAGCTGCCTGGAGCAGAAGCAAGCAAGCCATCGCTGCATTCTGAGTTCTGCATTTTGCATTCTGCATTTCCGGAATGCCACTCAATTTGGCCGCCACCGGAAACTTCCCTCAACCGTCAAAGTTTAACAGCCGAAAATAGAGTCGTCCCGGCGTGCGCCTGCGCGCAAAGTAGTTCACTTGCTCCGCAAGTGTATGGATCGCCTCTCGACTCGGCATCCGGCCAGCCCGCTAGCGTCGCAAACGATTCATGTCCACCGAATCACCAGCCGTCGCCGCCCCACCCACCACGATGCTCGGCGTCTTTGCCGACGCCGTGGCCGATTGGGGCAGCGCGGTCATCGACAGCATCACTGCCGTCGGCGACATGTCGCTGTTCGCGGTGCGATTGGGGTATTGGCTGACGACGCGGCTGCCCAAGCGCGAAACCTTATTGCCGAACTTTTATCAGGTCGGCGTGCTCAGCCTGCCGGTCATCGCGCTCACGGGCACATTCATCGGCATGGTCCTTGCCGTGCAGAGCTACTTCATCTTTCGCGATCTGGGCCTGAAGACCTGGCTAGGCGCCGTGATCAACATGACGCTCGTCCGCGAGCTGGGCCCCGTCCTGGCGGCGACCATGCTCGCCGGCCGCGTCGGCTCGGCGATGGCCGCGGAGCTCGGCACGATGCGCGTCACCGAACAGATCGATGCGCTAGAAAGCATGGGGGCCGACCCGGTTCACTATCTCGTCGTGCCGCGCTTCCTTGCCTGCATCTTCATGATCCCGACGCTCACGATCATGGCCGACTTCATGGGCGTCGTCGGCGGCTATCTCTATAGCATCCACATCCTGGACATCGACGAGCACCACTACTGGAAAAACTCCGAGGGCTTCGTTCAAAACTTCGATTTATTCAGCGGCATCTTCAAAAGCTTTTTCTTCGGCGGCGCGATTGCGCTGGTGAGCTGCTATCGCGGGTTCCACTGCGCTCCGGGCGCCGAGGGAGTCGGCCGCGCGGCGACGAGCGCCTTTGTGTGGTCTTTCGTGTTGATCCTGGCCATCGATCTGTTCGTCGGCAAGCTGATGTACTCGGCTTACTATCACTGGTTCCCCAATGCGTCCAAAGTATTTTTAGGCAACTAGAGACTCAACGATGCACAGCGTCTGGGGCCGTAACCCAAACCACGGATGACCGCGGATGACGCGGATCAAACGACATCCAAATCCGCGTAAATCCGTGAAATCCGCGGCTAAAAAAAGTTCGCTTGGAAACCTAGCTTGCTAGGTGTGCATGGCGGAGGCAGGTCTTACAGGAACGTCGCGAATGGCCCGTAAATTCTCCTTGGAAGCGAAGGTCGAGTACCCCGACCTGAACGATCCACCACTGGTCGAAGTGCGTCACCTCGACGTCGTCTTCGGCCCTCAGCACGTGCTGCGCGACATCAATCTCCGCATCCCCCGCGGGCAAACGCTGGCCATCATCGGCGAGAGCGGCTGCGGCAAAACGGTGCTCCTCAAAACGCTGATCGGCCTGATTCATCCGACCCGCGGCGAAGTGCTGTTCGACGGCAAAAATCTCGCCAACCTGCAAGGCGAAGAACTGGTCAAGCAGCGTATCCGCCTCGGCTTTCTGTTTCAGAACTCGGCCCTGTTTGACAGCATGACGATCGGCCAGAACGTGGCGTTTCCGCTGCGCCAGCACAAACGGATGAACGACCACCAAATTCAGGAAGTCGTGCTGGCGCGTCTGTCCGAGGTCGGCCTGCCCGAGTCAGTCGTTTATAAGAAGCCGGCGGAGCTCTCCGGCGGCATGCGAAAGCGCGTCGGCCTGGCGCGGGCGCTCGTCATGAACCCCGAGCTGCTGCTCTATGACGAGCCGACGACCGGCCTCGACCCGATCATGAGCGACATCATTAATGAGCTGATCATGAGCACGCGTCGCACGCACCTGGTGACGAGCATTCTCGTCACGCACGACATGCGCACCGCTCGCAAGGTCTCGGACCGCGTCGTGATGCTGTACCCGATCGCGCGGCTCAAGCCCGACGAATCACAGATCCTGTACGACGACCCGCCCAGCGACCTCGACAAAACGGCCGACAGCCGCGTGCGACAGTTCGTCCACGGCGAAGCCGGCGAGCGACTCACCGAACTCCGAGAACAAAGAAACCATTCCGCAGCAACTTGATAGAACTGCCCGACCTCCGACCTCCGACCTCTGAACCCTGAACCCTGAACCCTGAACCGTGGACGACCGCGTACTTCGCCTCCGAGTCGGTGTTGTGGTTTTGGCCGCAGCGCTGATCACCGCGTTCTTGGTGGCGCGGTTTGGCGACCTGCCGCTGCCCGGCGGTGGGACCTACACGATTTACATTCGCTTTCCCCGAGCTCCCGGCGTGACGCAGGGCTCGCCCGTCCGGATGAGCGGTGTCCAAATTGGCCGCGTCACGTCGCTGGAGCTGCTTCAGCCCAGCGGCGTCCGCGTCATCGCCGAGATCGACCGCGGCCGCACAATTCTCGACTGCGACGCCTGCTTCATCACGAGCGCCTCGGTGCTCGGCGATTCCGTGATCGAATTCGTGCCGCCCGACCGCATTCCTCAAGGCGCGAAATCGATTGACGACGGCACCGAGATCATCAACGGCCGCGTAATGAGCGATCCGCTCACCGCCTTCACCAACATTGAGCCGGCCCTGCAATCGGCCATGCAGTCGGTCACCGCCGCCGGCACCGAAGTCAGCATTGCCGCCCGCAACCTCAACAACACGATTACGAACAATCAGGACCAGCTTCCCCGCATTGCCCAGAAGACCGAGCAGGCCCTCGATCAGTTCACCACCGCGATGAACAACATCAACAGCCTGATGGGCGATCCGCAGACACGCCGCGACGCCGTGGAGGCCATGCGGAGCTTCCCCCAGCTCGTCCGCGATGCCAATGTGGCGATGGGCAAGGCCAACGCGGCCTTCGACAGCATGAAAACGGCCAGCGACCGGGCCACCAACAATCTCGCCAACCTGGAAAATTTCACCAAGCCTCTTGGCGAGCGCGGGCCCCAGCTGGTCGATAACCTCGACGGCAGCCTGGCCAACATCAACGAGCTGCTCGAGCAGCTTGTCACGTTCACCGACAATCTCAATAGCCGCGAGGGATCGCTGGGCCGCCTGCTCAACGACCCGAACATGTATCTCAAGCTCGATCGCACGCTGACAAACGTCGAAGACATCACCTCGCGGCTCAAGCCGATCATGGACGACGTTCGCATCTTCAGCGACAAGATCGCCCGCGACCCGCGTCAGCTCGGTCTGAAAGGCGCGCTCGACCGCCGCCCCACCGGCACCGGCAACAAGTACTCGCCGGCCTCTTCCAGCGGCCACGACGGCCACAGCGAGGTCATCATCGACGGCCACAGCTACGATCCGGTCATCATCGACTGATTCGGCGGCGGCTCCCTTTCGTGGACGCAAAGGCGCGAAGGCGCAGAGGCGCAAAGGGAATGCCCGCATAAGTACGACGGAGGTCGGCGCACGTCGCAATCTTCCCGTCAACCTGCTATTTTCTTTGCTGACCGGCCAATCACCTTCTCGTAGCGCCTCTGCGCCTTTTGCGCCTCTGCGTTAAACCATAGCGAGCTTCGTATGCGAAAAACCAAACAACTTGCCAGCACCCTCCTGCTGGTGTGGTGCATTCCGCTCTCCTTGCCCGCGCAGACAATCCGCACCATCGCCGGCACCGGCAAGTCGGAAAACAACGGCGACCGCGGCCAGGCATTGATGCTCAACGTCGGCAATCCGTTCGGCGTCGAAATTGGCCCGGATGGCGCGCTCTACGTCTGCGAGATCAGCAATCACCGTGTGTTTCGCCTTGACCTCCTATCGGGCGAAATGAAAACGGTCGTCGGTAACAGAACGAAGGGCTATTCGGGCGACGGCGGACCGGCCACCAGCGCCCAGCTTAATGAGCCGTACGAGGTGCGTTTCGATTCAGCCGGCAATATGCTCTTCGTCGAGATGCAAAATCATCTCGTCCGGAGAGTCGATGCAAAAACTGGCACCGTCAGCACAGTAGCCGGCACGGGCGAAAAAGGTTTTGGCGGCGATGGCGGCCTGGCAACCAAAGCGCAGCTCAGCACGCCGCATAGCATCGCCCTGGACAGCGACAACAACCTTTACATCGCCGATATCGGCAACCACCGCATTCGAAAAGTGGATGCCAAAACGGGCGTCATTACCTCGATCGCGGGCAACGGCGAAAAACAGCCGCCCAGCGATGGCCAATCCGCCGCCGGCAAGCCCATGCTCGGCCCTCGAGCGCTCTTCATCGACCAAGGCACCCTGTGGATCGCCCTTCGGGAAGGGCATTCGGTCTGGCGAATGGACCTCGCAAGCGGAATCTCGCATCACGTGGCCGGCACGGGCAAACGGGGCTACTCCGGCGACGGCGGACCAGCCAAAGAAGCGGCCTTCGACGGCCCCAAAGGCATCGCCATCGGCCAAGACCACTGCATCTACATCGCCGATACCGAGAATCAGACTATTCGCAAGATCGATGCAGCTGGAATGATCTCGTCGATCGCCGGCTGCGGGCCGCGCCACGGCGGCTATTCCGGTGACGACGGCCCCGCGACGGCTGCGGAGCTGGACCGCCCGCACGGCATCTGTGTTGGCCCACGAGGCGAAGTCTATATCGGCGACACGCTCAACCACCGCGTCCGCGTCGTGAAATAAGCCCGCTATCTCCGCATCCAGCAGCTGTACTCGCTACTCAAGGAGCACCACGTGATGAGAAATCGAATGATGCGCAATTTGCTCGCATGTTGGGCTGCCTGCTGCCTGCTGCTGATGGCGATTAGCCAGGCCGACGCCCAAACCAAAAAGCCCAACATCGTCTTCATCATGGGTGACGACGTTGGGATGTGGAACATCGGCGCCTACCACCGTGGCCTGATGGCGGGCCGCACGCCCAATCTCGACAAGCTGGCCAAGCAAGGAATGCTGTTTACGGACTATTACGCCGAAGCCAGTTGCACGGCGGGGCGGGCCAATTTCATCACCGGCCAACTCCCAATCCGCACCGGCATGACGACCGTGGGCCAGGCCGGCGCGAAAACCGGCCTGCCAGCCGCGGCCTGCACCATCGCCACCGCGCTCAAAGCCCAGGGCTACGCCACAGGCCAGTTTGGCAAGAACCATCTCGGCGATCGAAATGAATTCCTGCCCACGGTCCACGGCTTCGACGAGTTCTTCGGGTATCTCTATCACCTCGATGCGATGGAAGACCCGGCGCATCCCAATTACCCGCAAAACCTGCTAAACGTCGTTGGCCCGCGCAACATGGTCCATAGCTGGGCCGCCGATAAAGAAGACTCAACTGAAATGCCGCGCTGGGGCAAGATCGGCAAGCAAAAAATCGAAGACGCCGGCACGCTCTATCCCAAGCGGATGGAGACGGTCGATGACGAGATTCGCGATTTCGCCGTCAGCTTCATGGACAAGGCAAAAAAGGACGGCAAGCCGTTCTTTGTCTGGCTCAACCCGACGCGAATGCACATCGTTACGCACCTGTCGCCCAAGTGGCAGGCGACTCGCAACGCCGAAAACGGCTGGTCCGAGCAAGAAGCCGGCATGGCCCAGCTCGATAACGACATCGGCCTGGTGCTGCAAAAGCTGAAGGACATGGGCGAAGAGGACAACACCATCGTCGTTTTCACGACGGACAACGGCACGGAGAGCTTCACCTGGCCCGACGGCGGCACCACGCCATTTGCGCAGTGCAAGGGCACCGTCATGGAAGGCGGCTTCCGCGTCCCCTGCATCCTCCGCTGGCCCGGAAAAGTGCCGGCTGACACGGTGCAGAACGGCCTCATGTCCGGCCTCGACTGGTTCCCGACCTTCCTGGCAGCCGCCGGAAACACGGAGATCACCGAACAGCTGCTCAAGGGCGTGAAGCTCGGCGAGCGGACGTACAAAAACCATCTCGACGGCTACAACCAGATGGAGTTGATCACCGGCAAAGGCCCATCCAAGCGGCACGAAATCTTTTATCTCGGCGAGAGCACCGTCGGCGCCATCCGCATTGACGACTACAAGTACCGCTTCATCGATCAGCCCCGCGGCTGGCTAGGCGAAAAGAATCACGTCGATGTCCCGTACATCACGAACTTGCGCCTCGATCCATTCGAGCGCACCGGCTGGCCGAACAACGGAACGAAAGAAGGCGCTCAGCAATACTTCGACTGGTTCAAGTTCCAGTTTTGGCGGTTTGTATTCGTTCAGGAGGTCATGGCCAAGGAGCTGCAAACGTTCCTCGATTACCCTCCGATGCAGCAAGGCGCCAGCTTCAACCTCGACGCCGTCAAAGCCGAAATGGCCAAGCGCATGGCCCAGGTCGAGGCGGCCAGCAAAGGTCCCGGCCAGTAAATATCCGCATAGGACCTGCTATGGCTCCTGACCTCGTCAAAACGACCGAGCTGTTCCTCGTGCCCAGCAGCTTTCTGGTGGCTGCCCTGGGCACTGCGGATACCAACCTGCATCGAGCCGCCGTGTCCCTGCTCGGGCTGGTCGTCAGCCTGCTTTGGTTCGCCTGTACGCGCGAGGCGTCGTCGGAAGTCACGCTCAAAGATTCGCCCGCCGCCGGCACGACGCGGATTCGCATTTTGGCGCGATTTCCGCTCGTCTTTATCGTCGGCTGGTTCGCCTCGCTGGTCATCCACCTGCTGTTGGCGGGCCAGGCCATGGGCAACACTTGAACCGATCAGCCGCCCGAATTAACCCGTAATCGCGCCAATCCGCACCCGCGTATATTTTTGCCGGTGGCCGGTGCGCTTGCGAAAATTCTTCCGCCGCCGCATCTTCTGAATGTAGATCTTTTCGCCCATCTCTTGCTTGAGCACTTCGGCCGCGACACTGGCCCCGGCGACCATCGGCTTGCCGACCTTTACGCCGCCCTCGCCGGAGACGAGCAAGACGTTGTCGAACGTGAAGGCGTCGCCTTCTTTGGCGTCCTCGCGCAGATCGACCTGAATTTCGTCGCCGGTGTGGACTTTATATTGACGGCCGTCGGCGGCAATGATCGCGTACATGACTAAGCTCTCCGATTTTTACAAGCCCTGTAATTTATGCTCGATCGGACCGACTGTCGAGGGTGGATTATCCGAACGTCCTGCCTCGCTTTTTGACGCATTCGCTGGATTCTTGAGCCTTCAATCCACTTGCATCTCGGTAATGCGAGGATGACAATTCCTGGGCCCCCGCCCCCGTCCGCCGCGGTTCACGCACGATGCCCGCCGTCGCCGCCCAAAGTAAAAAACGCGCCCGCCAGGTCGCGGCGCTCCTCGCGCGCGAATATGCCGAGGCCGAGTGCGCGCTCGTCCACGATTCTCCCTTTGAGCTCCTGATCGCGACAATCCTCTCCGCCCAATGCACCGACGAGCGGGTGAACCTCGTTACGAAGGACCTCTTCGCCAAGTATTCGACGCCCGCCAAACTGGCCGCGGTGCCGATCAAGCAGCTTGAAAAGCTGATTCAAAGCACCGGATTCTTTCGCAACAAAGCCAAGAACATTCATGCCTGCTGCACCGCCCTGGTCGAGCAGCACGGCGGGCAGGTGCCCAGGGACTTAGACAGCCTGGTCAAATTGCCCGGCGTCGGTCGCAAGACGGCCAACGTCGTCCTCGGCACGGCTTTCGGTATTCCCAGCGGTGTCGTGGTCGATACGCACGTCACCCGCCTTTCGCAGCGCCTCGGCCTGACGCGTCACGACGACGCCGTAAAAATCGAGCGCGACCTGATCGACCAGCTTCCGACCGAAGAGTGGATCGATTTCTCGCACCGGATGATCTGGCACGGCCGCCGCGTCTGCAAAGCCCGCCGCCCGCTCTGCGGCCAATGCGTCCTTCAGAAGCTGTGTCCCAAGATCGGAGTTGAGTAGGAAGGCGGAGGTCGGAGGTCGGATAGGAGAGAGGCTGGAAATGTTCATGCGATCCGCGAAAGACCTGGACGTTTAGCGAGCCTCATACGAATTAGCGATGGCAATCTTCGAAATCACGAAGCGATTTCCGCCTGAAGAAAGATACGCATTGACCGGCCAAATCCGCCGATCCTCGCGCTCCGTTTCGCTAAACTTGCGTGAAGCCTGGGCCAAGCGGCGCGATGTCGCGCATTTCGTCTCCAAGCTCACCGACGCCGACGGCGAAAACAGCCAGACGGATAGTTCGCCCGACTACGCCAAGGATTGCGGGTACATCACAGCCCAGGAGCACGAGTCGCTGGTACTCATTTGCACGAAAATCGGCAAGATGCTCGGATCGATGATCCGTCATCCGGAGCCATTCATTATTGACCGTCAAAGAAGTCCGCAGAAAAGCGACGCCACTCACGCCGACCTCTGATCCCCGACCTTCGACCTCCGACCTCCGGACCCAGCCATGATCCTCACGGGCGACGAAATCTATCAAAATCTCGGCCGCAACGTCGTCATCGAACCGTTCGATGAATCACGGCTGAACCCCAACAGCTACAACCTCACGCTGCACGACGAGCTATTGACCTACGAAGAGGTCGTGCTCGACATGGCTGCGCCCAATCGCACTCGCCGGATCCGCATTCCGGCCGACGGCCTCGTCCTCACGCCGCAGAAGCTTTACCTGGGCCGCACCGTTGAGCGCACCGAAACGCATAACCTCGTGCCGATGATCGAAGGCCGCTCCAGCATCGGCCGCCTGGGCCTGTTCGTCCACGTCACCGCCGGCTTTGGCGACGTCGGCTTCTGCGGCTACTGGACGCTCGAGATGTTCGCCATTCAGCCGATCCGGATTTATCCCGGCGTGCCGATCTGCCAGATTTTTTATCACCAGCTTTGCGGCGACATCACGGAATACAGCAGCAACAAGTATCAGCACAACCGCGACATTCAGCCGAGCCTGTTCTACAAAGAGCTCAATCCACAAGCTGAGCGGGATGACCCGCAGCGTGAGTTTGCCTTTGGCGAGCGCTAACAGGCCGTTGAAAAAGCGGACTGGCTCCGAGCCGATTCCAAGTATTTGCTTGAGAACGAGCGGCTGGCGAGGCGTCCGTCCCCTTTTTCAACACCTTGCTACGCCGCCACTCCCCGTGCCGGAACGGCTCCGGTATCATCGGCCCCATGGAGGAAAGCACTCGCAATTCCGAAGCGGTCGAACCTTCGACCCCGCCAATTCGTGTGCTGATCGTCGATAACGACGAGGCCCTGGCGCGGGCCATGGAAGAAAGCCTTGTCAAGGTCGGCTACGAGTGCATCGTCGCCACCAGCGGTCCCGAAGGCGCGCGAAAGATCGAGACCGATACGTTCGACATCGTCGTCACCGATCTGGTGATGAACGATGTCGATGGCATGGAGATTCTCGGCCGGGCCAGACAGGCGCTGCCCGACTGCGAAGTGATTCTCGTCACCGGCCACGCCTCCGTGCCCAAGGCTGTGGAAGCGATGCAGCAGGGGGCTTTCAACTTTCTCGAGAAGCCGATCACCACCACGCGGCTGCGGGCCGTTTGTGAAAAGGCGGCGGACGCCGTTCGTCTCAAGCGCCAAAACACCGAGCTCCGCGAACGGCTCGACGAGCGGTTCGGCTTCGAAGGCATCATCTTCTCGTCGCCACAGATGCAAGGGGTCATCGATCGGCTGAAGCGGATCGCGCCGACCGATGCCAGCGTGCTCATCAACGGCGAAAGCGGAACGGGCAAGGAGCTCGTGGCTCAGGCGATTCATCAGAACAGCCCCCGCAAAGGCAAGCGGATCGTCGCGCTCAACTGCGCCGCCGTGGCGGAGAATCTCGTCGAGAGCGAGCTCTTTGGCCACGTCAAAGGCGCCTTCACCGACGCGCACAGCGACCGCATCGGCGCATTCGAGTACGCCAACGGCGGAACCCTGTTCCTCGACGAAGTCGGCGACATGCCGATGAGCACGCAGATCAAGCTGCTTCGCGTCCTGGAAGAGCATCAGATCACCCGCGTCGGCGACAACAAATCGGTTCGCGTCAACGTGCGGCTCGTCTCCGCGACCAACCGCAGCCTGGAAGAAATGATCGCCCAGGGCAAATTCCGCAATGACCTCTATTTTCGCCTGAAGGTGGTCACCGTCAATTTGCCGGCGCTTCGCGAGCGGCGGGAGGACATCATCCCGCTCGCCGATCATTTCCGGCGTCAATTCATCAAGCGACACCACAAGCAGATTCGCGGCCTCTCGCCCGTCGTCAGCAAGCGCCTGTACAGCTACGACTGGCCGGGAAACGTGCGGCAACTTCGCAATGCGCTCGAAACCATGGTGGTTCTCGATATCGACGGCACGCTTGACGTCGATGATCTGCCGCCCGAGCTGTCGGAAACGCCGGCAGCCGGCGCTCCGGCCCCCACAGTCGCCTCGGGCCCGATGGAGCTGATCGGCCGCTCCATGGACGACATCGAGCGCTGGGCGATCGAAGAAACACTCAAGCTCACCAACGGCAATCGCGAGGAAGCGGCCAAGATCCTCGAAATCGGCGCCCGCACGCTCTATCGCAAGCTCGAAAAGTATCAATCCGAAGGCGAAGAGCCAAAACCGCCCACCGAATAACCGCGCCCACCAACCCGACGCGCCAGCGAGGGACCACGTCCACACCAACCCGACGCGCCAGCGAGGGAGTTCCGCCGCCGGCCAGTAAGCCCTCGATAGAATATCTTGCTCGACGACTGAGTCCGGCGACGTCGCTCCCACGACCCTTCCGGACGCCCTCGCTGCCGCATCGGGTTAGCCAGGAGAAGCACCCATGGCCAATGGCGATGAACCGCCGCTGGCAGATCCGATTGCCTACTTCCTGACATGGGCCACCTATGGGACGTGGCTACCGGGCGACGAACGGGGCTGGGTCGAGTATCGGAAAGGCTGGCAGCCGCCGGAGCCGGCGGTCCAGCACATCGCCGCTCGCAGCATGAAAGAGAAGCGATGTCTTCTCGGTCGCGAGCAGCGCAGCTTAGTAGCACAGACGGTCCGAGAGCATTGCCGAATACGCGGCTGAACACTGCACGCGGTCAACTGCCGCACGACCCATCTGCACGTCGTCGTAACGGCTGATCGCGATCCGGATGACGTGCGCGAGCAAATCAAAGCCTGGTGCACGCGGCGGCTCAAAGAACTCGAACAGCGGCGATGCCCCATTAACCCGACTCGCCAGCGAGGGCGTCCGAGAATGCTCGTCGTTGCCAATCCGCTGAATCAGACGCCAAAGGCGGACAATCCCGTCATATCTCTCCGGCTGCCCCGATCGACACTCCCTCGCTAGCGCGTCGGGTTAGTGTGCATGCCATTTTCCAGCCGGCGCTTCCCCAGCCAATCCCCATTTCCAACTCCCCACTCCCTAGCCCACGCTCTCCGATTAATATGGACGAAGCCGCTTCCCCCCGCCCCCTTCGCTCGACATGCCCGATCCGTCCACCTTGTGCGTCACGATTGGCCGGGGGCGGCACCGCCATTTGATTGCGGAGCACAAACACCTGGCGGAGCAGGGCTGCAAACTGGTCGAGCTGCGGCTCGATTTTCTCGTCACGCCGCCGAACCTCAAGCGCCTGCTGGCCGAGCGGCACTGCCCCGTGATTATCACCTGCCGCCGCGAGCAGGACGGCGGCCGCTGGGCCAAAGGCGAGGAGCAGCGCTTGATGCTTCTGCGGCAGGCCATCGCTGCTGGCGTCGAGTACGTCGATCTGGAAGAGGATATCGCCTCTAGCGTGCCCCGCTTCGGCAAAACGAAACGGATCATCAGCTACCACAATTTCCAGGAGACGCCCGAGGACCTCAACCACCTGCACGCCCGTCTCTCGGCTCTGAATGCCGATATCGTCAAGATCGCGACGATGGCCCACAGCCCGCACGATAACCTCCGCCTGATGCGCTTGATGCGGGCCGCGCGCGTGCCCACGGTCGCCTTTTGCATGGGCGAGTTCGGCCAGCCGTCGCGCATTTTGGCGGGCAAGTTCGGCGCGCCATTCACTTACTCGACGTTCCACGCCGAGCGAACGATGGCCCCCGGCCAGCTCAGCTATCAGCAGATGAAGGAGATCTATCGCTACGAGAAGATCAATCAGGCGACCGAGGTCTATGGCGTCATCGCCGATCCGATCAGCCACAGCCTCAGCCCGCAAATCCACAACGCCGCGTTCGACACCCAGGACCTGAACAAGGTGTACGTCCCGTTCCGCGTCCGGCCTGAGGATCTGACGCAGTTCATGCACGACTGCCGCGAGCTGGGAATTCGCGGCCTCAGCGTCACAATCCCGCACAAAGAAGAGATTCTGCACCACAAAACCAAGTGCGATGTCGGCACCGAGGAAATCGGCGCGGCCAACACGCTCATCTGGAGCGGCGACGACCGGATCGCCTACAACACCGATTACCGCGCGGCCATGGCCGGCCTCGACGATCTCTTCGGCGGCAACGAGAAAGACGGCTCCGGCCTGAAAGACAAAGACGCCCTCATTCTGGGCGCCGGCGGCGCGGCCAAGGCGATTGCCGTGGGACTATCGCGTCGCGAAGCCAAGATCGTCATCGCTTCCCGAACCGTTGAGCGGGCCGACGAGCTGGCCCAGCGCTGCAAAGGCCGCTCGATCGGCTGGGGTTCCCGGCACACGGTCCCCTGCGACCTGATCGTCAACTGCACGCCGGTCGGAATGCACCCCCACCTCGACGAAACACCCTACGAGCAAAAGCACCTCCGGCCCGAGACCGTCGTCTTCGATACCGTCTATAACCCCGAGCACACGCTCTTTTTAAAGCAGGCCCGCGAAGCCGGCTGCCGCGTCATCACCGGCGTCGATATGTTCATCGGCCAGGCCGCCCTGCAGTACAAGCTCTTCACCGGCCAAGAAGCCCCCACGGCAGCCATGCGCGAAGTCTTCCGCCGCTCCATCAGCGCGGTGAAGTTTTAGCCCACGAACAACAAAAGTGCGGACATGGACGGCCAACAAGACGAAACAGCGATCGTAATGCCATTCGGCAAGTACAAAGGCCGGCTCATCTCCGACATTCCAGCAAACTATTTGGAGTGGTTCGCTGACAATGTGAAAGCCAAGCCCTTCCTGGCACAAGCGATCTCCAAGGCCCTCGGCAGGCCAGGCCAGTCCCAAAAATCAAAGACCGTTCCCTCGCTAACACTCACAGGCCCGGACTACGTTCCTAGCGCTGACACCACCTGCCCATTCGCTTGCGACTGAAAGCGGGCGAATTGCAACAATTGGTCAGCCTAACGCATTCGCGAGCCAGCTTAGCCCTTGCGATTGGGAAGGCGAATACGGAGACTTAACAGCCACCAAATAAATGTACAACTGTGCGCATCATAACCCACTGGCCCTGCGGCCTCTCGCCAGCTTGACATTCCACCAAACAACCCCCTCGTGCATAAAATGCATAACTTGAATTAGGCATTTTGCCGCTTAAACCATTGCTGCAACACGAGGCGAGCGAATTGCGACCAAAACAAATTTGCCTGCATAATGCCGGCACAGGCTTCCCATCAACATCCTTCGATCATTCACCTTCTGCATTCGGCCATTCGTCCTGTGTTTTTCGCCCTCCAATCCGAAACCGAGCCGCTCGCCGAGGTGCCGCTTGAGCGGCGGCCGCGGCATGTCGCGGTCATCATGGATGGCAACGGCCGCTGGGCGCAGCGGCGGCACTTGCCGCGGATCGAGGGGCATCGCCGCGGAGTCGCCAGCGTGCGCCGCACCGTCGAGGAGGCGGCCCGGCTAAAGCTCGGACAGCTCACGCTGTACTGCCTGTCGAGCGAGAACTGGAAGCGGCCCCAGCGGGAACTCGACTTTCTGATGCACCTGCTCGAGCAGTACATGATCGAAGAGCGGGCGACGATCATGCGGCAGAACGTGGCGGTCAGCGTCATCGGCCGCCGAGACGGCATCCCCGCCGCCACGCTGGCCGAGATGGACAAGACGATCGAGCTCAGCGCGGCCAACACGGGCACGCGGCTATGCCTGGCGATCAACTATGGAGCCCGCGGCGAAATCGTCGATGCCGTGCGGCAAATTGCCGAGGAAGTGAAGGCGGGATCGCTCGCTCCCGAGGGCATCGATGAACAAACCGTCGCAAACCATCTTTACTCAGCCGGGATGCCGGACCCCGACCTTGTGATTCGTACGGCGGGCGAGATGCGAATCAGCAATTTTCTGCTATGGCAGATCAGTTACGCGGAGCTATGGGTAAGCGAGCGCTGCTGGCCCGAATTTGAGATCGAGGATTTTCACCAGGCGATACGAGACTTTGCGGCGCGGGATCGCAAGTTCGGCGGAATTGCTGGCGCGTAGGAATCGGGAGTCAGAGGTCGTGGGTCTGGAGTTGGGGACAGGGGCCAGAAACGTAGAACTTGGGTCGGAAGTACCTAGTACTGAGTACCAAGTACTGGGTACATTTCAGCGACTGTGCGCGGCAGTTGTCTCACGATGGACCGGACGCGTCATTCCTAAATCCTGAACCCCGAACGCTGAACCCTCCCTCGTGCTTCGCTGGCGACTTATTTCGGCGGCGATCATTCTGGCGGTCCTGCTGGCGCTGATGTGGCTGGATTGGCGACTGATATTGTTTGGCGTTTCCGGAGCCTGGCTGCTGCCCGTGCTGCTCGTCGTTTGCGGGCTCGCGGCGGAAGAGATTCTGGATTTGCTGAAAGCTAAACAGCACCGCCCGCTGGCGGCGGCCGTTTTCTTGGGCTGCCTACTGGTGCCGCTCGCCGCCGCGCTGCCGATTTTGGAACGACTGTCAGGCTATCGGCTCAATCTCTTTTCGCCATTGGCGCTTCCCGCGCTGCCGATGTTTGCGCTGGCCGCGTCGGTCGTTCTCGTCCTGGTCGGTGAGATGGCCCGGTTCAAGCAGCCGGGAGACGCGATCGTTCGGGCGGCGCTCGCGATATTTGCAATTGGCTATATCGGGCTGCTCAGCAGTTTTTGGGTCTTGCTGCGGCTATTCCGCGACAACGCCTGGGGCATGGCGGCGCTGTTCTCGATGCTGCTAATCGTAAAAATCGCGGACTCCGGCGCGTATGCCGTCGGCCGCTTATGTGGACGCAACAAAATGACGCCACTCCTCAGCCCGGGAAAAACTTGGGAAGGCACGATCGGCGGAATCGTGACGGCGTGTGTGACGTCATGGCTATTTTTTCGCTTCGCGGCGCCGTGGATTGTTGGCTCGCGCTATGTCGAGCCCGCGGCGTGGGCGGCGATTGCGTATGGGTTATTGCTGGCGGTGGCCGGAATGATTGGTGATCTGGCCGAGTCCATGCTGAAGCGCGACATGCAGCGGAAAGACAGCAGCTCCTGGCTGCGAGGCCTGGGCGGTGTGCTCGACATCATCGATGCGCCGCTCGTGGCGGGTCCGGTGGCGTGGGCTTGTTGGGTGCTGGGGCTTGTGGGGCGGTAGCCGGGCTCGGGTCCAAGTCCAAGGTCGGAGGTCGGATTTGCGGGTCACAGCATGTTGTTGTTCGAAGCGGACATTGAACTTTGGACATCGGACTTTGGACATTAGCAGCGAATGATCATTTCCAGCGTCCATAATCCGCGCGTGAAGGCCGCGCGGCGCTTGCGCGAGCGCGGCGGCCGCGAGGAGCAGGGCCGCATGATCATTGATGGCCTGCGCGAGATTGGCCGGGCCATCGCTGCTGGCGTCGAAGTGGTTGAGGTCTATTCTCTTTCAGGCCTGTGCGGCGACGAGGCGCATCAAGCGCTGCTGGCAGCCGCGAAGCAGGCCGGCGCCGAACTGCTCGAGGTCGCGCCGCATGTCATGGAAAAGCTCTCGTTCGGTCAGCGGGTCGAGGGGCTGGTCGCCGTGGCTATGAGTCCGCGGCGGATGCTGGCTGATCTCCAAGTGCCTGACGATGCGGTTGTTGCGATCGTCGAGGGCGTCGAAAAGCCGGGGAATCTGGGCGCGATTTTGCGGACGGCGGATGCGGCCGGCGTGGCGGCGGTGATTTTTGCCGATGGAGCGACGGATCTATTCAATCCGAATGCAATCCGGGCCAGCCTGGGCGCGATCTTCCATGTGCCCGTCGTTCAGGCGGCGAGTGCAGCGGCGATCGACTGGCTACGCGAGCGAAAATTCCAAATCCTTGCCGCACGCGTGGACGGGTCGATTGACTACACGGCGGCCGATTTTCGCGGGCGGGTTGCCATCGCCCTGGGCAGCGAAGCGCACGGATTGTCCCAGCCGTGGCAGGCGGAGGACATTCCGGCGCTTCGGCTGCCAATGCTAGGCCTCGTGGACAGTTTGAACTTGTCTGCCACCGCGGCGGTACTCTTTTATGAGGCCCTGCGGCAGAGAAGAAATGAGTCGCGCCATGACTCAACTCACGGCGTCAATCTGTCCCGCCGGGACCAGTGATTGGCGGCTCAGCAATCGCGCCGCGCGGACGGAATTCACCGCTGGTGAGCTTTACCGTGCAGGTAAAGCTCGGACATGGCTCATGGCACAGAGAATGCTGCTGTTCTCGCCGCCAAATCGCGCGCCGGCGGAGGTCGCTCGGCGCAATGCCAGCACTCGGAGGCGCCCCGCCTACGGTATGTAAGGCGCTTCGTTACTTTAGCCATCAGGGGACACGTCATGCGGAAAATGTTTTGGATTTCGTCCATCGCGTTCGCTTTGCTCGCGGCCCTCACGTCAGGCAATAGCGCGCTAGCGCAACAAAGTCCGGGAGGCCAAACCCGGAGCGGGCAGGCCAATCAGTCGCAGTCCGGTCAACAGTCGAGCCAATTCGGCCAGACCAGTGGCACGCAAGCCACGCAGCAAGGCCAGCATCAAGGCGCGCGGAGCGATCAGGAAATCGCCGCCTGTCTCGCCCTAGAGGCGAATAATGAAATCGAAATCTCCAAGCTGGGTCAGGAGCGGGCCCAAAGTCAGCAAGTGAAGGATTTCGCGCAGCAGATGGTTCGCGATCATTCGCCCGGAGCCCAGGAAATGCAGCGGATGGCCGGTAATCTGCTCTCGGAAGCCCAGCCGCAGCGCAGCGCCCAGGGCGGCCTGGATTGGGTGGCCGTGAAGAAGCAAATTGGCCAGCAGTGCCTGCAGAGCACGCGGCAAGAACTGTCGCAGAAGTCGGCCGAAGAGTTCGACCGCTGCTTCATGGGCCAGCAAATTGTGGCGCATATGAAGGTCGTCGATGAGCTGAAGGTCCTCCGCAATTACGCTTCGGATCAGCTGCGCCAAAGCCTCGATAAAGAGCTGCAAACGGCCGAACACCATCTGCAAATGGCCAAGCAGATCGAGCAAGGTCTCGACCGCCACGAGCGGACCGCCCGCCAGGGTCAGTCCAATCAATCGACCGGCCGGTCGGAGAATAAGTAATTCGGACCAACCGCCAGCGCCAGGGCCGAGCGGCCGAGCCGGCGCCACGGGCTGGTAGAGAAAATCACGGATGTCCGAGCCTCCAGCCGGGGAAAGCGGAGAATTCCCCGGCTGGCTGCGTTTCTTGGCCAACGCTAACTGGACCACGAACGACACTAAAGACACGAAAGCATGACACTGGCTCCGCTCTCTGCGCCTTTGCGCCTTTGCGTCAAGACAAACAGCCGCATGACTTTGCTCAACCTGTTTCATGCGGCCCCGATGCAACTTTGACAAACCCTCGACCTCCGCATCAAACTCATCTTTGGTGTATTCGTGTCTTTCATGGTCCTCTCCGAAAAAAATCGATGTCGATCTTCGACCAAATCGCCGGTAGCCTGAGATTTCTGTTCGGCGGCGACTTTCCGCCGCCGGATCCGCATCATTTGCAAGTCCACCAGGCGGTTTTCCGCGCCGTTTTCATTTACCTGGTTGTGCTGTCGATTGTGCGAATCGGCAAAAGCCGATCGATCGGCCGCATCACGGCCCTCGATGTATTGCTCGGCTTCATTCTGGGCTCGCTGGCCAGCCGCGGAATCACGGGGCACGCCTCGCTGTCGGGTACCGTGGCTTCGAGCGCGGCGCTGGTGGCCACGCATTGGCTACTGACTCTCTATGCCTGCAAGTCGCACTGGTTTGGCGATGTGGTGAAAGGGCGGTGCGACGTGATTGTGGAAAATGGTCAGCCCAAGCGTGACCGCATGCTGCACCATCACATTTCCGAGCACGACTTGGCCGAGTTTCTGCGCAACAAGGGAATCGATGATGTGCGGGACGTCCGCCTGGCCTATAAAGAGCGCAACGGAGAAATGAGCGTATTGCCCAAGCGGGAGCCGCCGCGTGTGCTGGAAGTGGCGGTGCAAAACGGCGTGCAGACGGTGCGGATTCAGCTGGAATGAGGGCCGCGCGGCAATCCGGCAGTCGTCGTGGTCAGTCCACGCGAATCGCCACGAGCTCGCTGCGAAAAATGAAGAACACGGCCCCGCACATGCAAAGCGCGGCCCACAGGTAATCGAGCTTGATCGGCTCGCGGAGAAACAGAATCGAGAACGGCACGAAGACGGCCAGCGTGATCACTTCCTGCATGATCTTGAGCTGGGCGACGTTGAACTGCGCGTGGCCGATCCGGTTTGCCGGCACCTGCAGCAAATATTCAAACAGAGCGATTCCCCAGCTCACCAGAGCCGCGATATACCAGGCTCGATGGTTAAGACTCTTCAGATGCCCATACCAGGCGAACGTCATGAAGACGTTCGAGGCAAAGAGCAGCAAAACCGTTTTCGTAATGACAGGCACGGGTTACTCGCTTCCCAGGCTCAGAGAAGACTCTCGCACAGAGGCGCAAAGGCATAGAGAAGGTATGTATCGAGATGCATTTTGAACAGAAGGAAACGAAGGAAGCTTAGAATGCAATGCACTGACCTACCGCTCTTCGTTAGCTTCGCTTCCTTTTGTTCAATCTGAAGTCGAAAGCCTCATGTGCCTTGTTGTGAGATTACACGCCGCGAGCGGCAAAGCTATTCGAGGATGATATCGTCCACCGTCTTGCCGCCGGGGATCATCGGCAGGACGTGCTCCACATAAGGCACTTGCACGTTCAGCAAGTACGGCCCATCGGAATGGATCATTTCCTCGATGGCGGGGGCAAGGTCGCTCTTGTTGCGAATCGTCGCCGCGTTCCAGCGATAGCCTTTGGCGATGGCAACAAAATCAGGATAGCGCTCGTTGACAAAGGCCTCGCCGCCTTGGCCAGTCGCTTCGGCGTGATCGATCGGCCCGAGATAGGTGTGGGCCCGATTCTTGTTGTGAAACCGGTCCTCCCACTGGACCACCATGCCCAGGTGCTGGTTATCGAGCAGCAGCACCTTCACCGGCAGCTTCTCGCAATAGCAGGTGGCCATCTCCTGAATGTTCATCTGAAAGCTGCCGTCGCCGTCGATATCGACGACGAGTGCCTCCGGATGTGCCGCTTGCACGCCCATCGCCGCTGGCAGCCCGAAGCCCATCGTTCCCAGGCCGCTCGACGAGAGGAATGTCCGCGGGTGGCGGAACTTATAGAACTGCGCTGTCCACATCTGGTGCTGGCCGACGCCCACGGCGATGTACGTCTCGCGATTGGCCGTCAGCCGCGATAATTCGCTGATGGCATGCTGCTGCAAGATCCCGTCAAAGGTCTGGTCGTAGCGGAACGGCTGCTGCTTTTTCCATTCCAGGCACTGCTTGACCCAGGCCGAGATGTCCGTCGGCGGCTCGACAATCTTGTTGATCTCCGTCAGCGCGTATTTCACATCGCTGCAAATCGGGATATGAGCCTCTTTGTTCTTGTTGATCTCGGAGGGATCGATATCGACGTGAATGATTTTCGCATGCTTGGCGAACGCCTCGAGCTTGCCCGTCACACGATCGTCGAATCGCACGCCGAGGGCGATCAGCAAATCGCAGTCGCGAACCGCCCAGTTGGCATAGACGCTGCCGTGCATGCCGAGCATGTCGAGTGACAGCGGCCCTTCGCATGGATAGCCGCCCAGGCCCATCACGGTCATCGTCACCGGAATGCCGGTGCGGCGGGCAAATTCGCGCAGCTCCTCGCCCGCATTCCCGCTGACGATGCCGCCGCCGGCATAAATGAGCGGCCGCTTGGCCAGCTTGATCGCGGCCACGACTTGCTTGATCTGCTCGGGCTTGGCTCGGCGCAGCTTGCCGTTGTAGCCGGGCAGCTGCATCGGCTCATCCCAATCGGGGGCGTACATTTGCTGCTGGATATTTTTGGGCATATCCACCAGCACTGGCCCGGGGCGGCCAGTCGTGGCGATGTAAAACGCCTCCTTCATCACCCGCGTGAGGTCTTTGATGTCAGTAATGAGATAGTGGTGCTTGGTGATCCCGCGGCAAACTTCGACGATCGGCGTTTCCTGGAAAGCGTCGCTGCCGATGACGGGCGTCGGCACTTGCCCGGTGATCGCCACGAGCGGAATACTGTCCAGCTTCGCGTCGGCAATCGCCGTGACCAGGTTGGTCGCCCCGGGGCCGCTGGTCGCCATCACGACGCCCGGCTTACCGGTCGAGCGGGCATAGCCCTGAGCCGCAAAGGCGCCGCCCTGCTCGTGCCGCGGCAAGATGGTCCGCAGCTTGTCGGCATATTTGGTCAGCGACTGATGCAGCGGCATGCTCGCGCCGCCCGGATAGGCGAACAGAACATCCACGCCATGATCGACGAGCGATTTGACGAGGATATCGGCCCCGCTCAAGAGCTGGGTGTCAGCTGGTGTCGTCGTGGCGGTGGACATGGCTACAAAGTCGTCCTTGCTGGTCGTTGCCGAATCGGCGATTCCGGCGGCTCTAAAAAACGTGGCGAATAGACAGCGTTTCGGCGGCGATTGTTCGCGGCGCTGCGCGATTTAGCGTGAACTTTCAAGATAGGCGAGTGCTGCCTGGCGGGCAACCGCCGCCTTGTGGGCGCCGCAGCCAGAACTGCGATTCAGGCCCGCTTCTTCTTCCGCACGATTCCCATTACGTCTTCCAGATCCTTGCGGAGCACCGCCGTCTCATATTTCTCTTGCAGGCGAACTCGCAATAGCGGCACGCCGGCCGCGGCCAGGGCTGTATCCAGAAACCGGTCGCGCCGCCGGCTCATCGCCGCGGGCGACGGCTCTTCCAGCTCAATCGCCAGCTTCACGTCGAGCGTTTCTGGATCGCAGAGCACGAAATCGAGATGCTTGCCCTGAATGCGGGTGTTCCAGCTCTGAAACTTGCGCGTCCGCGGCCGAACCTTGATGATGTCGGCCAGGCGGACCATCGAAAAAATCAGCCAATCCTCGCGGGCCGCAATCTGCAGTGACCGCAAAAAACTGATCTCTGCGGGCGACAGCAGCATGCCGCGCCGCTCGTACGGCAGCGGACCATCACGCAACGAAAGCAGCGCCACGACGATCAGCGTCAGCGTGATCGTCATAAACAGCACGATCGGCCAGTTGTGCATCAGCAAAATGAACATAGGGCTGAGCAATCTGGTGGCTGGTTCGATTTTCCCGCGCGCCGGTTTAGCCGGCCGTCACAATCTGGCGTTGTTGAAAGCCGCGACGGCGCACCGTCAGGCATCTTTCCTATCGGGCCGCGGCGCACTAGGGCCTGAAACGGTTCTGCTGCGAGGGCGACGGCAAGCCAGGCTCGCGGTTGGGTAGCGCGTAATTTGTGGGCTGTATGGGTCGCAATGCCAAAAATCGCGCGGGACTGGAAATAAATCGGTACGGCTTGGCGCACGGGGTCGGCCTCACCCATCAAGGGGTGTTTCAGCGACCTACTCTTTCCTGAAGCGTTTGCTTTTCGCACCGATTCCCCGCATCCCAGACCTAAATCGAAGAGAGCGGACCATGCCCGCCATTGCTGAAATTCGGAAATTCGTTGCGCCGCAGCCGGTGCGCGTTGAAACGGTCCCTGAGCTCACTCGCTGCGCGGCGACGCTGCGGCGCGTGTTCGGGACTTCGTTCACGATCTGGGACGGCACCTCCGGCGAGCTGATGCACGCCTCGGTCCAGCAGCCGGGCAGCAATGACCTGTTCCGCGGGCAGCTCGCTCGGGCTATTCACGGATCGGAGCCGCAGTTCCTGGCCGATGAAGATTGCGTGCTGCTGTTGGCCGTGCCGCTGGAAGGACCGCAAGGACGGCCGCTTGTGGCGACCGCCTCGTTCGTCGTCCGGCAGGTCAATCCCAACGAATACCTGAACGGCGCGGCCACGTTGCTGGGCCTCGATCAAGCGCGGGCCATGGCCTGGTTGACCCGCCAGCAAATCTGGCCGCCGGAATCCTTGCTGCGTCTGGCCGCCGCCGCTCAAGCTCAAATTCGCGCCGAATCGCGAGCCTGCGAGCTGCAGCGCGAAGTCGAAAAATTATCCGACAACCTCGCGTCCACGTACGAGGAAATCTGCCTTCTCCATAGCGTCACTCAGAATTTGCGGATCAGCAGCGACGAAGAGCAGTTGTGCTCGCTGGTTTTGCGATGGCTGAAAGATTGTCTGCCCGCTCAAGCAGTCGCCATTCAGCTTTTGCCGGTCGCGAAGGAAGGCCAGACGACGTACAAGGCTCGCACGCAGAGCGTGCTGTATTCGTTGGGCGAATGCCCGATCGATGACGCCGAATTTAGCCGCCTGATCGAGTCGCTCAATCTGGAAGCCGGCTGCGGACCGCTGGTCGCCAATCGGGCGGTTACCGAAGATGCCGATTGGTCGGAGCCGCGCGTGCGCGAGCTGATCATCGTTCCGATGGCGGAGGGCACGCGGGCGCTCGGCTGGATCGCCGTCTTCAATCACACTTGCGAAGGCGAATTTGGGACGGTCGAAGCCAGCCTGGTGAACTCGGTCGCGGCCATTCTGGGCATTCACAGCAGCAACCGCGACCTATACCGCCAGCAAGCCGAGTTTTTGGCCAGCGTCGTGCGCGCTCTCACCAGCGCCATCGACGCCAAAGACCCTTACACTTGCGGTCACAGCGATCGCGTCGCGCGGATCGGCGTGCGGCTGGCCAAAGAGATGGGCTGCGAGTCGAAGATGCTGCACACGATTTACATGGCGGGCCTGCTCCATGACATCGGCAAAATCGGCATCGATGACGCCGTGCTGCGCAAGCCAGGCAAACTCACGGAAGCCGAGTTCGATCACATCAAGCAGCACCCGGAGATGGGCTATCGCATCTTGGCCGATATGCACCAGCTTTCGGACGTTCTGCCGGCCGTGCTGCACCACCACGAGCAGTGGGACGGGAAAGGCTATCCTTTCAAGCTGGCCGGTGAGCAGATTCCGCTGATCGCCCGCATTCTGGCGGTGGCCGATGCGTACGACGCGATGAGCAGCGACCGTCCGTATCGCCGTGGGATGGCCGTGGAGCGGGTGGAGGAGATGTTCCAGAAAGGCGCCGCCCAGCAGTGGGACGCCGACGTCATCAACGCCTACTTCAGCTCCAAGAGCGACATTCTGAAGATCGCCCAGGAAGAGCGGGCGAATCTCACGCTCGATGTGCAGCAGTGGACGTAGGAAGGGTTCAGGGTTCAGGTGACGTGGGGATTCTCACTCATGGCATGGGCAAACCCTGAGCATCTTGAAAACCGCCTCGAAAGCCTAAAATCCAAGAACGAAAACCTTGCAGGTGTCTTTAGTTCTTAGGCTTTGGGATTCAGAGAATGGCTCGTCACGAATCCGAGCGCGAAGACTTGCTGCGCGAGGCGACGGCACTCGTCGAGCGGGCGGAGTTGGCGGTTCCCGGCTTTGCGGAACCGATCGTAGCGGGCTTTCGACGGGACGGCGCGGCGAGCTTTTTCTTCGGCGCTGATCCCGTCTATCAATTCAATGCCAGGGGCGAGCTGCGGCGAGCGTTTTCTGGCGGACTGCTTTTTAAGGCGGATCGCGGCGAGCTTGCGGAGCTGCGGCGAGAGCGCACCGCGCGCGAAGTGGCCCTTGTTCGCAGGCAGCTCGACGCGGTCGAGATCAGCGACTTCCTCCTACAAGCACAAGAGCGGCTGAGCCTGCTCGGCAACGCCATCACGGCCAAACATTTTCAGATCATCGGCCAAGTCCCAGCCGATGCGGATGTCGTTGGACGGATCGACGCTTGGTTCACCATCCTGCTCATGCCTTTGCGAATCGCGCACGCGCCAAACGTTGCCTCCTAATTTGTCAGGGGCCGAAGCGGGTTTGGGGTCAATTGCGACATGGTGATCCAGTTTTGCGGGCTGAAGCTGCAACTGACGCCCGACCGCTGGCGTTGGCCGTTGACCACGCCGCGTGGCCCTGATAGCCTCCATAGTCAAACAAAATGCATCGCAAGGCGCGGGAGAGTAGGGCATGGGCGGGATCATTCAGCGGTACCGAGAATTGAAGCAGCGCCGGCATCGCAAAAAGAAGCTGAAGGTCTTCAAGCGGCGACTGGCCAAGGCGACCGCCAGCGAAAAGGCCCACATCGTCATGAAAATCCGGCGTTTGACGCCCGGCGGCGATGTGATCGTCGCCAATCTGGGGCTGGAAGAGCGGAAGTAGGCTCGAAATCGCCGCGCCTCCGCAGTGCGTTTGTGGCGGCCATTGGCTTGCTTTATCGGCGATGTGCTTTCTGGATTGCCGCGACAGGGGCTACAATCTCGCTATCCAGCCCCGGATCGCGCGTTTTCTAATTCCGCCTGCCTGCGCTGGTGCGTAGGGAGTGAACCATGGACCGCCGCAATTTTTTGGCTGCTACCATGACCACCGGCATCGCCGCCGCAGCATCGAGCTCCACTGCCACAGTCTCCGGCGCGGCTGAGCTTCCCGCTCGCGACTTGACCAAGGCCACGATTCCGACGCCGGCCCTCGTCGTCGATCTTGATGCGCTCGAGGCGAATATTCAAAAAATGGCCGATCATTGCCGGCAGGCAAAGGTCGCGTTCCGCCCGCACGCCAAGACGCACAAGTGTCCGGCGATTGCCCAGCGGCAGATGGCGGCGGGCGCAATCGGAATTTGTGCCGCGACTGTCCCGGAAGCCGAGGCCCTCGCCGCCGCTGGCATTCGGGGGATTCTGCTGACCAGCCCGATTGTCGATGCGGGCAAAATCGGCCGGATGCTCGCGCTGGCAACCGCGGGTCACGACGTGATGCTTTCGCTTGGCAGCGAGCGCGAAGCGCAGTTGTTGAATGACGCAGCCGATGCGGCGGGCATTCAGATTCCGATTCTCATCGACCTGGATGTGGGTGATCGCCGCACCGGGTGTTTTCCCGGCGAGCCAGCGCTAACGCTGGCTCATGCCGTTAGTCGCTACAAGCGGCTGGCGATTCGCGGCGTGCAGGCGTATGCCGGGCACGCCTCTCATGCAGTCGGGTTTGAAGCGCGTCAAAAAACGTCGCGCGAAGCGATCGGCCAGGCCGTTGAGACGAAGCTCGCTCTGGCCAAGGCGGGCTTCGACGCCAAGATTCTCTCTGGCGGCAGCACCGGGACCTATAACATCGACAGCGCCATCGACGGCATGACCGAGCTGCAGGTCGGCTCGTACGTTTTCATGGATGTCGATTATCGGCGCATTGGCGCAGCGGGCGGCCAAAGCATCTACACCGATTTTCACACGAGCTTGACGGTTCTGGCGACTGTCGTCAGCAATACGCACTCCGATCGGGTGACGATCGACGCGGGCACCAAGGCCATCGACACGACGACGACGAGCCTGCCGCAAGTGGTAAAGCGCGCCGCGGAAAATGGCCGTGCTACGCCCTCATTCGAGCTGGTGTATTCGCGCTTCGGCGACGAATTTGGCGCGTTGGTGGCAGAGGGCGGACGGCTGCCCGCGCTGGGCGACCGAGTGGAACTGATCGTGCCGCACTGTGATCCCAACGTGAATCTTTTCGATCGGCTGTACGCCTGCCGGGGCGAGCAAGTCGAAGCGATCTGGCCGGTTGCGGCTCGCCGCGGATAACGGATGCGCAGGCAAACTCGGAGTCCGCGACTCGCCTCGCGGGTAGCGGATGTTCCGCAGCGTGCTCACCATCGTCCTTGGCTTTCTGGCCGGCGCGCTGGCCAATGGGCTGATGGAAACAGTCGGCCATCTGTGGTATCCGCCCCCGCCAGGCATCGATTTGCACAATCCCGAGCAGCTGAGAAGCATCGTCGAAAAACTGCCAGTCGGCGCGTTAGTCATGGTGCTCGTCGCCTGGAGCAGTGGTGCCTTGGTAGGCGGTTTGGTGGCAGCATTGAGCGCCCGATCGCGGCCAGCGTTGCACGCGATTATTGTGGGCGGCCTACAAATGCTGTGCGGCGGCGTTACGATGTGGCTCATTCCGCATCCGGCCTGGTTCGTGGCGATGAGCATCTGTCTTGTCATTCCATCGGCCGGGCTCGGCGCGGTGATCGCTCGCTGGCTGCGGCCAAGTCGGCAAACTGGCCCGCGACCGTACGATATGCGCGAAAAGAACATGGCCTGCTGAGAACCTCCCCAGAAAGGACGCACATGAGTCAGCCATTTGGAAATCAGCCGTACAATCCCGCCACGGGCGGCGCACCGGTGGGCGGCGCGCCAGTCGGTGGCGCGCCAGTCGGTGGCGCGCCAGCCGGCGGTCCGCCGGGCGGGCAGATGCCGCCCGGTTATGCCCCACCGCAGCAAAAATCCAAGCTCTGGATGTATTTGCTCGGTGGCTGCGGCTGCGCGACCGTGCTGCTGTTTTTATGCTGCGGCGGAATGGCTTATTTCGGCGCGACGCAGGGCGGGCACCTGGTTGGCAAGATGTTAGAGCAGCCGCTGCGGGAAGAACTTGCGGATAGCGACGCGGTGAAGGAGCACTTGGGCGAGATCGAATCGCTCAGCGCCAATTTCACGGAATCGGCGCAGGAGCAAAAGGCCCGCGGCGGCGGCAACTGGCTTGTCATGGACGCCGAGGGCTCCAAGGGCGATGGCAAAATCATCGTGCTGACGAATCAGGGCGGCGGCGAGGGGGGCCCTTTCTCGAAGATCGATCTACGGCTGCCGGACGGGAAGACAATCCCAATCAAATAGCGGCGCACCACGAAATGCCGCCGCTAGCTTGTCAGCCCGCAAAAGCTTGTCAGCCCGCAAAAGCTTGTCAGCCGCCGGGTTTTTTGAGGGCCAGGCTGTACAGGACCAGCACGCTGCCGACCGAGACGAGCGACCAGCCGAGCCACTTGGGCGGATAGATCGTGTGGCGATGGCCGGGCGGGACTGCGTTGAGACCCGCTGAGCCTTCGCCGGCGCTGGCCACTTGCTGGCCGCGCATCTGCTGCATTCTCTGAACTAAGACCTGCGTGGCCCGCTCATTGAGCACAAAACCTTCCACGACGCGGAGCTGAACGCCCAGCATCAGGATCACCAGGCCGGCGAGCAAATACTGGTTGCGGTTGAGTTCCATCGCCTGGCCGAGTCCTTCGCAAGCAGCCCAACTTTTGGTGACGGCATGACGGCGCGGCGTGCGCGCTTCGGTCTCACAATTCGACTTATCGAAGAACCGGGCGGTCTGACTGCATCCGCGGGCGGCTAGCAGCGCTTATTCCGGAACTGCGCTTGCTAGCGATGGTTCGGAGCTCCGAATCGCAAATTGGCCGTTGGTCGCGATTTGGCGTTGGCTGTGAATTGACGTTGGCTGTGAATTGACGTTGGCTGTGAATTGACGTTGACGAGCACTTGTCGCGGTTCTACCTTCCGCCGCGCTGCATTTTTCGTTTCGCGGGGGCGGAAGCTTTTGTCGATATTGCCGGGCCTGGCGGTCGGGCAAACTTTGCGGATTGGCTCAACTCTGATGTCCCGCTTGCCGAAAAGCTACGTGGTGGTCTAGCAGCGCTAAACACGTCTGCGCGCGTCCCACCAACCATGCACAATCTCCCGGCGAATGAGTCGCCGCGGAACAGTGAAGGATCACTTGCCATGCGTGTCGCGATCGTCCGGTGGACTGCTCTGGGTGCTCTCGGGTTTTGCCTGGTCGGCGCGGTCAGCGGCTGTAAAGCCGGCGCCCCTGCGAGCGGCTGGTCCACCCCCTCGTGGTTGAGCATGGGCAACTGGGGCCGTAGCAGCAGCACGTCAACGAGCGTCGCCCAAGCAAAGCCCAGCACGTCCGTTCCGCGTCCCTCGTCCACGGCGACGCCGCAGGCCGTGTCGAGCGTTGCAGCGAGCTCCGTTCCGGGTCAGGCTGGAGCGACGAATCCAAACTACAATCCGAACGCCGCCGCCGGATATGGCGGTTATGGCTCACAAACGGCTGCCGCCGGCTACCAACAGGCCGGCGCGGGGAGCCAGGTACAGCCCACCGCCGGATATCAGACCGGTCCCTACGGCATGACGAGCAACAGCACGGCTGCGACCGCACCAAATGCTTATACGGCCGCCGGCTATGGCGCAGGAGCAGGTGCGTATGGTGCTGGAGGCGCTGCGAACGCCGCGGCGGCGGGCGCAGGGGCTAGTGGGTATCAAGCTGGCGCCTACGGTGCCAGCCAGAACGCGGCTTCCGCTTATAACAGCGCGGCGTATAACACGGCCCAGCGAAACACTTATGGCGCCACCTCCGCGACGCCCTATGCGGCAGCCGGTCAACCGGCGTATGGCGCTCAAGCAGCGACTCAAACGACTCCATCGCCAGCCGGATACGGTCAAGCCGGAACGAGTGCGTATAACGCCGGCAGCTATCCGAACGCGAATCCGCCGGCCAGTAGCTACGGCGCCACGGCGCCGGCCGCCAGCGCGAGCAATTCAGCCTGGGGCACGCCGACCACGCCGCCGGCTCAATCTGCCGCGACGGGCAGTTGGAACGGTTACTCGCAGCAAGGCCCGGCGTACGATCAACGCAGCAGCACTGAAGCTGCGACGACGCCGGCCGCTACCTCGACCACTGGCGAGGCGTCCACGGCAGCTCAAGCCGGTTACGCCGCCGCGCAGCCGTCCGCCAGCCAATCAGCAGGTGCGACGAGCTATCCGGCCGTGCCGACGTCGCTCGCAACCGACGGAGGCAGCTACCGCCCGGGCAGCACCTCCGGCAATTATGGCGTGCAGAACGCCGGCTACACCCAGCCGGCCGCGACAACCGCGACCAGCCCCTACGGGGCGGCGGGCGCTCCGACCTACGGGAATACGTACACGCGGTAAATATTCCGCCATCTGTCGGCCGCCATCTTTCGACTTGGCCGCGTCCTGGTCCCTTGTCGATTGACTTCTCGAGCCAGGTGGCTTCTGGGCGATAGGTCCGGGGACTTAACTGTGGCAGGGATCCTCAGCTCCTTCCGCAACCGCGAATTTCGCCGAATCTCCGCATCAAAGATTGCGAAATTGCAACGCCGCAGCGTAGCCCTGCCTTGACGCGGCCTAGGGCAAGCAACCATTCTTGAAGGGCGGGAACATGTTCGCCGCGGCAGGGCGGGCGCGGATGCCTTCGGCATGGATCTTTTTGCAATCACGTGTACCACGTGCAAATCACGGCTCCGGGTGCGCGACCCGGCCGCGGTCGGGCAAATTCTGGCCTGTCCGAAATGCGGCGGCATGGTGATGGTTAAGCCGCCGCCTGTCTGGACGGACACGGGCGATCAAAAGTCGGACATGCCCACGGCGACGGAAGTGGAAACGCCGCGAGTTCCGTTTGACCAGACCGTGAACAATTCGGCGTTCGATGTTCTGGAGGAACTGCTCTCCGACGCACCGCCGAAAGTGCAACCACCGGCGGTACCGGCGGCACCGCGTGGCGCGCCGCAGTCAGCCGCCGAAGCGTCGGCTGCCAGTCCCATTCCGGCGCCCAGTGCGCCAAAGCCGCGCTTCGTGGGCGGACCGCCTGCCCGCCGGTCCGCTACACCGCCGCAAATTGCGGTCAAGCCGAATGCAACTCCGCCAGCCGCGGCGGTGCAAGCCTTTCCTCCCAGTCAGCCCGCGCCGAAAACGAATCTGCCGAAGGCAACCGCACCGGCGACAAAGAGTTGGAAGGCCGCGGAAAAAACGAACGGCGCCTCATTGCCCGCCGTCGTTTTCCAATCGGCTGCCACCACTCCCGCGAAAGAGCTCCCGCCGCCTCCGTCAGAGATGGACCTGAAGGTGTCGCCCACAGCGAGCGAGCGCGGGCCTACGTCGCCGCGAAAATTCGCGCTGCCGACGATCGCCTATGTCGCGATCGGGATGCTGCTGGCATTTGGGGCGGTGACGATCGCCATTCATTACATGCGGCCGGCTAACGTTCGGAAGCCGATTGCCAAGCAGCGCGGCACCACGCCAGCGTCCAGGTCGCCGACGACGAACGAGGAAGCGACGGCGCTGGCGGCATCAACCATCAGTGAGGAACTGAACTCCCCGGCGGTGACTTCGCCCATACCAACCGAGCAAACGCCGAATCAGCCGGATCCTGTTAGCGCGCCCTCACCGGCAGCAGCCACTAGCGCTCGCGTGACCGAGCCGCTGGAGCTAGTTAAAGAAGAGCCGAAGAAGTCGCCTGCGGTTGGAGGCGACGCGCTGGCGAAATTCGACCGCCTTTTGGGCGGCGCGGACCCAATCGAAAAGACCGCGCCACCAGCGCCGCCACCCGTTGAAATTGCTCCCGATCCGGGCCCGCCTCGTGTGCTGGCACCGCGTCCGCCGGCACGGCAAGTGGACTTGCCGCGGCGCCTCGCCGATTCGCTGCCGGGGATTGAAACGGCAGGTCCAGGCACGCCGCTGGCCGATTTTGTCCAGCTGCTGTCGGACGTTTCCACGATTCCAATCACGCTCGACCTGCCGCTGGTGCCTGCGACAGCGACATCACTCGTTTCCGTGAAGCTGGCGAATACGACGGTTGGCGGCGCGCTGAGCGAAGCCCTTAAGCCGCTGGGCCTTGAGCATGTGGCGATCGACGACCAACTCGTCATTCGCCGCGCCGAGCCGGCGAAGCTTTCCGCCATCACGCACTCGGTGAAGAACCTGGTCGGGACCGATGAACAGCAGCTAACCGACCTGGCCGACCTGCTCAAAGCCGTCGTCGAGCCCGCTAGTTGGAACGAAGATTCGGTCGGGATCGCTTTCCAGCACATTGGGATCCTAAGCTTAGAATTCCACGTGGACAAGTTGTCGCG